>WNGR01003644.1_pt1 | contig 24902 bp, 22 predicted proteins | sample 5407581 | NCBI WGS metagenome assembly WNGR01 (sample SAMN13153383, study PRJNA577476) | soil metagenome | isolation source: 80 cm soil or saprolite under Garry oak tree replicate 2 | place: USA:California | collected 2016-06-15
CATCACCCACCGGAGCCCTGTCTCCGCGCGCCACTCGGGGATCCGCCACAGGTGGGAGTTGTAGAGCAGCATCTCGCCTCCGGCGGCCACGTGTCCGCTGAGCAGCGGCCACAGGCGGCGCCAGGTCGCCTCGTCATTGCCGTGCAGGTCGACCACGATGAGACAAAACGGCTCGCGGCGTCTCGCCAGGTATTCGGCGCCGTCGGCGATCTCGACGGTGACGCGCAGGCCCTGGAGGTTGAAACGGGCGCCGCGATCCTCGCGGTCGACCGTGGTCACCAAGCAGCCGTTCTCTGCCATGAGCGCGGCCAGCTGGCCGCGCGAGGTACCGATCTCCAGGACCGGGTGACCGCGGAAATCTCGCGAGCGAGCATCCACGAGGGCGACGTGGGCCGGGTGCATGGACCATCCTTCCCGCCCCCATTGCCCGAAGTTTCGGAGCCAGGTCACGCGCTCCATGCGGCTTGGTTGGTCCGTCCGCCAGAAAATCTCTCCCGATGCCCCGAGGCGCTCGAAGTGGGGGTTGGGAACCTTGAAGGCTCCACCGAAGTGATAGCCCCACGGCTGTGCGCGTCGCCCGCCAGTTCCATGGTCTAGGTCCTTGTCCCACGCTCGAGCGAAGGGAAACTCGTGGAGCGGGATGGGCTCGACGTCGATGAGATTGAAGGCAGCGGCGAAGCAGCCCTGCTCGCTCTGGTTCCAGCGCCCGTCATGCGGGGGGACGAGGGGCTCTGCGGCCAGGAGCGCCTGCATGGGCTGGAAGAAATCGAGGCCGGGAGGCAGCGAGAGGAGACCCGAATAGAGGCGGTGGCGATTCGTGACGTTCTTGGCGTACTGCCCGTAGATGCTCTCAGGTGCCGACACATCATCCTGGGAGACCCGCACCACGTCATAGCCGGCAGCCCACACATCGAACCACGGCGGCTTGCCCACGATGGTCTGATCGCCATCGAGCACCCACTCGGGGGCGAGAGGACGAACGCGTGCCGGGAACCATTTCCACCAATACCCGAAGCGCTCGGGAGGACAGCCGGCAAGGTCGAGCGCATCGGCCAGCGGGGGATTGTCCTCGGGCGCCTGGCTCCAGATGTGCACCGGCTGCGCCGCCCATTCGACTACGCGGCGGGCCCGGTCCACGTCGATGTTGTTGATCGCGAGACAGTAGTCGACGGTGTCACCGAAAAGCCTGGTCGCCTGGGCGATCGCCGAGCGTGTCACCTCGTCGTCGAGACCATCGCCCTTCACCCAGTGGATCAGGGGGCGTTCGGAGCGCGCGAACCGTTCATCCGCCGATGATCGCCCGCGGGGCGCCCGAGGAGCGACGTGCGACGCTCGCGCCCGTGACCATACACGCGTGCGTACAGTGCGACGGCTCCGGTAGTAGATGCTCCAGATTCCGCGCTGCACGGTCGCGGCCGCCCCGAGCGCACGGTGCCGCAGCCTGCGCCGAGCGCGAACGGCGCGGAGGACAGTCGACCAGAAGACGGATCGCTCGGCCGCGGTCCATAGCCAGCCTCGCACGCGGGAGCGAACCGAACGATGTGCCGGACGATGACGTCTCATGTTGAAGATAGTGAGCTCGCGTCCGAAGGAGCAAGCATATCCGGCCTCCTGTGCGGATCTCGAGCGTCACGTCGTGTACGTCATACGCGACCAACGTCCTATCGGTGCGTGAGATATAGCCGGGATGGACCCCGTGGTCAATCGCTGTTTTGTAAGGTCGACGCCAACCACGCAAGTTCGCGCGGTCAGTGTAGGCGAAGGCGGAAAAAACTTCGCAGTGGCCATCGAATGCGGGAGCTTTCCCGACATGGAGAGGCAGTCAACACATCCTCCTGGGCAACGATGCCATGACGCCGATCGGAAGGAACCCCTGCGGGAGGCTCCTCTGCCGATCTCAGCGCAGCTCGCCATAGACGGTCAGGCGGAGAAGCGGGCCGACCCAGGAAAGCTTGAGCGTGGCCAGGGCCACGAGAATGCCCGCGGCGATCCGCCAGCGCTGCGCGAGCAACTCCGGCGGCGCGAAGAGCCGGCGCCGCTCCCAGAGGAGGAGCGCGGTGGCGAGCAGGATGGCGCCGGCCAGCGCGCAGATTATCGGCAGGAGCCGGAAGTGTAGCGGCTCACGCGGAGCGGTCAAGAGCGCGCGCAGCCCCCACATGATCCAGAGCGCGTGAAGCCCGCGGGAGACGCAGGCGGCGATGACGAACGCGAGGCTCCCCGGCCCCGGACTCCAGAAGGCGGCGAGCACCAGGGTCGGCATGATGACGTCGGGAAGCGCCTTCGGCCAGAGGATGAACGCGACGTAGATCGACAAGGCCCAGTGGAGCACCGCGAACACCTCGAGGGCCTGGATGTATGGTCCGCCTGCCGTGCCGAGAAATGGCCGCTGCCGTCGGGGCCGCAGGAATCGGAGCTGGCTCGGGACGGCCATGACCGCTCAGCCCTCGGCCGGCTGCCTGCCGTGGCCGGGGGACCGGCCAGCCATCAGGCGATCTTGTCGTAGACGCCGGGCGGGATGACGCGGAACACCTGCAGCGGCTGCGAGACGTTCTTGAAGCTCTTCTCGCCGAGGTTCTCCAGCACGAAGGCCATGCGGATGCGCGCGGCGGTGGCGGGGCCGACCACGATCTCCCCGCCCTGGGCCGAGCCCGCGAAGCGCGCGGCCAGGTTGGTGGTGGGGCCGGTGGCCGTGAAGGTCCAGCGCTGCGAGCCGGCCCCGCCGATCTTGGTGGCGCCCACCAGCGCCTCGCCCGTGTTGATGCCCATGTGCAGGGCAATCTCGGGGAAGACGCCCGCGTGCTCCTCGTTCAGCTCGCCTGTCCTCGCGCGAATGGCCAGGGCGGCGCGGGCGGCGTTCGTGGCGTGGTCGATGGCGCGGCCGGGATCGTTCCGGCTCTGCCCCTGGAAGATGACCATGAGCCCGTCGCCCGCCGTCTCGTTGATGTCGCCGTGATGCGCGCGGATGATCTCGAGGAAGCCCGAGAAGTAGGTCTGCACGAGCTGGTTGAGGCGCTTGGCCTCGAGCTGCTCGGACAGCCGCGTATAGCCGGCGATGTCGAGAAAGAGGACGGAGACCTCCTCCTGCCGCTTCTGGAGCTGGGTGGCCGTGGGGTCGCGCTCGAGCAGCTCCTTGACGGCGTCGGGAACGAACTTGGACAGCTCGCCCTTGAGCTGTTCGAGCACTTCCAGACGCTGGCGTGAGGCCTGCAGGTCCTCCAGCGTGGAGGCCAGCTCGGCATTGCGCGTCTCGAGGTCCTGCTTGGCCGTGGCCAGCCGGACCGTCATGTCGTTCAGCGCTCCGCCCAGCTCGGCCATCTCGTCACCGGAGTCGGCGGGCACGCGAACCGCGAAATCGCCCTCGCCAATGCGCTTCGCCGCCAGGGCCAGGCTCTGGATGGGGCGCACCACCACGGAGCGCATCACGAGGGCAAGGGCGCCCCCCGCCACGATGATGGTGACGATGCCGACCATGATCTGGCGATTGCGCTGGGCATGCACGGCGGCAAACACGGGCGCCATGGAGGTCTGCACGCGCACGACGGCGCGCACCTTGTGGTCGGTGCCGTGGCACCCCTGGCATCGCTCCTGGTTCGGGATGGGCTGATGCAGGGTGAAGAGCAGGACGCCGTTCTGCTCCTCGAGCGACTCCTGGGTCTGAAGCGTGTCGACGGCCTTCTTGAAGAGCGGTCCCGTCATGACGGCGCCGGCGGGGCGCGCCATCTTCTCGATGCTCGCCGCCACCCCCTTGGGCAGCTCCGCCTCCTTCGAGACGGCCTTCAAGGTCTCCAGGTCCGTGAAGGCCTCGACACCGTTGTGCCGGTAGATGGTGAGGCCCTCCACGGGCGTGGTGCTCTGCATCTCCTGGATGAGCCCGCGCGTGATGTCGGGGCGCTCCTGGAGCATGGCGCTCTCGATGCTGGCGATGAGAGTCATGGTCAGCCGCCGCGCCGCCCCCTTGCTCTGCTCCACGAGGAGGTCGGACTCGCGCTGGATGGTGAGGATGGTCGAGATCCCGAAGCCCACGATGAGGACGATCACGATGAGCACGGTGATCTTGATGGTGAGGGAGGCGGCGGGCAGCTTCATGGGCGCGCGCCTCGGGCTGTCGAGCGGGCGCGGTTCAAATCCGGACCGCGCGGCCGGCCCAGTAGGGCTCGCGGAGCACGCGCTTGAGGAGCTTGCCCGCCGCATCGCGCGGAAAGTCCTCGTGAAAGGAGACCTCGCGTGGGACCTTGTAACCGGCGACATGGCGCCGGGCGAAGGCCATGACGTCCTCTGCGGTGAGCCGGGCCCCCGGCTGGAGCTGCACGGCCGCGTGGACCCGCTCGCCCCAGTCGTCGTCGGGCACGCCGAAGACCGCCACGTCCTGGATGTCGGGGTGGCGGTGCAGGGCGTCCTCGATCTCCGCGGGATAGATGTTCACGCCGGCCGTGTAGTACTCGTCGAGGATATTGGAGAAACGCTTGACGTAGAGCTCGCCGGGCTCGCCCACGGGCACGGGCCGGCCGTCGTCGTCGAGGAGCGCGATCTCCCGGCCCGGAGCGGCCTGCCCGCACGATCCGGGCTTCCGGAGCACGTCCTCCGGTCTGAGGATGGTGTTCACCGCCAGCTCGGTCGAGCCGTAGAACTCGTAGAGAGCCGGCCCGAAGTAGGCGATCACCGCCTCCTTGACGCTCATGGGACAGGGCGCCGCGGCCATGATGATGGTTCTCATGGAGGATACGTCGTAGCGGGCCCGGACGGATGCGGGCAGCTCCACGATGCGCTTGAGGAGCGTGGGCGCCATGAAGGTGCTCGTGCAGCGATGACGCTGGATCTGCTCGAGGGCGCGCTCGGGGTCGAACTTGGGCATGATCACCACCGTCGCCCCGACCAGGTGCGAGTAGAGGGCAAGGCCTGACGGCGCCGAGTGGTACATGGGCCCCGCCACCAGGTGGACGTGGCTCGGATCCAGGAGATCCATGGCCCGCAGCGTGTCCATGAGCCCCTGCGGGTCGACGCTGCGACGGAGCGCCCCCTTGGGCTTGCCCGTGGTGCCGCCCGTGTAGATGAGGGAGGAGCCGAAGCCGGTGTCGGCCGACAGCTCCACCGGCTCGGGACTGCCCTCGGCGAGAAGATCGTCCAGGTGCACGGCCCAGTCGCGCCGCGCCTCGCCCATCAGGATCCAGTGACGGACCTTCCACGCCTGCTCTCGCACGGCCTCGCACACGGGGAGGAACTGGTCGCTCACGAAGACGGCCGCGGCATCCGAGTGGTCGAGGATGTATGCCACCTCTTCGGCCACCAGCCGGTGGTTCATGGGCGCGGGGATCAGTCCGGCCGGGCGCGCGCCCGCGGCCGCCAGGTAGTGCTCGAGAGAGTTCCCGGCATAGACGATGACATGGGCGCCGGGCCCGAGCCCGAGCCCGAGGAGGGCATGGCCCAGCCGGTTCCGGCGCGTGACGAACTCGGGCCAGGACCAGACCCGCTCACCCTCGATGAGCGCGGGCTTGTCCGGTTGGCGGGCGGCATGGAGGGCAAGGACGTCCATCGGTTCTTTCCGGCTTCTAGCACAAAGCGCAGGCAAACACCAGAATAGGACTCCGTCCACGTCCTCGTGGCGCCTACGCGGCGACTCGCGCGCCCGGATTCGCGGTGGAATAGCTACTTGTCACACCCAGAGCGCCCTTCGGCGCAGTAGACGCTCCACCAGGGGTCCAGCTTCGTCTTGTCCTCGGGTCCGTCGCGCTCAGCCGCCGACGCCCAGGTACGTGGTCGTGACCTCGTGGTTGGCGCGCAGCGAGGCCGGAGTGCCCTCGAACACGATGGTCCCGTGATCGATGACGTAGACGCGATCGGCGAGCTCGAGGGCCATCTCGGCATTCTGCTCGACGAGCAGCATGCTGACCCGCTCGCGCTTGAGCTCCCGGACGGTGCCCATGACGGTTTCCACCACGAGCGGCGCCAGGCCCTGAGACGGCTCGTCCAGGAGGAGCAGCTCCGGCCCCGTGAGGAGGGCGCGGACGATGGCGAGCATCTGCTGCTCGCCCCCGGAGAGCAGCCGTCCCTTGCGATCCAGCACCTCGCGGAGCTTCGGAAAGCGCTCGAGCATGCCCTCCAGGGGCCAGCGCGAGCCCGGCCGGCGAGCGATCTCCAGGTTCTCCCGCGCGGTGAGGTAGGAGAAGATGCCGCGCGTCTCGGGCACGAGGGCGATGCCGAGCCGCGAGATCCGGTGCGCGGGCATCCCGCCGATGGACGCGCCCTTGTACGTGATGGTGCCGCGCGCGGGCGGCGTGAGGCCGGTGATGGAGCGGAGCGTCGTGGTCTTGCCCGCACCGTTCCGCCCCAGGAGGGCGACCACCTCGCCCTCCCCGACGCCGAGCGAGAGCCCGTGCAGGATGTGCCCGAGCCCGTAGTACGTGTCGATGCCCCGGACATCCAGGATCATGGCGGCGCGATGCCCCCCAGGTAGGCGCGCCGGACTTCTGCGTCGCGCTGGATCTCCGCGGGCGTGCCCTCGGCGATGACGCTGCCGAAGTGCATGACGGAGATCCGGTCGGACATGCTCATCACGACGCCGATCTTGTGCTCGATGAGCACGATGGTGTATCGGCCCTTCAGCTTCCGCACGAGCCCCACCATCTTCTGGGTCTCGTCCGGGGAGAGCCCGGCCGCCGGCTCGTCCAGCAGCAAGAGCCGCGGGGCCGCGGCGAGCGCGATGGCCAGCTCGAGCTGCCGCTGCTCGCCGTGGGAGATCTCGCGCGCCGGCTGTCCCGCCTTGTCGGCGAGCCCCACCTCGCCGAGCGCGGCCTGCGCGCGTTCGAGAAGCTCCGGGTACCGATCGGCGCGGCGCCAGGCGAGGCCCCGCCAGGAGTCGTGGCGCGCGAAGGCGGCCAGCCACACATTGTCGGCGATGGACAGCGTCGGAAAGATGCTCGTGCGCTGGAAGGACCGCGCGATGCCGAGGTGGGCGATCTTGTGCGGGGGCGTGCCCGCGATGTCTCGCCCGTCAAAGACGATGCGGCCGGCCGTCGGAGCGAGCTGCCCGGTGAGCAAGTTGAAGAAGGTGGTCTTGCCGGCGCCGTTGGGCCCGATCACCGAGTGCAGCGCGCCTTCCTGAACCTCGAGGGTGACGGCGTTGACCGCCGTCAGCGCTCCGAAGGCCTTGGTCAGCCCCTCGGTCCTAACGAGGGGCATCGGTCTGTACGGTGGCGGGCCGGCGGGCTGCGCGCCACGCCCAGAAGCGCCCCCACGCCTCGACGACACCGCCCCGGAAGAACAGCACCACGATCACGAAGGCCACGCCGAGGAGGAGCGGCCAGCGCGCCCACATCGCGCTCACCGATTCGGAGAGCCAGATGAACACGAAGGAGCCGATGACGGGGCCGTAGAGCGAGCCCGAGCCGCCGATGAGGGTGGCGAAGACGACATTGCCCGAGAAGACGAAGCCGATGGACTCGAGCGGCACGATGCCGAAGAGCATCGCGTAGAGCACACCCGCCAGACCGGAGAAGGCGCCGCCGATGACGAAGGCCGCGAGCTTGAGCCGCGCCACGTCGTAGCCCAGGGCCTCGGCGCGCGGCTCGTTCTCGCGGATGGCCTGCAGGATCTTCCCGAGCGGAGACTCCACGAGCCGCTTCATGACCCAGAGCGAGAGGAGGAAGAGGGCGGCCACGAGCGCGTAGTAGGCGAGGGGCGGGTGGATGTCGACGCCGAGCACGTTTGGCCGCGGGATCCCCGGCATCCCGTCCTCGCCTCCGGTGACCGTCGTCCACTGGTACGCGGTGAAGTAGAACATCTGGTTCAGGGCGAAGGTCAGCATGATGAAGTAGAGCCCGGCGCGCTGGACGCACAGATAGCCCACGGCAGCGGCCGTCACCGCCCCGACCACGACGCCGATGGCGAGCACGAGGAGCACGTTGACCGCGGAGTGCTTCAAGAGGTAGCCCGCCACGTATCCCGCGGAGCCGAAGAAGGTGGCCTGGCCGAAGGACAGGAGACCCGTGTAGCCCAGGAGAAGGTTGAGGCCGAGCCCGAAGATGGCGAAGATCCAGATCTCCGTGGCGATGGCGTGCCGGACGAAGACGGGGAGCAGGACCACGGCCGCCAGAACGGTCAGCCAAGCCTTGCTCATTTGCTATCTCGCTCAGCGCGGATGAGTTCGGTGTGACCTCGGGGGCTCTTCGCGCAAGCGCTCATTTGTCTCGGGTCATGTGGATGATGCCCGTGGGGCTCCATGGGCTCTTCGCGCAAGCGCTCATTTGTCTCGGGTCATGTGGATGATGCCCGTGGGGCTCCATGGGCTCTTCGCGCAAGCGCTCATTTGTCTCGGGTCATGTGGATGATGCCCGGCCTCCGGCCAGAACAGGGCCACCAGGCTCTGGGCCACGCCCACGAGGAGTCCCGCCGCGATGGACCCCAGGAGATTCCCCAGCCCCGCGAGGGCGACGACCACGAAGGCGATGCCGAGCATGTCGACGCCCATGAGAGGGTTGAGCCCGCGGATGGGCGCGGTCAGGGCCCCCGCGATCCCCGCGAGCACGCAGCCCAGAGCGAAGGCAGCGGTGAAGAGGCGATGGATGTCGATGCCGAGGAGGGCGACCATCTCCTTGTCCTCGATGCCCGCGCGCATGATCGCCCCGTAGCGCGTCTTCTCGAGGAAGAGCCATGCTCCGAACACGAGGAGCGCGGCGGCGACCATGACGAAGAGCCGGTACTTCGGGTAGAACGTGATGCCGAGGTCGACGCCGCCGCGCAGGAGAGGTGGCGGGAGCTGGCTCATCCCCACGGGGCTCCAGATGATGATGATGCCCTCCGTCACGATCAGCGACAGGCCGAAGGTGAGCAGGAGCTGGTAGTCGTGCCCGGCCTTGTAGAGAGGCCGGATCCCGCCGTACTCGATGAGGACCCCGAGCAGTCCCACGCCGAGGGGCGCGATCACGAGCGCGAGCCAGAAATTGCCTACGAGCTGGATGATCGAATAGAGGAGATAGGCGCCGAGGGCGAAGAGGGCGCCATGGGCGAAGTTGGGGATGTTGAGCACCCCCGTGATGATGCTGAGGCCGATGCCCATCAGAGCGTACAGCATCCCCGTGGCCAGCCCGTTCAGCACCTGACTGACGAGTAGCGAGATCCTCACGCGGTTGCAGTAGCTCGAGCGCCGGCTTCGCCGGCGCAACCCGCCTCTGGGGGGAGGTTCGGAAGGGCGGCGGAGCCCCCCTCCGAGCTCAGAGAACGCCGATGTCTTTGCAGGCTGCGTATTCCGCAGGCAACGGCGTGGTGCCCGTGGCGACGATGTCGGCGAAGTCCATCGGGTTCTTCATCGCTTCCTTCTTCTTGCAGCGCATGAAGAAGTACGGGCGCAGCGTCTGGTGGGTCTTCGGGTCGACCCGCATGCGTCCGACCAGATCGTCCACCTCGAGGCCTTCGAGCGCCTTGATCACGTCAGGCACCTCGGTGGACTTGGCCTTGTCCATGGCGTGCAGCATCATGCGTGTCATCCCGTAGGCCGCCGCGGGCGCATAGCCGGGAGGGCCGCCGAACTTGGCCTGATAGCTCTTGACGAACTCGCGGGCCACCGGCGTGTCGGCGGTGTAGTAGAAGTTCGATCCCACCCACATGTTCTCGCGGATCTCGGGATTGAGCTGCACCAGCTCCTCCACGCCCGATGACCACGTGAGGATGAGGGGCACCTTGGGGGTGAGGCCGAAGTTGAAGATCTCCCGGGCCCCCGTGACGGCGTCGAGCCCGAAGTTGATCATGGCGACCACGTCGGGCTTGTTGCCCGCCGCCTTCGTCACGTAGTTGGAAAACTCGCGCTCGCCGAGGGGGTGCCGGTCGGCGCCCACGAACTCGATCCCGTGCGTCTTGCCCACTTCCCTGATGTACTTCTCCACCGACCAGCCGAAGGCGTAGTCGGCGACCAGGAGGTGCCAGCGCTTGGCCCGGGGATTGGCCTGCATGAAGTTGTCCACCACGGTCTTGGCCGCGGTATAGGGACTCGCCGCCCACTGGAACGAGTAGCGATGGCAGCGCGCGCCCGAGATGTCCTCGGTGCCCCCGCTGAAGTAGTGGAAGGTCTTCTTCCGCTTGGCCACCTCCGAGACGGCCAGGGCCACCCCGGAGGACCAGGGGCCGATGATGTACTTCGCGCCTTCCGCATCGATGGCTTCCTCGGCCCGGCGGGTGGCGCTGCCCGCCTTGGTCTCGTCGTCCCGGGTGATGTACTTGATGGCGCGGCCCTGGATCTTCATCCCGCGCTCGTCGAGAGCCATCTTCATGCCCCGGTCGAGGACGGGACCGACGTCAGCGAAGGCCCCGGTGAAGGACCAGAGACCCAGCATGACGAGCTCCTTCGACTGGGCCTCGAGGACGGCCGGGAATCCGAGCCCGGCGGCCGCGGCGGCGCCGGAGAGCTTCAACAGATCGCGTCGAGTGAGCTCGCTCATGGGGGAGGCCCTCCGCCTGCTCGGGGTTCACGCCGGTCTTGCCGCTCAATCGGCTGGGGCGAGAATCGGGCGAAGGTGGCCGAGTGTCAAGTGTGTTGTGCGGCGCGAGCGTTGTATTATCTGGGCATGCCGCACCGCGTACGGCCCTACCGCCTGGCCTCCCTCGTAGGCTTCATCGGCATTTTCCTCTTCGCGTCGATCGGCCTGATGCAGCTCCCTACCCTCGGCCAGGCCGAGACGCCCGTGCGCGGGCTGGCCTGGGTCGCGGTGGCCGCCGCCATCGCGCTCCTCGCCCGCGCGTGGTGGAACCTCGCGCTCGAGGTCTTCGGCAGCCGGATGAGCACGGTGGCCTTCGCGCTCCTGGTGGCGTTCGTCGCCTGGGTGTGGATCTGGTTCGCCGTGGTCGTGGTCAAGTGCGAGGGGTCGCTGCCCGCCTGCGGAGCCTGGCGCCCCATGGTCGACGTGGGCGCCCTCACCATGTGGGCCACCTTCGCCTGGGTCGTCTGGTGGCGGACCGAGCGGTGGATCTTCTCGGCGCTGCTCCTCGTGGGGAGCGTCCTGACGCGCCTGCCCATCTACGTGAAGGACCTACCGCCGAGCACGCGGCCCTTCGGCATCTTCGTGCTCTCCCTCGGCCTCGTTCTCTCGCTCGCCTCCCTCTTCCGCAAGGCCCCTGAGCTGGAGGGCAGCACCGGATCGGACCGCTTATTCCAGGCCGGCTGGTTCCAGGCCGTCCTCGTGGTGACGGCGCTGGCCACCCTCGTCGTGGTCAGCCTGCCCTATATCCTGACCTGGCTCCATCGCTGACGGCCGAGGAGCCATGCTGCTGGAGCACGAGGGCCGTCGTCCCCGCATCGACGACAGCGCCTATGTCGCACCGACGGCGGTCGTGTGCGGCGATGTCACCATCGGGCCGGACTGTCGCGTCCTCTTCGGCGCCGTGCTCACGGCCGAGAGCGGTCCCGTGGTGCTCGGCTCGCGCTGCATCGTGATGGAGCAGGCGGTGCTCCGAGGCACCGCGACCCATCCGCTGAGGCTCGCCAGCCACGTGCTCGTGGGTCCGCACGCGCATCTCTCGGGCTGCATCGTGGACGACGACGTCTTCATCGCCACGGGCGCCTCGATCTTCAACGGGGCGCGGATCGGCGCGCGGAGCGTCGTGCGCATCAACGGGGTCGTGCACATCAAGACGGCGCTCCTGCCGGATGCCGTGGTGCCCATCGGCTGGGTGGCCCTTGGGGATCCCGCGCAGATCCTGCCGCCCACGGAGCATGAGCGCATCTCGGCGGCGCTGGAATCGCTCAACTTCTCGCGCTCGGTCTTCGGCCTCGATCCCGCCCCGCCTGGCCAGACGAACATGCCGGAGCGAACGCGCCGCTACGCGAGGGCCCTCGGCCGCCATCTCCAGGACCGTATCCTCGATCGCCACGCCTCCCCTGACTTCTAGCAGAGCCGCGCTCCGTGCCGGCAAAGCGAGGGGTGGGGCCGGGGGCATCCACCGTGGACCACGCGACCCCCGTTTATAGGATCCCATTCAGGGGCGGAGTCGCCGATCCGCGACAGGTGGCCGCTCGGGGGCCGCGCCCCGCGCCCCAGAAGTCGCCCAAGAATCGCCGCAGCGCTCCAGCGCGTCGCCAGGAGAGGGGAGCGACACCCTAGGACGAGTCTCCCCCGCTCCGCGATGGGGTGCGCGCCCAAGAAAGCCGCCGCTGTGACAAGGGCGGCAAGCTGGCGTGGCCCCCGAGTTTCTGGCGGGCCGGCATGACCGATCGCGCCGCGTTCCTCCGGAGGCTTCCCGACGCTCCTGCACCCTGCTCCTCCTCCGGCCCGAGGAGGCCGGAGCCCGAAGGTGGGCCAGTAACCGGCGAGGGGGTTTTGTCAGTTTTGGCGGGTGGCCCCCCCCGCTCCTTCTTCTTCTCGCGCGATCACTAGCCTATTTCGGCCTATTTTAGGCCCCTACCTGCCGGCGCGAGAATTATCAGCTAGGACGAATCCGATTCTGAGTCCGCGCATGGGGATGCTGATTGAGTTCGGTCCAGCCTAGGGACCTCGCCAAGAGGGAGCGTTTTTGCGAAACAATCCACCGGAGGTCGTCAGCGTCTTCGGCGCGTAAGTAAGTAACACAACCCCTGTTCTCGGACCCGGCGGACCTGGGTGCCCGTGTCAGTGCAGCGAGCAATTCCGGGTGTCAGGCTGGGGCCCGCAGGGAGGTCGCATTTCGCCCACCCGCATCGCGCGCCGAGGGAGCCGAGGGAACAGCGTTTGTCCGTGCTATACGTTTCGGGTCAACGTGGCTCCTCCCGCGCCCCATCGTTCGGTCTCGGACTGGCACTCGGCCGTCGAAACAAGATGCCAGCCATTCAGGAGAATTTCCCATCTAGGCTTCGGGAACTCGGGCAATGGGAAAAGATCTATCCGCCGTGTCGACGATCGCTCCAGACCGTTAACGGTTCAGAATCCGAAAAATTGCCTCGAAGAGACCTTGTCGCGAGCGAGCGCAAAAAACTGGAGCTTAAAAACTGAACGAGATTGCACTGCGCCATGTAATAGGGCGCCAATCCGGAATTGTTCCAGGCGGTGGCCGAGAGCGAGTATGCATGGTATGCACAGGTACCGTCCAAATTCTGCAGAAGAAGTTCTCACTTCGGCAAATCTTACATTTCGCCGCCCACTCAACCGCATCGATTCGGAACTCAGGATGAACAAAGAAGCTCGGATGGTGGCGTAGGCCTTGCTTACCCCGCCCCGTGCGTGGCGAGCGCGAGCGCGTCGACACGGCAGAACCTAAACCGAGCGCTCTCACAGGAAGGAGCACGCACTGAGAAGCGGTGGAAGAGCAAAGCGGTGACAGTCAACTTACTCACCTCACCCCCAAGAGGCGGTGAGCTAAGGAGGGACAGTGATGAACCGGATTCTCGGATATCTGAGAGATCAGCGGGGCATCGAGACTCTGGAGTGGGTCGCGATCGGTGCCCTCATTCTCGGCGTTGCGTTCGTCGTTTACCCGGGTACGCTTCAGCCTGCCTTGGTCCTTCTGGTCGGCAACATCGGGACCGCACTGGGCACCGTCGCGCTGCCGTAGGCAGTCGCTATCTTGGCTCTGACGGGCCCGGAAGCTCCCCAGGAGCTCCCGAGGCCCGTCGGAGGCGATGCTAATGAAAACAAGCGGACTACTGGGATTCTTGAGACAGCAGCGGGGCACCTCGACGCTGGAGTTCGCCGTTGTGCTCCCGACGCTCCTAATCATCTTCCTTGGAGGGCTCGAGCTGAGCCGCGCCTGGCTGACGGTCAACGTCACTACCAACGCCGTCCGCGAGGGCGCCCGCGTAGGGGCGGCGTCCAACCCCGTGCTCTCAGGCTCGAATCCGGTTAGCTACGCGTTCGACAATACCCTGGCTATGGCGCGCGTCAATCAGGTCTTAAGCTCGGCGAACCTTACCCCGGTCAGTGTGTCGGTGACGTGCGTCCCGGCCGCATCGCCACCAGCAGGCACGAGCGGCTGCACACCAGATTCGCAGATACAGGCTTCGGCCACCGTGAACTTCGTAACCGTCGCGCCGCTCTTCCTGCCGATGCTGGGCTCACCAAGCAGTCCGTTGGTGCTCCAAGAAACGGCGCGTATGCGGCGCGAATAGGAAGGCAGACAACTATGCAGCGGCGATTCCTCCTGATTCTCGTGTGCGCCTCGTTGCTGGGTCTTCTGGCCAGCGTGCTCGTGTACCGCGTTGTCAGTCAGGTCGCCCGGGCCGGAGGCGGCCAGTACGAGCAGATCGTGGTGGCGGCTGCCAATATGTCGCTTGCTGAAACGGTGACTAGCCAGCACGTGAAGCTGGTGCCCTGGCCCAAGGCTTCGGTACCTGAAGGCGCGGTCCGGAATCTCCAGGATGCCGAGGGTCGCGTCGTCCGCGGCTCCATACTCGCGGGCGAGCCTTTAAACGAAGCCAAGCTGGCTCCAGAGCTCTCCGGAAAGGGAGGCATCATGCCCATGCTGGTCCCGGAGGGCCAGCGAGGCGTAACGATCAAGCTCGACGAGGCCGTACGAGAAGGCGGTTTCCTCCTTCCGAACAGCCGCGTAGACGTGCTCGTGAGCATGCCCAAGGCGCCCGGCTCCCAGGAAAAGATCGCCAAGGTGATCCTGCAGGACGTCACGGTCCTCGCGGCGGGTCAGACCGTCGAGCTGAGAGACAACAAGCCTGTCACGAATACCACGGTGACTCTGGCGCTGACCCCTCAGCAGACCGAGCGGCTCGCGGTGGCCGCCCCAACGCCGGAAGAGAAGCCGAAGGCGACCGTCGTCGCCAGGAGCGCCCCCCTCCCACTCCCGACCATCGAGAAGTACCCCGTGGCGGTCATACGTGGGTCCAAGGTGAGCGAGCAGCTCTTCGTGCGCCAGGGCCCCGGAGTGTGGGCAGAGCAGGCAGAGGCCAAGAAGTGAATCTCGCGGTCAGATGAGGAGGCGATCCATGCTCGCACATCGCTCCAGCCGGATCCGCTCCGGCGCGACGGGGCTCGTGACGTTCGCGATCATCGCGATCGGCATCTTCCAGGCAAATCTCGTCGCCGCCGACTCCGCGACTCGACTCTACGTGGGTGCGGACAAGTCCTTCGTCCTCACCCTAAATGAACCCGCGCGTAGAGTCGCGGTCGCCAACCCGAACATCGCCGACGTCCAGGTGATGAACCCCAACCAGCTCCTGGTCAACGGCAAGGCGGTCGGGGTGACCTCCCTCGTGGTCTTCTACGCCAAGTCGGAGCAGTCGTTCGATCTCGTGGTGCACCCGGGCCCAGTTGGCGCCGCCGGCAGTCCTACGGTCGTGACCAAGGATCCCCACGCCGTCTGGGTGCAACGCGGGGACAAGATGACAGAGCAGCTCTTCACGCGAGAGAAGGACCAGTGGCTCGAGCTCGGCCAGGTCAAGCTGGAGACCGACACGGGTAAGAAGTAGGTTCCAATCCACAACTGAGAAGAGGGAGAATCATGTCACGACGAGATCGCCGGGGAGGCCGACCTTCCCTCTGGCTTCTGATCACCCTGATCCTTTTGGCGGCCAGTCAATCTATCGCGGTCGCGGCCGAATCCGGGTTGATCCGCCTGGACGTCACGATCGGCAAGTCCCAGGTCCTCAATCTCCAGGAGCCGTTCGCGCGTGTGTCGGTCACCAACCCCGCCATCGCCGATGTCTTCGTCGTCACCCCGAACCAGATCCTCGTCCACGGCAAGTCCGTCGGCGTGACGTCGCTGGTCGTTTTCTATCCCACGAAAACCGTATTCTTCGATCTCCTCGTCCAGACAGACCTGGGCCTCCTGAGGGAGCGGCTCAAGCAAGTCGCCCCGCGCGATGACATCCGCATCCACCCCGCCCAGGACGCGATCATCCTCGACGGCACTGTGTCCAGCGATCGGACCATCGCGGGCGCTGTCGAAGTCGCCCAGGTGTTCGCCCCCAAGGGCAAGGTTGTCAGCCTCCTCAGCCTGACCGATGCGAAGCCCCAGCAGGTGCTGCTCCAGGTCCATGTGGCCGAGATCGCCCGCTCGGCACTGAAGGAGCTTGGTTTCAACTTCCGGGCCCTCGGCTCGACATTCATGGGAGCCGCATTCCCCGGAAGCACGTTCATCAGCACACTCGGGTCGCTTGGGCCCGTCACCCAGCCCGGCTTCTCCGGCGTCATCGCCGGCTCGCAGTCCGGTCCGGACTTCCCGTTCAACGGCGGCAACCTCTTCCTGTCCTCCGGACAGCGGGACTACGCGGCAGTAATCCACGCCCTGGCCGAGAGGGACGCCCTCCGCACCCTGGCAAAGCCAAACCTGCTGACCCAAAGCGGCAAGGAGGCCAAGTTCCTGTCCGGCGGCGAGTTCCCTTTCCCCGTGGCTCAGACAAACAATACGATTACGATTGAGTTCAAGGAGTTTGGCGTCGGCCTCCTGTTCACCCCGCTGGTGGTGGATGGAGAGACGATCAATTTGAAAGTGCGGCCCGAGGTATCAAGCCTCGACTTCAGCCAGGGGCTCCAGGCGGCCGGCATCAGCATCCCGGTGATCCGCAAGAACGTGGTCGCGACCAATATCAGTCTCAAGGACGGGGAATCCTTCGCAATCGCCGGCCTGATCAACAACGAGGTCCGCCAGACGGTGCAGAAGATCCCCCTGCTGGGCGACATCCCCATTCTAGGAATGCTCTTCCGCAGCACGCGCTTCCGAAACAACGAGACGGAGCTCCTCTTCCTGGTGACAGTCAAGATAGTCAAGCCCGATGTGCCCGGGGCTGGGCCTGATGCCACGAAGCTCATGGATCTCCGACCGGATGAGAAAAAGGAGTTCACGCTCGTTCCCGGCATCCCGGGCGTCGGTGAGGTTGTGACGCGGCCGTTCGGCCAGAGCAACCTCCCGACCAAGTGATGAGCATACCCGGTCAATGAGTTCGGCCCTCCGCACCGTCATCGTCGACTCCGACGCGGACTCCACCGCGGCGCTGAAGCGCATGCTCGCGACGAGCCCTTCCGTGGTTCTCGTCGGGGAGTTTGCGCACGTGCGGCAAGCGGCCCACGAGGCCCCTGCCCGGCACCCGGACCTCGTCATCGTCGAAGTCGACGAGACAGAAGCCGCCTCCAGCGGGGGCCCGCCCGCGTGGGTCATCGAGTCCTTGACCCGAGCCCTGCCGGAAGCCGTCATCTTCGCCACCGGCCAGAGCACCTCGGCCGACTTCGTCATCGAGGTGATCCGCGCCGGCGCGCTCGAGTTCATCCGCCGGCCGGTCGAGCGAGAGGACCTCATTTCCGCTCTCGATAAGGTGTTGCGGCTCCGTCGAGGGGCGCCGGCGGCCCGTCAGCCGGGGCGCATCACCTCGGTGTTCTCCACGAAGGGCGGCCTGGGTGTCACCACGATGGCGACGAACCTGGCTGTCTGCCTTGCTGAACGCGTCCCCGGAAGTACGATCCTGGTCGACTTTGACACCCGCCAGTCAGACGTCTCGACCTTCCTCAACCTCCAGCCCTCGTACTCGGTCCTTGACGCGTTGGAGAACCTCGAGCGCCTCGACGAGTCGTTCCTCCGCGGCCTAGTCGTCAAGCATTCGAGCGGCCTCGCGATTCTGCCGGGCCCGTCTCGCCTCGAGCGAAGCCACCTTGCTGCCGAGCAGGTACAGGCCGGATTGGCCATGATCCGTGCTCACTTCGACCACGTGGTGCTCGACCTCAAGCACGACATGGATCAAGCCACCATCGCGGCTCTCGAAGCGTCCGACACCGTCCTCTTCCTCACCGGCTTGAACGTATCGGCGTTGCGCTCCGGGGCGGCCGGCCTCGCCGCCTTCCGCCATCTGGGGCTCAGTCTCCCGAAGCTCAAGGTCGTGGTCATGCGGGAGGGAACCGGCGACGACGTGACCATCAAGCATGCGCGCGAGACGCTCGGACTGCCCGTCTACTGGCGCACCCCGAGCGACTACCCGACCGTGGTGACCTCCATCAACAGGGGCACTCCACTCGTGACGGCCTCTCCGCGGTCCAAGATCGCCAAGAATCTTAGGGACCTGGCGGAGCAGCTGGCGCGTGGCCTGCGACCCGCGGCCGAGCCCTCCACCAGGCGCGTCGCCTCGCTGGCACGCCGCCTGGTGTGGACCACCAAGGGAATCTCAGGAGGCAGGTAAATGGGGCTATTCGATCGAAAGGCGCGAGGCCGCACCACCCTCGAGCGTAGGCCCGTGCCGCGCGAGGACACAACGGTGCCCAACGAGCCACTCGACGCAAAAGACAGGGGCCACCAGGCGTACTACGAGCTCAAGACTCGTATCCACCGCCAGTTGATCGACCGGCTCGACCTCGCAAAGCTCGATGCTCTCCCGCGCGAAGTCGTCGAGCAGCAGATTCGCCGGATCGTCGAGGACATGCTCGCCCTCGACGAGACGCCTCTGAGTCGCAAAGAGCGTGATGACCTCGTCGTCGAGATCGAACACGAGACCTTCGGACTCGGGCCGATCGAGCCCCTGATGCAGGACCCAGCCATCTCCGATATCCTCGTCAACGGATCGAAGGAGGTCTACGTCGAGCGGCACGGCAAGCTCGAGCCCACCCGCGTCATCTTCCGCGACGATGCCCATCTCCTCCAGGTCATCGATCGGATCGTCTCCGCCGTCGGCCGGCGCGTGGACGAGTCGTCTCCGATGGTGGATGCTCGTCTCCCCGACGGGTCGCGCGTGAACGCGATCATCCCTCCCCTGGCCCTGGATGGCCCCGTGCTCTCGATTCGCCGGTTCGCCAAGGATCCCTTCCACATGGCCGACCTGATCGAGTTCGGCACCCTGACGCCGGCCCTGGCCGAGATCCTCCGGGCAACTGTGCAGGCACGCCTGAACATCCTCGTCTCGGGCGGCACTGGCGCCGGCAAGACCACCATGTTGAACGTCCTGTCCAACGCAATCCCCAACACCGAGCGCATCGTCACCATCGAAGACTCGGCCGAGCTCCAGCTCCAGCAGGAACACGTCGTCAGGCTCGAGACGCGTCCGCCGAACATCGAGGGGCAGGGAGCCGTCAGCCAGCGGGAACTTTTGAGAAACGCTCTCCGCATGAGACCCGATCGAATCGTGGTGGGTGAGGTCCGTGGCGCGGAGGTGCTCGACATGCTCCAGGCCATGAACACGGGCCACGACGGGTCAATTTCCACCGTTCACGCGAACTCGACGCGGGACGCGCTCTCCCGCATCGAGACCATGGTCCTCATGTCTGGCCTCTCGCTACCGGTGCGGGCCATGCGGGACTACGTCGCGTCGGCACTGGACCTCGTCATCCATGTGTCCCGGCTGTCTGATGGTACTCGGAAGGTCGTGCGGGTGACCGAGATCGTCGGGATGGAGGAGGACGTCGTCACCACTCAGGACATCTTCACCTTCGACCAGCAGGGAATCGACGCGGAGGGGCGAGTCGTCGGCTTCCACCGGGCAACCGGTGTGCGGCCCAAGTTCACCGAACGGCTGGCTCGGGCGGGCATCCATCTGGGCTCCGAGGTCTTCGACCCGTCCAAGCGGCACCTGGCGCGGTGATGACCCTCGCAATAGCAGGCCTGGTGTTCCTCTTCGTCGTGATCCTCGTTGCGGGAGGATGGTGGGTTTCACAGGCGAACCGGAACGTGCGCGCCCGTCTGTCGCGCCCAACCCCCCAGGGCCTGACGCAGATCCTCAAGGCCGAGACCGAAAAGGGCGATGGAGGCGTCGAGCGACTCCTCGGGAGGACCGGACTACCGGATCGACTGGCCTCCCTGGCAACCCAGGCAGGCTACAAGACACCCGCCGGCGATCTCATGCTAATCGCGGCGGCCTGCGCTGCCGTCGGGGGCGCCGGAGGGTGGCTCCGGACCGGCGTGTTCGCCTGGGGGATCCTCACCGCGCTCATCCTGGGATCCACGCCCGTTGTCTATCTGATCTACAAGCGGAACCGCCGCCTCGCGCGCTTCCAGGTCCAGTTCCCCGACGCCCTGGATATGGTCACTCGCGCCATCCGAGCAGGAAACGCCTTGAGTGGCGCGATCCGGCTCGTCGGCCAGGAGATGCCGGATCCGGTTGGAGAAGAATTCCGGCAGGTCGACGAAGAGATTCGGCTGGGCGTGGAACCGGGCGAGGCCCTCTTCAGACTCCAAGGCCGCGTGGGAACGGAGGACGCCCGGTTCTTCTGCACCGCGATCAGAATTCAGCGAGGGTCGGGCGGGAACCTGGCCGAGATCCTGGACCGGCTGGCCGAGGTCATTCGCGAGCGGTTCAAGATTCTGAGCTATGCGCGGGTGCTCGCCTCGCAGCATCGCTGGTCGGCCGTCCTTGTCGGACTCAGCCCGCTGATCTTCGGGGCGATGTTCCAGATTCTCCATCCAGGCTTTTTCGATCCCCTCGTCAACGATCCGCTGGGGCCGACGCTGATCATGGGAGGGCTTCTCCTGGAAGCGATCGGCTTCTTCATGATCTGGCGCATCGCCCAAATCAAGGTATGAGACGGCCATGAACCTCGTAACGGTTGTCCTTCTCTCCTTCGTCATCGTCGCCGGCGTAACGGTCCTGGCCTCGATGGCGCTGCTCAAATTGTGGCCGGTCGTGCAGCGCGGCCGACTGGCCACATCGGCCGGTGGGAGCGACAGCGCGGAGTCGATCCTTCGCTGGAGCGAGCAACCCGCGTCAGGTTGGCAGCGCACCGTCGAGCGCATCGGTCGCGCCGTCGGTGGCTCGGAGCAGACGGCCCCTTCGAAGTACCGTCGGCGGCTGATCTGGGCGGGCCTTTATGAGCCGCGGGCCGCAGTGCTCTTCATCGGCGCCAAGGTCGCGCTCGGCGCCCTCCTGGGCTCCGCATACTTCCTCTATAGCAGCTTCGTCCTTCTCAGGGTGGTCCCCTTCTCGCAGCTGCTGGCCATCTCGCTGATCCTCGCCGGGATCGGCTTCTTCCTCCCCGACTTCTGGCTCAGCAACCGCATCAAGGCCCGCCAGCGGGACATCGTGCACGCACTTCCCGATGTCCTCGACCTGCTGATGGTGTGTGTCGAAGCCGGCATGGGATTCGATGCCGCCGTAGCCCGCGTGGCCGAGCAGCCGGAGTCCCGCCACCGCCCGCTCTACGCGGAGCTCATGCGGATGCATCTCGAGGTGCGGGCCGGGCGGCCACGGCCGGAAGCGCTCCGCGCCCTGGGAGGACGCACGGGGGTCGAGGAAGTCAAGTCCATGGTGGGCGCATTCATTCAGACGGAAAAGCTCGGAACTCCTCTCGGCAAGACTCTCCGGGTCCATGCCGACTCCGCTCGCGTGCAACGCCGGCACCGGGCGGAGGAGCTCGCCCACCTGGCCCCCCTCAAGATGCTCTTCCCGACCGTGTTCTTCCTCATGCCCGCATTCTTCCTCGTGACCCTGGCCCCGTCCGTGCTGGGCCTGTTGAAGCTCTTCAAGGCAATTGGAACCCATTGACAAGGGAGGACATTTCATGAATCCGAGGGTGCTCATCGGCTGGCTGGCGCTTGCAGCGCTGGTGGCGGCCGCTCTCCCCGCTGCGGCGCAGGACGTCACGGCCGAGGTCAGGACGTGGAGCGGCCAGTCATTGCGCCTCACCCAGCCCTCGCTCGAGGTCTTCTACACCATCGTGCCCAAGGAAGAGGGCCCCGGTGGGGCACAGGTGCCGGGCGCTGCCGGTGGCGCCCCCGGCAACATGGGCAGCGGGGTGAGCTCCGGCAGCCTCATCGGAACCGAGATGAGGGGGTCCGTTCAGAACCTGAGCAGGCTGTTCGGTGGCGGAGGGGCCCAGCCGCTGCAGGGCAATCGCCAAGCCGAGGCCGTATCCATTCGGCAGGCGGGGGTCGAGCGCCGGATCCCCCTCGAGACCATCAAGGCCCTGGCCTTCAAGCGCGAGCATGTTTCCAACAGCACCCTTCCCCCGTACGTCGCGCCGACCCATTTCCGGTACGCCGCGAGTGTTCTGCTCAACGACGGGAGCCGCGTTGACGGAGACTACGTGAACCTCGGGACGGTCATTCTCCGGGGGCTGACGCCCGAGGGTCGCGTGGATATTCCCTGGCAAGATATCGAGGTTGTCCGATTCTCGCGCTGACGGATCAACGAGGGACACCATGATGAAGCTGCGGCGCTGGCTGCGGGACGAGACAGGCAACGTCTTGCTGTTCACGATCGTGTTGGTGGTTCCGCTCATGATCATCTTCGGTGGGCTGGCCGCGGACCTCGCCTATCTCGGCACCGTCGACAACGAGGTTCAGCGGTCCATGGACGCCGCCGCCCTCGCGGGAGCCGGGCAGCTCGGATTCGACAGCAGCGTCTTTCCGGCCGCGCGGACCTGGGCGCAGAATTACGCCCTCCTGAATACCTACCGGGCAGGAACCGTAGCCCCACCCACGATCAATCTCACCCTGAACACCCCCAATGCCGCCAACGGCGACATCGTCCTGGGGATCTGGAACGGCTCGAGCTTCACGCCATCGCTGGATGGAACGCAAGTAAATGCCGTCCTCTGTCGTTACCAGACCACGGTGCCCACGTCCTTCCTGCGGCTGCTCGGCTTCACGAGCCTCCCGGTCTCCGGCGAGTCCATCGCATGGGCAACCCAGCCCGTGACGCCACCGCCGACCGCCTGCGTGTTCCCAATTGCGCTGACCTCGTGCTTCTTCGGGGGATCCACCGCGCTCGGCTGTGGGGCCACTGTCACATTCATCAGCAGTTCCGGCGGGTCTGCGGTAGGGGGAAACTCGGCAGCATGGGCCAGCCTCGTGCCTGGGCAAGCCCCAAACGACAGCAATATCCTGAACCAGGTCCAGGCTGCAGCCAGCGGAACCTGCACGGGCACCCCGCTGTCCACGGGGAACAACGAGCCGGTGAACAATGGCCAGCTGAACAACGTCGTCAACTGGCTGCGTGGAAACAGCCCCAACGCGTTCCCGGCGAAGTATGCGGCCTCTCCCGAGCTCGTGGTGAAGAAGGCGGACGGGAGCGACGCATACCGAGGAAAGGGCTGGGAGGTGTTCGTGCCAGTCATCGATACCGGCTCCGGTTGTCCTCCGGCAGCCATCAACGGCTCGCTGCCGATCGTGGGTTGGACCCGGATGGTCATCACGCAGGTGCAGGGGAAGAACGGCACGTGCGCAGTGGCCAATCACTGGGCCGGCAATCCGTGGGACGAGCATTGCTTCACGGGAGCGAAGAACGGAACAGCCACCAGTCTCCCGCCAGGTTGGGCGGGTCAGACCGGAATCTTTGGCTACTTCGACTGTGCGTATGCGCCCGCCCCACCCTCGCCCGTCCCCGGACCAATAACAGCGACGGCGAGGCTGAGGCTGGTCAGATAGGTCTTCCTCATATGCGCTCTCCATTGATTCCGCAACGGCGCGCTCTGCTCCTCACGCTCGGCCTCTTGTCCGCAGCGCTGGGTGCCGGCGGATGCACGACCCTGGGCTTTGCCGTCGCGGGCCCCCTCTTCACAGGCGTTGCGGCACTCGCTGATCGCAGCGTCGAGAGAACCATTCCGGCCGATCAAATTACCACGTGGGGGATCACCGTAGATGCCCTGAGCAGGATGGCCGTCCGCCTGGACGAAACCGACAAGTCGGGAGAGCGATGGCTGTTGAAGGGCACGGGTGCGGCCGTCACCGTTCACGGCACCCTCGACCGGGTGACGACCCGGATGACCAAGGTCTCGATCCGGGTCGAAGCGGGGCGGCTGCTCGCCGACAAGAACACCGGCGACGAGATCCTCAACCAGATCTCCGCTTCCCTCGCCAGCTTGGGTCCAGCGGCCGGGGATGCCGCGCCGGCGGCCAAGCCGGATCTCTCGGCAGACCGCCTCCGCACCCTGCAGCGGGAGATTGAACGTCTGAGTACGAAGTTCGATGAGGCCAGGGACAAGAGTCCTTCACCGTTGATGCCACACACGGCGCCAGCTCCTACGCCAAGCCCGACCAGTATCGTCGTCATTCCCGGCTCGGCGGGCGTGCCTACGCTACCTGTGTCGGGCAACGGCGCGATGCGGGAGTCCGTGCCAGCCGTCGTTCGCGTTCAACCGGTCACTCGTGCTGTCCCGTTGCCTACCCAAGCACCCAGTCACCAGCGGGATCCCGCTGAACGCATTCTCCCGACAACCCTGGAGCCCGTCGGGGTATTGAGCCCGGTCCCGGCACTGTCCAGCGGACGCTCGGGGCAGTAGCGACTGGCGAGACTTCAGTCCTAACGGACCCATGCGCTACATTGGAAGCCGACTAGCCGGGTCGCCTGTTCCCTCGCCGCGGCCACCGCGCGCCTATTCACCCTTCAACCGAAGCGCCGTGCTCGGGCGCCTTCTGGATGATCGTCTCGGTCTGTCTTTCGTCTGTTCTGTGATCGTACACGCAATGATCGTGATCCTGGTGCTGCGAGTCACGGATCTTCCCTCTGGAAGCGGTGGCGCTGCGATCTCTTCCGCCCTTTCCTGGGTAGACCTGGCCGCTCCAGAACCTGCCAGAGGCATTGCAGGCGCACCAGCGACACCAGCCACACGCATGACGCCGCGCTCGGGTTCGCCGGCTCTCCCCACCCCGAGCCGGTCGGCCTCAACGGTGACTCCAGCCGATCTCCCGCGAGCAGCGATCAGCGCGGCGACACGACCGCAGGTCCCGACCGCCCCCCCACCATCGAGTCCCGTGTCTTCGAAGGCTGCCCAGGACCAGCCGAGGCTGGCAGGGCCAGACATGCACGTCCAGGACTCCGTAGCCGGGCTGCCTTCGATGCCGGAACGCGACAAGCCGCTCGGCTCGGCCCGGCGCGGCGCCGAATCCGAAGTCGTTGCTCTGGACCCAAAGGGTTCGGTCGAGACTTCCGCGGTCATGCCTCAACCAGCAAAGACCCTGACTACGGTCCCGACCATCGACGGGCCCCCCCTGGATCAGGGGGCTTTGCTGACGCCGGTCGGACCGAGGAGGCAAGCGCCCCCGTCTGTCGAGCCAACCCTGCAAGTCGAATCCAAGCCACTTGTGGA
>WNGR01004451.1_pt1 | contig 24895 bp, 24 predicted proteins | sample 5407581 | NCBI WGS metagenome assembly WNGR01 (sample SAMN13153383, study PRJNA577476) | soil metagenome | isolation source: 80 cm soil or saprolite under Garry oak tree replicate 2 | place: USA:California | collected 2016-06-15
TCGAACGCGATCGTCCCGCCGGAGACGGGCACCAGCCGCAGGATCGCCCGGCCCACCGTCGTCTTGCCCGAGCCGCTCTCCCCGACCAGCGCGATGCCGAACGGGCCGCGGTTAATCGCCAGGCTGACCCCGTCGACCGCGCGGACCGGCCCGAACCTTACCCGCAGGTCCCGCACGTCCAGCAGGATGTCGTCGGCCATGGGGCTCACTCCCCGAGCCTGGGGACGGCGGCGAGGAGCTCGCGGGTGTAGTCGTGCCGCGGTGCCGCGATGACCTGACCGATGGGTCCCTGCTCGACCACCTGCCCGGCACGCATGATCGCCACCCGGTCGCACAGCTCGGCGATGACGGCCAGGTCGTGGCTGACGAACACGATGGCCATGCCGCGGGCGTCGCGCAGCTCGCGGAGCAGCTCGAGCACCTCGGCCTGCACGGTCACGTCCAGGGCGCTGGTCGGCTCGTCGGCCAGCAGCACCTCGGCGCGCAGGGCGAGGGCGAGCGCGATCGCGACCCGCTGCAGCTGCCCGCCGGACAGCTGCGCCGGGTAGCGGTGCAGCAGGTCCGGCGGGAGCAGCACGCTGCGCATGGCCGCGTCGGCCCGTTCCCTGGCCTCGGCGGCGGACAGGCCGTGCTGGCGCAGCGCCCGGGAGACGATCACGCCCACCCGGAACACCGGGTTGAAGGCGAGCGCCGGGCTCTGGAAGATGGCCGCGATCCGCCGCCCGCGGATGGCCCGCAGCCTGGCGTCCGACAGCCCGATCAGCTCCTGGCCGTCCAGCCGGATCGAGCCGGTGACGGCGGCGCCGGCGGTCCCGGCCAGCCCGAGCACGGCCAGGATCGTCATCGACTTGCCCGAGCCGCTCTCGCCGGCTAGGCCGACGATCTCGCCGGCGTCCACGGTCAGCTCGGGCACGGACGCGACCGGGTGGCCGTCGAAGCTCACCCGCAGGTCCCGGATCTCCAGCTTCACCCCGTTCACCGGATGAGCACCCGTCGCGGGTCGAGCACGTCGCGCAGGCCGTCGCCGAGCAGGTTGAACGCCAGCGCGGTGAGCAGGATGGCCAGGCCGGGGAACGTGACCAGCCACCACTGGGTGGTGAAGTAGTTCTGGCCTTCGGCCACCATCAGCCCCCAGTCCGGCGTGGGGTCCTGTGCGCCGAGCCCGAGGAAGGACAGCGCGGAGGCGGTCAGGATCACCCCGCCGAAGTCGAGGGATACCTGGACGATGACCGGCGTGACCGAGTTAGGCAGGACGTGCCGGAGCAGGATCCGCCAGCTCGGGATGCCGAGTGCGCGGCAGGCCTCCACGTAGGGCCGCCCGGCCACCGACGCCGCCTGGCCGCGGATCAGGCGGGTGTACCAGGGCCACCAGGTGATCGCGATGGCGATGGTGAGGCTGGTCAGGTTGGCCGGCAGCGCGGTGGCGAAGGCCAGCGCGAGCAGCAGCGGCGGGAACGCGAGGAAGATGTCGGTGATCCGCATGATGGTCTCGTCCCCGATGCCGCCGAAGTACCCCGCCAGCACGCCCAGCGGGATGCCCACCGCACAGGCGATCACCAGCACGAACAGGGCGACCAGGGGCGACACCCTGGTCCCCTCGAGCACACGGGAGAATACGTCCCGGCCGACCTGGTCGGTGCCGAACAGGTGCTGCATCGACGGCGCCTGCAATGCCATCTCGGGGTGGGTGGCCGACCCGGCGTCGGCCGGGTACGGCACGATCAGCGGCGCGAACACGGCGACCAGCACGATCAGCAGCGCGATCAGCGCGCCGGTCGCGATCAGCGGATTCGCCCGCAGGAGCCGCCAGGTCCCTCTCACCTGAGCCTGATCCTCGGGTCAAGCGCCGCCTGCACCAGGTCCACGACCAGGTTGGCGGCCACGTAGACGACCGCGACGAACAGCGTGACGCCGACGATGGCCGGGGTGTCCAGCGTGGACACCGACGCCGCCGCGTAGCTGCCGAGCCCGGGCCAGTCGAAGATCGACTCCACCAGGAACGTGTTCACCAGCGAGTAGGCGAAGACCAGCGCGAGCACCGCGGCCACCGGGTTCCAGGCCAGCCGCATGGCGAACGTGCCGAACACGGTCCGTTCGGGGAAGCCGAGCGAGCGCACCATCTGGATGTGCGCCTCGCCCAGGGTGTCGAGCATCTGCGCCCGCACCATCCGTGCGATCACCCCGACCGGGTAGGCGGCCACCACCAGGGCGGGCAGGATCAGGTGGGTGAGCGTGCTGCCCAGCATGGCCCAGTTGCCGCTGATCAGGCTGTCGACCACGGCCATCTGGGTGCGGGCGGTGAGCGGGTGGCTGAAGACGAGGTTCGGGTCGTACTGGCCGGCCACCGGCAGCAGCCGCAGCCGCTGGGCGAAGACCAGCTGCAGGATCAGCGCTAGCCAGAACACCGGCATGGAGACGCCGAGCACCGAGCCAACCCGGATGGCGTGATCCAGGGCGCGGCCCGGCCACCGGGCGGCGGCCATGCCGAGCGGGACGCCGGCCAGCACCGCGATGACCAGCGCCGCGATGACCAGTTCCAGCGTGGCCGGCGCCGCCGTCCCGATATCGGAGAGCACCGGGCGGTGGGTGTGGATCGAGGTCCCCCAGTTCCCGGTGACGATGCCCGCGAAGTACTTGCCGATCCGCACGGCCAGCGGCTGGTCCAGGCCGAGGTACACCCGGGCATGGGCGATCTGCGCGGCCGAGGCGTGCGGGCCCGCCCATGAGGCCGCCGGGTCACCCGGAACCACGTCGGAGATCACGAACGTCAGGACCACGACGCCCGCGACGACGACGAGGGCCAGGGCGACCCGGCGGATGACGTACCGGGTCACCCGGCGGCTCGGCTGGGACGGGCCATAGGGTCAGGGCTTCAGATCGTGCATGAAGACCACGTTCGGGTAGGCCGGGTCGACCCGGAAGCCGGAGATCCCGCTGAGCATCGCGTACTGGTAGTTGTCGTTGTACAGGGACACGACCGGTGCCTGCTGGAAGATCGTCACCTGCATGTTCTTGTAGAGCTGCGCGGCCGCGTTCTTGTTGGTCGCGATCAGCGGCTCGACCTGGTTGATCATGTTGTCCAGCGACTTGTTCGAGTAGTACGACAGGTTGTAATACGGCGGACTCTCGGTTTCCAGCAGGTTGGAGAACCAGGAGTACGGGTCGGGGTAATCCGGCCACCAGTACTCCATGAAGATGTCCTGGCGCTGGGCCGCGTTGGACGACTTGCCCTTCGCCCACTGGGTCGGCCAGGCCAGCGACTGGGTGCTCAGGTTCACGTTCAGCGCGGCCAGGTCGGACTTGATGATGGTCGCGACGACCTGCTCGTTGCTGTCGCCCTGGGTGTAGGTCAGGCTCAGGTTCAGCTTCTTCTTCCCGGGCCCGTAGCCGGCCGAGTTGAGCAGCGCCGCCGCCTTGGCCTTGTCGTAGGAGTAGTCCGGCAGGTCGCTGAAGTGCCCGAACATCCCGGGCGGGACGATGCCGCTGGACTGCACGCCCGCGCCGCGCAGCGCCGCGATGATGCCGCGGTAATCGATCGCGTACAAGACCGCCTGGCGGACCGGCAGGCTGAGGGTCTTGACGTTGAGCTGCGCGAGCAGGTTCTGCCAGGACGGCGAGCTGACCGTGGTGATGCTCGAGTCACCCTTGAACGACGACCACAGCGACGGGCCGATCTGCTCGATGAAGGTGACCTGCCCGGAGCGCAGCAGCTGCGCGGCCGTGGTGTCCTGCGGCACCACGCGGAACACCACCTTGGTGAAGTGCGACCCGGACCAGCCGCCCCAGTACCTGCCGAACTGCTTCAGGTAGACCTCGAACTCCTGGCCCTTGTTCCAGGTCTGGGCGGTGTACGGTCCGGTGCCCGTGTCGTGCCCGGCGTTCAGGTAGCTGGTGAACGCGTTACCCGACTGGCCGGCCGGGCCCTGCGTGTCGTAGATGTAGGCGGAGTAGTCGGCCGAGGCCTCCAGGGCCAGCGGGGACGCGTAGCTCAGGTGGAAGACCAGCGTGTACTGGTCGGGCGTGTCGATCGTCTTGACCGCGGCCCAGATGTAGGAGGCGCCGCCGTTCAGCTTGATCGTGCGCAGGATCGAGGCCTTGGCCGCCTGCGCGGTCATCGGCCGGCCGGTGTGGAAGGTCACGCCGTGCCGGAGGTGGAAGGTCCAGGTCTTGCCGCCGTCCGCGGACGACCAGCTCGTCGCCAGCATCGGCCCGACGGTGTTGGTGGCGGAGTTGTAGTGGGTGAGCGTCTCGTACATCTCGCTCATCGCGATGATGCCGTCGGAGTACTCGGTGGCCGGGTCCCAGCCGTCGACCATGACCGGGGCGGTGGTGTCGTAGGTGAACACCTTGTTGACCGGCTGCTGCGTGCTGGCCGGGCTGGTCGAGCCGGCGCAGGCGGTCAGCGCGAGGACCGGCACGGCGGCGGTCGCGACTGCGATCAGCCGTCCGCGATGGCGCTTCATGTTGCCTCCGATGTGCTTATGCGACTGCCGTCTGTATTATCCGGCTGGCGGGCGAGCCTGAAGGTGGTGTTCCGGCATGCCGCCCAGGGTGCCTGCCGCCTTGACCCGGATCCGGACCGCGGGAGAGGTGAGGTAGGCGAGCGGGATCTCCTCCACCTCGATGATCTGCACCGTCCCCGGGTCGGCACCGGCCGCGACGGCCCGCTCACGGGCCTCGTCCCTGGCCTCGTCGAGGACGGCCTGCCTGCCGTCGGGCCCGAGGTGGAAGATCCGGTCCACCTGGCCGCTGACCGACGCGATCGCGGCGCCGACCGCGTTCGCCGCGTCGAAGTGCTCCGGCCGGATGATCTCGCTGACGCCGGGTATCCGGTCCGGAACCAGGATGCTGCCGCCGCCCACGGCGATCAGCGGACGCTCTTCCTTGGAAGTCTTCACCCGGTCGATCGCCTCGGCGAGCATCACGTCGGACCGGGTCAGCGCCTCGGTGAGCAGCCGCCGGTACCGGCCGGTCCGGGCGGCGCCGCCGTCGACCGCCCCGCCGAGGTCGGCCCGGCCAGCCGCGACCGCGCTGTCGGTCAGCGTGGGTGTCGTCCCGCCGAAGACCAGCGCCTCCCGCTGGATCAGGTAGCCGACGCTGCGCGGCCCGATGCGGACGTCGCCGGGGTCGCCGGAGACCACTGTGCCGCCGCCGAGCGCGATCGTGACCAGGTCCGGCATCCGGAAGTTGGTCCGGACGCCGCCGATCTCCACCCCCTGCGCCGACTCGCGCGGGAACCCGTTGGTCAGCACGCCGAGGTCGGTGGAGGTCCCGCCGACGTCGGCCACCAGGGAATCCGAGATCCCGGTGAGGAACGCGGCGCCGCGGACGCTGTTGGCCGGGCCGCTGCCGATGGTGAGCACCGGGTACCGCAGGGCCTGGTCGAGGCTCATCAGCGTGCCGTCGTTCTGCGCGAAGAACGTGACCGGCCGCAGCCCGTGCGCGGTGAGCGCGTCCCGCATCGCGCCGGCCACGTCGCGGGCCACCCCGGCCAGGGCGCCGTTGAGGATCGTGGCGTTCTCCCGTTCGAGCAGGCCGATCGAGCCGATCTGGTGGCTGAGCGAGGTATGCACGTCTCCGAGCTCCCGCTTGACCACCTCGGCGGCCAGCAGCTCGTGCCGCGCCGAGACGGGGGCGAACACGCTGGTGATCGCGACCCCGTCGGCCTGCTCCCCGACCTGGCCGAGGAACCGCGCGATGGCGTCGGTGTCCAGCGGGGACAGGTCCTGGCCGTCGAACTCGATCCCGCCGTCCACGATCTCGGCCCCGACCGAGACCGCCTCGACGAGGTCCCGCGGCCAGCCGAACATGGGCCTGATGCTGTAGGTGGCGGGCCCGCCGATCCTGAGCACCGCCACCCGGCGCAGGTTCCTGCGCTCCAGGACGGCGTTGGTCGCGTGGGTGGTGCCGAGCATGACGTGGCTGATCCGCTGTGGCTCGACCCCGGGCGTGTCGAGCACGGCGTCGATCGCGGCCACGATCCCCGACGTGATGTCGGCGGTGCCCGGCACCTTGGCCTTGGCGAGCACCCGGTCGGCGGCGTCCATGATCACGGCGTCGGTGTTGGTGCCGCCGACGTCGACACCGAGACGGCAGTCAGGCGGTGGCACCGGCGAGCTCCTCCACGGGCAGGTAGTCAAACTCGTAGCCGAACGCGCGCGGCCCGGTGAGCACGATCCCCTTCTCGGTGCGCCATATCGGGTCGCAGGCGAAGGCGATCACCGTGACCCGCTGGCCGTAGGCGATCCGCTCGGTCACGATAGCGTCGGCGGTCTCGCTGTCCAGCACCGTGATCAGGTCGGGCACCGAGGCGAGCACCCGGCCGCGCTCCAGGGCCACCAGGTTCTCGTTCTGCAGTTCCAGCCTGACCAGCCGGCCCGCGTCCGCGCCGAGGCCCTCGACCACCACCGAACCGCGGGCGAACCCGCTCGTGGTCCTGCGCTCGACGTCCAGGACCTTCCCGGTGATCAGCCGGAACGCACTGAGCGCGGCGATCAGGGCGTCCACCGGGCTGTCCTCGGCGGCGACGATGGTCTCGCCGATCCTGATCGCGAGCGAGACCGAGTCCCGCACCGTCGCATCCCGCGCTTGCGCCACGGTCATGGAGAACTCGGTGGATGAGGCGGCCCCGCCGAACTCCACCGCCGCCGCCCGCTCCAGGCGTTCCATCCAGTGGCCGGAAATGGTCTGGAAGAGGACCAGGTTGCCGCGCTCGTCGGTCATCACGGCCGGGCTCGGCGAGATGCCCGCCAGGTGCATGGTGACCTGGGGCACCTCGGGAAAGGCCCGCCCCATGCCGTCGGCGTCCACCACCGGAAGCCGCATCCGCGCGGCCCAGCAGATCGGCAGCAGCCCGTTCGAGCCGCCGATCTCGGCGGCCATGAGCGCGGCGACCTGGCGGCCGGTGAGGAACTCCAGGTGCTCACGCAGCCGGGCGCCCTCGTCTCCGTTCTCGATCTTCTCCACGCTGACCGTCGGCGCGCCGATCCCGCCGCAGGGCATGACCAGGGAATCACCGGGCAGCTCGTCCAGGTCCACCAGGGGGACCGGGCCGAAGTCCTCGGTGGCCTGCAGGGCCTGCAGCAGCCCGAGATAAGGGTCGCCGCCGCCGCCGGCACCGAGCACGGCGCAGCCGCGTGCCAGGGCACGCAGCGAGTCAGGGTCGAGCAGGCGCTTCATGTCAGGGCAGTGGTGTAGGAAGGCGGATGGGGCGGAACCGGATTCGCGGTTAAGCGCAATGATTCCTGAAACGTGACCCGGATAGTAGCAGCCGGCGAGAGTTTTCCGCGCGCGTGATCTCCTCCCGCAGGTCCTCCGGATTCAGCGCACGGACCACCCGCGGCGGGCTAGAGCGGGGAACACGCGCGTAGTAGTGCCCCGCGACACCGCGCCAGACGTACCACTGCGGGAACTCAGGCGCGTAAGCCCGCCACTCCGGCATCGCGGCCGTCTGGTCCTCCGTGTCCGGTCCGGATACGGTCTCGCGCTCCATCGCTGCCCCTTGAAAAAGCACCTAGGTGATGACGCGATCAACGATCACGTCGCGTGCCGAAGCGGGAATGCACAGCCATGCTCGCAGCCGGCGGCGCCGAAGGTAATGGGCAGACTGCACCTCGATCGCCAGCGATGTGTGCGATCAGCATAGGGTGGGCCTGCCATGCCTACCGTTGATGAAATCCTGACCGGCTCGCCGCTGGCCGGCCTGCGCCGGGTCAGCCCCGGCGGCGGCGCCCGCGGCGTCGCCGTGGTCCGGCTGGCCGAACGCTTCGCCGAGCTCGACGATGCCCCGGCCGGCAGCTTCGTCGTGCTGTCCCGGCAAGCTTCGGCCGAGGTCACCGACTACCGCCTGGACATGGCGCTGCGCTGGGCGGCTGTCCGCCGGGTGGCGGCCGTCGCGGCGTTCTCGTCCGCGGTGTGGCAGCCTGCGGTGACCGCGCTAGACATCGTCGTGGACGCCGACATCGCGCTGGTGTCCATCCCCGCGCACGCCGATCTCGCCGCACTGGTCCAGGCGATCTTCGGGGAGATCGGCGGCGGCGCCGAACGCGCCCTGGCCCGGGCGGAGCAGGGGCTCGACGCGGTGCGGCGGGCTGAGCGGGCGGGCGCGGGCCCGGAGGAGCTCGGCCAGGTGGCCGGGCGGGCGCTGGGCACCAAGGTCGAGTTCGTCACGGTGCCCCCGGAAGAGGGGGTGAGCGTGCCCGTGCTGGCCGGCGAGACGCAGACCGGGCACTTCGCCGCCCCGGAGGCGGGCGGCGAGATCGGCATCGCCGCCGGCCTGGTCCTGCACGCGGCGGCGGCCGCCGCCGCGCGGTTCCTCGACCTGGCCCGGCGGGCCATCCAGACCCCGATCCGATCCCGCAGCGAGCTGCTCGCCGAGCTGCTGATGTCGGACTCGGCGATCAGCGAGGACCTGCTCGGCCGGGCGCGGCAGCTGGGGATCCCGGTCAGCGGCTGGCATCTGGTGGTCCGGGTCGAAGCCGACGACCTGGACGAGGCCGAGCAGGACGAGGTGCGGCGGTTCGAGCTGCTCGAAGCGGCGGGCCAGGCCGCGCTCCAGGCGGTGACCGCGACCGGCGAGAGCTGGTACCTGTCCCGGATCGCGCGGGCCATCATCTTGATCCGGGTGACGACCTCCAACCCGGGCCCGCAGGCCGGGGCCAGGGCGGCCCGGTCGGCCGAGCGTGCGCTGCAGGCGATCACGGCGCGGCTGCCCGCGCTGCGGTTCCGGGCCGGCGTGGGGGCGGCGCACGAGGGCCCGATGGGCCTGCGGGCCTCGGCCGCCGAGGCCCGGGGTGCGCTGGCCGCCGCCCGCGCCGCGCGCCGCCCGGCCGGGGTCGCGGCCCACGACGCGGTCGGTATCCGGCGGATGCTGATGGAGTGGTATGCCTCGGAAACCGTGCGCGCCTCGGTGCGGGACCAGCTCGCGCCGCTGGAGAAGCTGGGGGCGGCCCGCGCTGACACCGCGATCCGGACGCTTGCCGCCTACCTGGACGAGCAGGGTTCGGTGGTCAGGACGGCGGAGCGGCTGCACCTGCACCGCAACGCGGTGACCAACCGGCTCCGCAGCATCACCGAGCTGCTCGACGTCGACCTCGAAGACCCCGATCAGCGGCTCGCCCTGCAACTCGCCTGCCGCGCCCGCCTGCTCGGCTGAGGACCGGCCCGGCGGCGCTCAGGGCTTGCGCCCCACCCCGCAGATCGCGTCGATTTCCCGGGGCTCTTCGTCGGCATCCCTGACGTCGGGCCGCCACCGGGACGTGGTGACCACGCCGGGCGGCACCAGGTCGAGCCCGGTGAAGAAGCGGGCGATCCGGTTCGGGCTGCGCAGGTGGTAGGAGCTGGCGGAGTTCTGGTTGTAGACCGCGATGGCCTGGTTCAGCTCGGGGTTGGTGTCGGTGCCGTCGGACAGCGCCAGGTAGCTGCCCGGCGGCAGGGCGTCGAGCAGCCAGGCCACGATCGACCCGGGCTCGTCGGAGTCGTCGACCTGGCCCACGATGCCCAGCAGCATCAACGCGACCGGCTGGCTGAAGTCCAGCGTCCTGGCCGCCTCACGCAGGATCGTGTCGGGGTCCCGCACGTCGGCCTCGATGTAGCTGGTGACCCCGCCGGGCGCGCTGGTCAGCAGGGCCTCGGCGTGCACCAGCACGAGGGGGTCATTGTCCACGTAGACGATCCTGGCGTGCGGCGCGATCTGCTGGGCGACCTGGTGGGTGTTGTTCGCGGTGGGCAGGCCCGTGCCGATGTCGAGGAACTGCGTGACCCCGGCCTCGGCGGCCAGGTAGCGGACCGCGCGGGCGAGGAACCGGCGCTGCACCCGGGCGATATGGGCGATGCCGGGGAACATCGTCAGGATCAGGTCACCGGTCGCGCGGTCGGCCGCGAAGTTGTCCTTGCCGCCGAGCAGGTAGTTCCAGACGCGTGCCGAGTGCGCCTCGCTGGTGTCGAGCTGGGGCGGCACCCCCGCCCCGCCCGGTGACGACGTGCCGCTCACCGCCTGACCCCCGTCCCATCCTCGAACGCGCCCTCGGGCCCGTCTGCTCAGCTTATCCGGGAGTTCAGATGAAATTGATTATGGTGTGGCACAGCTCGCCTCCCGGGCCGGGCCCGTGCTCCCGGTCGGTGGCATGTACGTCGACGGCGACGATCCCGGTCCGGCCGCCCCGGGCGGGCACGAACCTGATCGTCCGGTGGCCGAACGCGAGCGCCGCGCCGTCCTTCGTCGGCACCGGGGGCTCGATGCCGATGATCGCGGCCCAGGTCCGCGCCATGGCGACCGGGTCCCCGGGATCGCCGACGGCCACGTCGACCGCGAGGATGTCGTCGGCCTTGGTGGTGCGGGCGGCCCGCGCCGCCCGGGCCTCGGGCAGGTCGTCCCAGAACCAGCCGTCCCGCGGCAGGAACGCGTCGAGCTCGAGCAGCACGCCGACGTCGAGCGGGTGCAGCTGGATGATGTCGTGCCCCATGGCCCGGGTCTCGACCGCGACCCGGACGCCGCGCTCGGCGGCGCGTTCCTTCACCCCGTCCAGGGACGGGACCTGGGGTTCCGCACGCCGACGTAGACCTTATTCGCCCCGCGGGCGGCCAGTTCCCGGACGAACGCCAGGCCGATGCCGCGGTTCGCGCCGGTGACGAGCGCGACCGAGCCGACTGCCTTGCTGGGGCGCGGCATAGCCACCTCCGCAACGTCGGGGCACCCGACACGACACTACAATTGCCGGAGCGACAAAGCCAGGTGGCGGGCGGGAATGCCGGAGCGACAAAGCCAGGTAGCGGCCAGCCGGTGGCCTGGGTAGCGTGGTCGGCATGCGGCTCACCGTGGTCGGCTGCTCGGGCTCGATGCCCGGGCCGCACAGCCCGGCGTCGTGCTACCTGCTGGAGGCCGAGGGCTTCCGGCTGGTCGTGAACCTGGGCAACGGCGCGCTCGGCGGGCTGCAGCGGTACACGGCGCTGAACCGGGTGGACGCGGTGGCCCTGAGCCACCTGCACGCCGACCACTGCCTCGACATGTGCCCGCTCTGGATCGCGCGGAAATATTCGGACGAGGGCCCGCTGTCATCGATTCCGGTCTACGGCCCGGCCGGCGCCGCGGAGCGGATCGCCCGGGCGAACGACAACCCCGACGTGACCGGCGTCTTCGATTTCGTCACGCTGACCCCGGGCCGGCACCAGATCGGGCCGTTCGACGTGACCGCCGGTCATGTCTCGCACCCGATCGAGACGTTCGCGTTCCGGTTCGAGCAAGGCGGGCGCGCGCTCACCTACTCCGGCGATACCGGCGAATCCCCCGCGCTCGTAAACCTGGCCCGCTCCGCGGACGTTTTCCTGTGTGAGGCGGGCTTCCCTGATCTGCCCGGCCTGCCCCCGAACCTGCACCTCTGCGGCCGGCAGGCCGGCCAGCACGCGGCCCGGGCCGGAGCCGGGCGGCTGATCCTCACCCACCTGGACCCGGAGAACGACCCGGGGCCGAACCTGGCCGGGGCGGCGGGCGCGTTCGGCGGCCCGGTGACCCTCGCGGTCCCCGGCCAGGTCACAGACCTGGGCCAGCGGGGGCCGCGAGGGGACACCGTGCTCAGCTGATCCTGACTACCTGGCCGCCGTTCTGGCATAGCTTCGGACCCATGCCGCCGGCCGGGGCGATGCTGCAGTTCGACACGTAGATGGCGCCGTCGGATCCGGCGGCGAAGCCGGACGAGAAGAACAGTTTGCCGACGCCCAGGTGGCTGCGGTGGCCCCACCGGTCGATGCGCACCACGTCGCCGGCCGGGTTGGCCGTCGGGCCCTCGTTGAGGCCGCCCACCTGGAACTCGGTGGCGTAGAACGCGCCGTCACGGCCGAAGCCGCAGCCCTGCACCGTGGTGAGGCCGGTGGCCCAGACCTTGGCCGAGTGGCCGGGGACGACACGCCAGATACGGGCGTGCCCCGGTGAGTAGTAGCCGCCGAGCAGTTCCCCGACGTACAGCGCGCCGTCAGGTCCGCGTGCCACGCACGTCGGCACCGAGTCGCTCTGCGACCCCTTCGGGACTCCGAAGAACGTGCGGACCTTGGCCGTGCCATCGCGTTTGACGTCGACCAGGAGGTTGGCGCCCGCGTCGACCACGTAGCGGTGCCCGTACGAGGCGAGCACATTGTTCGGGTTCGCGTCGGGGAAATCCTTGGGCGCGAGGTTGGTCCGGGTCACCGTCCACGCGTAGTCCTGGTCACCCACGTCGGACACGTCCCTGAGCGGGCGGTACGGCTTTACCTGGACCAGGTGGCCCAGTTGGTCCAGCGCCGCGGCCCGCAGGCTATACGGGATCGCGCCGGGCGGAGGCACCTCGTGCGAGTTCAGGCCGAACAGCCCGTAGAACGTTCCGTTCGGCCCCCGGGACACCGAGACCGGACCTTCGGCCGCGACGCCGCCCTCGCCCGAGCCGGAGATCAGCCCGGTGACCAGGCGCTTGACGCCGTGCTTGGTCACCAGGTCAAACGACCCGGTCAGGCCGATGCAGGTCGTGCCCTGCTCGCCGCCGGCCACGCATACGTTGCCGCCGCGGCCTGCCTCGGCGAGATAGAGACCGCCGCCGGGGGCGGCCGCCAGCCCGCGCGGGTTGTTGAGGTGGTCGGCGATGACCGTGACCTTGTTGTGGTGACCATGTGTCTGCGCCCCTGCGGCAGACGGCGTGGCCAAGCCCAACGCGGTGGCCAGGCCCAGGGCCGTGACACTTCCGGTCATGATGAGTCGCCGATGATGGACTACGGGCTTGCTCAATAGAACCCCTCCCTGCAAGCCGGTTTCCCGCCGGACCCTAGACCCTCCCGGCCCGGCGGCCGTCATGGCAGCCGAACAAGCCCCGGTGGCGGCGAGATGCAGGGCATGTGGAGATCGTATGGAGACTGTGCGAACGTGATCGGTTGACCAGTGGTCAGGAGCGGGATTTGGGCGGGTCGCCGCCGACCTGGATCTGGGAGCCGTGCAGCTCGCGGCCGCAGGCGGAGCAGTTCAGGACGGGGTGGAACTCGCCGCCGCAGCTGGTGTGGGAGAGCACGGTGGCGGGTCCCTCGGGGGCGCGGAACCACCGGTCGCCCCACTCGAGCATCACCATGACGTGCGGGAAGAAGGCCCGGCCCTTGTCCGTGAGGCGGTACTCGACCCGGCCGGAGCCGGTCTTGGCCACCACCGTCTCCAGCACGCCCATCTGGCAGAACGTGCGCAGCCGGTCCGAGACGATGGTGGGCGGGGCGCCCATCATCACCAGCATGTCGGTGAATCGCCGGGCGCCGAGGAACGCGGCGGCCAGGGCCGCCGCCGACCAGCGGTTGCCGATCAGCTCGATGGTCTGCGGCACCAGCCCGGGACCGGGCGAGCCACCCGCGGAGCGGCGCCGGGTGGTGGCGCGCGGCACCGACCGCTCGAAACCGCCGCTCGGGCCGAACGTGCCGCGGACGTCCCTGATGCCGGCCGGCTGGCCGCAGGCCCGGCAGTGCATGACCGGGGAGAACTCCTCGCCGCATTCGGTGTGGTACATCGGCGGCAGCGGCTCAGCGTGCTCGGTCACCCAGACCGCTTCCCAGGACCAGATGGTCAGCAGTACCTTCCACAGGTCACGGCCGCGCTCGGTGAGCACGTACTCGTACCGGCGCGGCGCGTCGGAATACTGCTCCATCGTGAACACGCCGGCCTCGGTGAGGCGGCGCAGCCGTGCGGTCAGCACGGAGTTGGCGATCCCGAGCTGGTCCCTGAAGTCCTTGTACCGGCGCACGTCGGACATGATGGCCAGCCTGGCGATGGCCAGGTTCCACTCGTCGCCGATCAGCCCGAGGGCGATGGCGTTGGAGTTCTCAGTGGTCAAGCCCATCCTCGGAGGGAGTCGCCCGGCGCCCAGCAGCTATGCGTGCCACTCGCGATCCGCTCGGGGAGCTGAGCGCGCGCGATCGGTCCCCGGCCCACGTCGCCGGCGCGGAACACGACGCACTCGGACAGGTCACGGTTCATGTCGACCGTGAGCGTTACCAGGTACGCGTCGTCCTCTTCGGCCCCGCCCACGCGCGGGGCCACGCCGACCTCGCTGCAGAACACGCCCGGTTCGAACTGGTAGCTCTCCTCGCGGCCGGTCAGCGTGTCGTGCTTGACCAGCCCATTGAACAGGAACCAGCCCGGCTCGTTGGTGGCAGCGTAAGTGTACCGGTAGGGCCGTCCGCCGAACCCGCTGTTGATGGTGCCGAACTCGGTGCAGGCCTCCGACAGGTCCTGCTCGCTGGTCGCCCCGGTGACCAGGTTCATCCGCCACCGGTGCAGCCGGGCCTGCATGGCGTCCTGGGCCAGGAAGCGCCACATCCGGCCCTCGGGGCCGCCCGCCCCGGCCGCGGCGGGTTCGGGGCAGCCCTGGAAGAAGCCGTCCACGACGACCTCGTCGCCGTCTTGGAAGGCGTTGACCCAGTGCAGCACGTAGGTCGGCTCGAACTCGAACCAGCGGATGTCGCCGGGGCCGCCGCGGCGCGGGATGACGCCGAGCCGGGCCGGGAGTTCGGGGTGGTAGCGCGCGGCGTACAGGCCGCGCGCGATCAGGTCCGGCTCCCAGAACAGCGGCATGTCGTTGAGGATCGCGTGGTGCTCGGTAAAGGCCATATCGTGCGGCAGCCGCGGCCCGGGCAGGTCGATCGGCACGTAGTGGACCAGGTGGTTGCCGGCGTCCACCACGCCGTAGTGCAGGTAGGGCGCTGTGGTGGAGTAGTTGAAGAACAGCAGCTCGCCGGTGCGGCCGTCGACCTTGGTGTGCGCCGATACGCCGAGGTCGCTCGGGAACGACCCGCCCCAGCTGCACTTGCCCAGGTCGTCCAGGGTGAGCGGGTCGAGCCGGTACAGGTCGCCGCACTGGTAGAAGCTGGCCACGGCGACCCCGGCGTGCACGATGACGTCGGTGGAGGCGGCGTCCTTCATCCGGCCGCGCGCCCCCCAGCCGTCCTGGCGCAGCGCGGCGCTGGGGTTCTCCGCCAGCCCGGCCCACAGCGAGCGGCCCGCCTCCTGCTCGGCCAGCAGCCCGTCGGTGCGGACGAACCGGTTCCGGTAGGACACCTTCCCGTCCCGGAAGGAGACCTTGTGGATCATCCCGTCGCCGTCGAAGGGGTGGTACCTGACGATGGCCGGGTGCAGCGGGTGGCGCCACGCGCCGGACCGGTAGGGATGGTCGTCGTCGTCCGGCAGCGTGGAGAGCATCTTGCCGTAGACCTCGACGTCGGCCATGGTCAGTCCGCCCGAGTGACGACGAAGCTGACCGTGGTGGTGAGACTGCCGCCGATGTTCAGCGTGGCGAATGTCCTGGCGCCCTCCACCTGGCAGTCCCCGGCCTGGCCGGTCACCTGCCGGGCCGCGTCGTGCAGCATGCGCACGCCGGTGGCGCCCACCGGGTGCCCGACGCCGATCAGGCCGCCGCTGGGGTTGACCGGGATGGCGCCGTCCCGCTCCAGCTCGCCGTTCTCGACCGCCTTCCAGCTCTCGCCGGGTTCGGTGATGCCGAAGTGGTCGATGGCCATGTACTCCGACATGGAGAAGCAGTCGTGGGTCTCGATGCCGTCCAGCGCGCCGACGCCGGGGATCTGCGCCCGCCGGAAGGCGTCGGTGACGACCTGGCGGACGTGCGGGAAGACGTAGGGCTGCCCCTGGCTGCGGTCGAGCTTGGGCTGCAGCGGCAGCGCCGCGGTGCCGTGCCCCCAGCCGGCTATGCGGACGCTGGGTTTTCCACCGAGCCGTTCGGCCTTATAACGGTCGGAGACCAGCAGCACGCCGGCCACCCCGTCGGTGACCTGAGCGCAGTCGGTGCGCCGCAGCCGCCCCTCGACGACCGGGTTGTCGTGGTCGTCGCCGGCGAAGCCGCCCGGGCCGAACCTCCAGCCCCGGGTCTGCGCCAGCGGGTTGGCCTTGGCGTTGCGCATGTTGAGTTCGGCGATGGCGTGCAGGTGCGCGTCGTTCAGGCCGTACCGCCGGTCGTACTCGTCGGCCAGCTGGCTGAACATGTACGGCCACATGAACGTTGCGTCCTGGCCCTCGTGGCCGATCCAGGCGGCCGCGCCCAGGTGCTTGGGCGCGTCGGCGCCGGGCACGTTGCGTTCCTGTTCCACCGCGAGCACCAGCACGCAGTCGTACCGGCCCGCCTCGATCTCGGCGGTAGCGGCGAGCACGGCCACGCTGCCCGACGCGCACGCTGCCTCGTGCCGGGCGGCCGGCTTGCCCCACAGCCGGGGCTCGACGGTGGCGGGCATCGCGCCCAGCTGCCCTTGCCCGGTGAACAGCTGGCCGAACGCGTTCCCGACGTGGATGGACTCCACGTCCTCGGGCTCCAGGCCGGCGCTGGCGAGAGTGCCGTTGACTGCCTCGGCCACCATGTCGGAGATCTCCAGGCCCTCGCGTGCGTAGTTCCGCGCGAAGTCGCTCTGGTAGCTGCCGGCGATCCACACGCTGCCCATGCTGTGCTCCCTGCCTGGCCTCTGGGGCCTGCCGTCGCTGCCCGCATACTACAACAGATGGAGTGACCCATCCAGGGACGAATCGCCTCTCAGCCGGGGGTTTGCCGGGTTTCGCGTGGCCGCGTGTATCAGGACCGGCCGAGACACCTCTGCACATACGAGACAGGGGTAAGGGAGCGTGCTATGAGCCGTACCATGCTGCAGCGGCCGACCGCCGGCGACCCGCGCCGGGCGGCCCCGTCATATGCCAGCGGACCGCAGCGGGGGGCGCGCCGGGGAGCGCTGGCGCTGCCGCTCGTGGTGCTGATCATCGTGGTGGCCGCCGCCGCGGCGGGCGCGGGCACCTGGTTCGCCATCGGGCATGCCCGGGCAGGCGGCCCGCCGGCCATCCTGCCCGCCTCGTCGCCGGCCGCCGCCTCCTCACCGGCCGGCGGGTTGGTGCCGGGCGGCCCGTCCGCGCCGGCGTCTGCTCCCCTGGCCGCGCTGGCCCCGGCCGCCGCTCTCTATCCCGGCGCGGTCGCGATCGAGAAGGTCATCGACCGGTACTTCCAGGCGATCAACAGCCGTGACTACGCCGGGTACCTGACCACGCAGAGCGCGGACAACGCGATGACCGCGTCGCAGTTCCAGGCCGGGTTCGAGTCCACCCGGGATTCGGCCGTGCTCATCACCGGCATCACGTCCGGGTTCGACGGACGCCCGGCCGCCGACGTGACCTTCACCAGCCGGCAGCAGCCGCAGGACGGCCCGGAGGGCGAGTCCTGCACGACCTGGCACGTGACGATGTATTTCGACGGCAGCGCCGGGACCTACACCATCGGGGCGCCGCCGAACGGTTACAAAGCGGCTTATCAGGCCTGCTCAGGTTGAGCCTGGGCGATTCCGGCTCCTCGATGATCCGTCCGGCGGCCCCGGCCCGATCCCGTGGGGCTGGAGTGACTCCTGGTACAAGCCGCCCGGCCGTGGCCGGGATCGTGGACATTTACCCCCTGTCGTGGTTCCAGTCCCAGAGGAGCTGACGGTGCGCGATGCCCCAGGTCCTCGGGTCGCCGTCCCGGCGCTCCAGCCGGTCGATCATCCTGGCCCCGGTGAAGCTGTGGTAGTACTGCCCGTCCGCCTTGATCCGGGCGTGATCCGGGCGAACGTGACGCAGTAGGACTCGGCCGTGGCCACGTCGCCGTCCAGGTCGATCAGCAGGTTGGTCATGTTGTGGCTGGTCCGGGCGCGGGGGTGGGTGAGCGCGGCGGCGATGCTGTCCACGTAGTCCTGGGCCGGGCCGGCGAATAGGCCGCCGTGGTCCTCGGTCGCGCCCGGCAGGTAGCAGGCGCGCAGGGTAGCCACGTCACCCCGGTCGACCGAGCGCAGGTAGCGGGTGAGGAGTTCGGCGATGTGCTGCTTGTCGAGCAGGGCCTGCAGCGCGGGGTCGGTCATGCCGTGACAATACAACTAACGGAGTGATAGAACGAGGCCGTGAGCGGTGAGGCTGGCGGCGGGGTGGCGCGGGGCGGGCCGAGGCTGTCGGTGTCGCTGGGGCTGTGGCAGGACCGGCCGGCCGCGGAGGTGGTGCGCACGGCGCAGGTAGCGGACGGGCTGGGGTACGGCGAGATCTGGATCGGCGAGATGGCCACCTTCGACGCGTTCGCGCTCGGCGCGGTGGTGGCCGAGCGGACCAGCCGCGCCGCGCTGACCATCGGGCCACTGGCCGTCGCGGTCCGGGACCCGGTGATGATCGCGATGGGGGCGGGCTCGCTGGCCGAACTGACCGGGCGGACGGTGAACGTGGCACTCGGCTCGTCCAGCCCGGTGGTGGTCGAGCAGTGGCACGGGCGCCGCCGGGGTCTTCGCTGACTATCGCTGCGTTCGGCCGCGGGGCGGTCCGGGTGGCGGCGCGGCAGGCCGACCGGATGGTGATCAACCTGGTCACGCCCAAGTCGGCGGCCCGGCTGGTGCAGATGCTGCACGACGAGTGCCGGGCGGCCGGGCGGCCGGTGCCGCTGGTGGCGGTGTGGCTGGCGGCGGTGGCGGTACCGGACGGCGGCGCGCCCACCGCACAGGCGCTGGAGCAGTTGCGGCGCGGGCTGGTGGCGTACCTGTCCGCGCCGGGATACGGGGAGATGTTCGCCGAGGCGGGGTTCGAGGACGTGGTGCGCTTCGCCCGGACCGGACCGCGCCCGGGTGAGCTGCTGGCGGCGATACCGGCGGAGCTGGTCGGCCATGTCTCGCTGGCCGGGGACGAGCAGGCGGTCCGGACGCGGCTGGCCGAGTACGGATGCGCGGGCGTGGACGAGGTGGCGCTGGTGCCCGGGTCGAGCGACGCGGACCCCGCGGGCGTGGCCACGTTGACGGTGCTGGCGCCCTAGGGAGGACATGTGGGACTGCATCCGGAGGAGCGGGTCCGGGAATACCGCGACAAGGGCTACTGGACCGACGACATGATCGACGCGCTGCTGCGCGAGCGGGTCAGGCAGTTCGGCGACATCACGGCGATCACCGACCCGCTGAACCGCCAGACGCTGCTGGACGGCCCGTTCCGCACGCTGACCTGGCCGGAACTCGACGAGCAGGTCTCCCGGCTGGCCCAGGTACTGCTGGCGGAGGGCGTCGGGACCGGCGATGTGGTCGGCATCCAGCTGCCGAACACGGTCGAGATCGTCGTCGCGTTCCTGGCCATCGTTCGGATCGGCGCGATCGTGGCCCCGTTCCCGGTGCAGTACCGCGCCTGGGAGCTCACCCATCTGTCCAACGTGGCGCAGGTCCGGGCGTTCCTGACGGCGAGCCGGATCGGGCAGCGGCCCGCAGCGGCCGAACTGGCCGGGCTGCGCCCGCAGATCCCCTCGCTGCGGTGGGTGGGGGTGTTCGGGGCCGGGCTCGACGAGCGGATCGCGGCGGCAGACGACCGGGCCGGGCTGGCCGCGCACCTGACCGGCTTCTCCCCCGACCCCAACGACTGCGTCACCATCTGCTGGACCTCGGGGACGGAGAGCACGCCCAAGGGCGTGCCGCGCACCCATTACGACTGGATGGCCATGTGCACGGGCACGGTGGAGGGCCCGGACCTGACGGCGGACGACGTGCTGCTCAACCCGTTCCCGATGGTGAACATGGCCGGCATCAACGGGATGTTCCTGCCCTGGCTAAAGGTGGGCGGCCTGCTGGTGCAGCACCACCCGTTCGACCTGGGCACGTTCCTGCGGCAGATCGAGCAGCACCGCGCGACCTATACCTGCGCGCCGCCTGCGCTGCTCACCGCGCTGCTGCAGAACGAGGCGCTGCTGGCGCAGACCGACATCTCCTCGCTGCGCATCCTCGGCTCGGGCTCGGCCCCGCTGGCACCGAGCCTGCTGCAGGGCTGGCACGACACGTACGGCGTCGAGATCATCAACTTCTACGGGTCCAACGAGGGCATCGCGCTGCTCGGCACGCCCAAGGACATTCCCGACCCGGCGGTGCGGGCGCAGTACTTCCCCCGCTACCGCGCCCGGGACTGGGAGTTCACGATGGCCCGCACCACGCTGGCGCGGATCGTGGATCCGCAGACCGGCGCCGAGATCACCGAGGCGGGCGTACCCGGCGAACTGCGCATCTCCGGGCCCGGCGTGTTCCCCGGTTACCTGCCGGCCAGCGGCGTGCCCGACCCGTTCGACGAGGACGGCTACCTGCGGACCGGTGACATCCTCGAGATCGCCGGCGACAACCTGGAGTACCTGCGCTACGTGGACCGGTCCAAGGACATGGTCGTCCGCGGCGGGATGAAGATCTCGGCGGCCGAACTCGAGGGCTTCATCGCCGGCCACCCGAAGGTGGCCGACGTGGCCGTGGTGGCCTACCCGGACGAGGTGCTCGGCGAGCGTGCCTGCGCCATCGTGGTGCCCCGCCCGGGCCAGTCCGTGACGCTGGAGGAGATCGTGGCGCACCTGCGGGAGGAGGGCATCGCCACGTTCAAGCTGCCCGAGCGGCTCGAAATCCGGGATGAGCTGCCGCGCAATCCGCTCGGCAAGATCCTCAAGCGCGAATTGCGAGACGAATTGCGGCAATAAGGAACCGGCGCGTCCCCGCGAATTGCGGGACGAATGCGACAATAAAGAATTCACCTCTTCCCGACGCGTAAGATATGCGCTCCGGATACGGTTGCCTCAGCCGTTGATAGGGAATAGCAGGCACTAGCTGGGACCACAGTGCGGGGGCGGAAACCGGTCATGAAACGGGAAGAATTCGCCATTGTCCATTGTCCTCAGCTGCTTTGTGCTTAAACACGGCAAGTGCAATGTGCGACAAGGAGCGAAGATGCGACGTAAATGGCCCGTTCTGACGGCGGCCATCCCGCTGGCGTTCGGCTGGGCCCTGGTGGCCGCACATCCGGCCGCCGCCTCGGTCCGGGCCGGTTTCCCCGGTCCCGGCGGGCAGGTGCAGCCCGGCGGGCAGGTGCAGCCCGGCGGCCCGGTGCAGTCCGGCGGGCAGGTGCAGCCCGGCGGCCCGGTTAGCCAGCTGAGCCAGCCGGGCGACACCTTCCCCGGCGCGCCGACCGGGATCGTGACGCCGCAGGCCAGCAGCAGCCAGTCCGCGACCAGCGGCAGCCAGGACACCAGCGTCAGCAGCAGTAACTGGGCCGGCTACGCCGCGACCGGCGCCAGCGGCAGCTTCACCAGCGTCTCCGCCAGCTGGACCCAGCCGACGGCCAACTGCGCCGCAGGGAGCCAATACGGCGCGTTCTGGGTCGGGCTCGACGGCTACACCAGCAAGACGGTGGAGCAGATCGGCACCGAAGCCGACTGCACCGGGCCCAACCCGAAGTACTACGCCTGGTACGAGGTCTACCCCGGCGCCGGGGTGAACTTCACGAACCCGGTCAGCCCGGGCGACGCGTTCGCCGGCACCGTCACCTCCCAGGGCGGCGGCAAGTTCCAGCTCGTGCTCAAGGACACCACGCAGAACTGGACGCAGACGCTTAACGCCACCGAGGCCGGAGCGGGCTTGTCCTCGGCTGAGGCCATCGTCGAGGCGCCCTCCAGCACCAGCAGCTCGGGCAGCTCCAGCGTCCTGCCGCTGACCAACTTCGGCTCGGTCGGCTTCACCGGCGTCACGGTGAACGGCAAGAGCATGGACACGCTCAGCCCGGTGCAGATCACCATGCCGGACACGTCGGTCGGGGACATGGCCAGTGACGGAAGCTTCTCCGTGAACTACACCGGGACCGGCTTCGCGCAGTGGTTCGGCGTGTAGGGAATTAGGGCCGCCCGCCGCCCGCCGCTAGCAGTGAGCGGCGGGCGGCGGCACGTCCAGGGTCGGGTTGCGGTCGAAGAAACCGGTCGGCTTGAGCACGAAGCCGCAGCGGGCGACCGGCATGACGGGCCAGTCCTCCGGGCGCGGCACGTGCGTAGGGCCGAACGTGTGCCAGACCACGATGTCCTCGCCGTCGATGTCGTGGTCCCCCGCGACGAAGGCGGGCAGGCCCGCCCCGCCCGGGTTCTGGTTCACGAAGTCGCCCGCGGGCCAGCGCTGCTCCGCGTCGTACCGGGTGACCCACAGGTGGTTGGCGGCGAACCCGGCCCGGGCCGCCAGCGGGGAGTCCGGGTCGGCGAGCAGCGCCGGCGACGGCTCCGGGTAGAGCGTGAAACTGGTTGGACGGCCGAAACGGTTGGCCCGTTCGGTACTGATGATCCGCCAGGTCCGGCCGCGGGAGCCGTCCGTCCGGCGGCCGGCCTGCGACTCGCGGGTCAGCCGGGTCACCTGCTGCACGATGGCGTTGCCGTACGGGTTGTCCGGCCCGATCGGCAGGCCGCTGACGTCCACCTCCTCGACCGCGTTGGCCATCCCGTCCACGCTCACGTCCAGCCGGGCGCTGAACAGGTGCTGATGCACCACCCCGGCCAGCCCCGGCGCGACCTCGGTGGCGTACGGGTGGCCGTCACCCGGGTAGGCCGAGGTGAACAGGACCCCGGTCGCCTTGACCTCGAGCTCGATCGTGCCATCCAGGTAGAAGTACCAGTAGAAGCCGTAGTCGTAGTTGCCCACGGTGGTGAAGTAGGAGACCACGAGCCGGCGCTGCCGGCGGGACTGGGCCGAGCCGTTGAAGATATCGGTGTGCTTCCACAAGATGCCGAAATCTTCCTCGTGGATGCAGATGGCGTTGGGGATGGTTCGGGGCTGGCCGGCGTCGTCAGTGACGGTGGCGTCCAGGTAGGCGATCTCGCCCAGGCAGTCGCAGCCAAGCTCGAGCGAGTTGGCGAACTTGCCGACCAGGTACTCGCCGGTGTCGAAGTAGGCCTGCCAGTGCCGGAACTTCGGGTCGCCGTAGGGCACGACCATTTCCGGGATCGAGGCCCGGTAGAGCACCGGGCGGTCGTCCAGGCTGACCTGGTGCAGGGTCAGGCCCTCGCGGGCGTCGAAGCCGATCCGCATCGACCAGTCCTGCCAGCGCAGCGCGAACCCGTCCAGGGTGAAGCCGGGCCCCTCCGGCTGGGTGATCTCGATCGGCTTGAGCGTGGTCCGGTGCGGGCCGCGGACGGCCTCGTCGTCGTAGTCGCCGGACTCCCGCGGGACGGGGAGCTCGAACTCGTCGGTGACCTTGAAGACCTTCTTCTCGATCAGGTCCACGTAGGCAGCCAGCCCGTCGACCGGGTGCGCCCAGGCCAGGTCGTGCTCACGCTCCATGACGAAGGCCAGCACCCGGACCATTCGCCGCCGGTCGTCCTCGGGGGGCCCGAACGCGCCCGCGGTGATCGGGCACGTCCTGACCTTGCTGAGGTCGGTATAGCCCCGCCTGGCCATGGCCGCGCGCCAGTCCGGGTCGGCCTTGGTGATCTCGTCCACCCGGGCGAAGTCGCTGTCCAGGATGGGCAGCTGGCCGTCCCGGGCCGGATCCACGGTGCGCGCGCTGACCACCTTGGCGTGGGTGAGCGACACCACCGCGTCGGTGGACTCGCCGGTGTCGGTGTTGACCAGGTACGCGCGCAGCCTCCTGTCGGAGGCGGCGCCGGCCAGCACGTCGTCCTTGGCCGCCTCCTCCAGGCCGTAGTAGGCGAACCTGACCGATTCGGCTAGCAGGCCGGCCGCCACCAGGATGTCGCGGCCGGCCAGGTACTCCTCCGCGCTGGCCGGGTCGAGCGGGTGCGGGCTACTCATCGGCGACAATCGAGCCGACCCGCTCGCCTAGCGCGGGGTCGCGTCTGACCAGCCATATCGAGTAGATGATGGACACCACGAGGACGCCCAGGGCGGCGTACGGGAACCAGTTGTACGGCTGGGGCTGGCCCGGCTTGCACAGGTAGTAGACCGGGACGGCGATGGCGGCCATGCCGAGCACCGGCAGGATGACGTGCTTGATCACGTTGAACTCGGTCGGCCGGTGCTTGCGGTAGTAGAACGGCAGGGCCAGGTTGGCCGCGAAGTACACGACCAGGATCAGCAGCGTGCCCATCGTGCTGGACTCGAAGAAGAAGTTCAGCGCGTCCAGGCTGCTGCCGTGCCCGCCGACCCAGTGGCCGATCGCCCAGATCAGGGTGATGGCGCTGGCGACGGCGACGAACGTGATGATGGCGTTGACCGGGGTGCGCCGGATCGGGTGCACCTTCCCGATCCAGCGCGGCAGCAGGCCCTCGCGGCCGGCGTTGAAGATCAGCCGGCACTGCGAGTTCACCGCGGCGATGAGCACGCCCAGGGTGGAGGTCAGCCCGGCCAGGTAGGCGATAAAGGCCAGCCAGCCAGCCACGTCGTGGGCCACGCTGATGAACGGGATGGCCGCGGCGGTCAGTGCCTTGTCGTGGTAGCCGAAGCCGGACACCGTGGCGTAGGCCACCAGCAGGTAGGTGGCCGCCATCAGGGCGATGGACAGGAATACGGCCCGGGGCACGTTGCGCCGCGGGTTGTTCGTCTCCTCGGCCAGCGCCGCGGAATTCTCCCAGCCGATGAACAGGTAGATGCCCAGCGGGAAGGCGGCCGCCAGGCCGCTGAAGCCGTTGGTGACACTGCTGGGGTGGAACGGCACGGCGGACAGGTGGCCGCCGTGCTTGATCAGCGTGGCCACCGCCACCACGAGCAGCACCAGCAGTTCGAAGCCGAAGAAGAAACCGGCCAGCTTGGTCGACACGGCCACGCCACGGAACATCATCACCATGGCGCCGGCGGTGAAGGCGGCGGAGAAGATGATCCACGGGATGCTCACGTTCAGGTAGTACTGAATCATCATCGACAGGAACCCGCCGGAGATGACCAGCACCGACGCGATCGCGATGATGTACCCGGCGCCGCACATCAGCGCCGTGGTCACCGCGCTGGTGCCGCCGAACGTCTTGCCCACGAACGTGATGAAGCCGCCGGTGCTCGGGTGGGCCCGGGAGAACTGCGCCAGCGTGTTGCCGAGCAGTGCGATGGCGATGATGGCCGCGATGAGCACCAGCGGCGCGCCGATGCCGGCCATGAGCACGATCCCGGCGAAGCCGAAGTAGAAGCTGTAGGC
>WNGR01001964.1_pt1 | contig 24894 bp, 21 predicted proteins | sample 5407581 | NCBI WGS metagenome assembly WNGR01 (sample SAMN13153383, study PRJNA577476) | soil metagenome | isolation source: 80 cm soil or saprolite under Garry oak tree replicate 2 | place: USA:California | collected 2016-06-15
GAAGGCGGCGTAGGCGCTGCTGTTCAAACGTCGCGGTAGACATGCGCTGCATGCCCCATACTTGGTGTCGTCCCGGCTTTCGCCGGGACGACATCTCAACTTGGGCGGCACCGAAAACGCCTCACACCACATCATCCGGTGCCAGCGCGCAGCCATTGTCTGCGCGCGTCTCGACCTGAAGCGTCGTATGGCCGATGCGGAAGGAGGTCTTCAGCAGCTGCGCCGTCTCCATGAGGAATGCGTCGCCGGTGGTGCCGGCGGGCATGACGAGGTGGCAGGTCAGCGCCGTCTCGGTGGTTGAGATCGGCCAGACGTGGAGATCGTGGATCGCGGAGACGCCGGGGCGCTCGAGCAGAAACGCGTTGATTGCGGCGAGGTCGGTGCCTTTTGGGGCTGCTGCCATCGACATGTCGATGGAGCCGCGCAGTAGGCTGATCGTGCTCCAGAGGATAGCGGCGCAGATGACGAGGCTGGTGACGGGGTCGAGCCAGAGCCAGCCGGTCCAGATGATCAGCGCCGCCGAGACCACGACGCCGAGCGACACCGCGGCATCGGCCGCCATGTGCAGGTAAGCGCCTTCGATGTTGATGTCGTCCTTGCGGCCGCGCGCGAACAGCATGGCGGTGAAGCCGTTGACGAGGATGCCGATGCCGGCGACCACCATCACGGTCACGCCCGCGATCGGCTCCGGCTCGCGCAGGCGCAGGATCGCCTCCCAGCCGATCGCGCCGGTTGCGACCAGCAGGAACACCGCGTTGGCCAGCGCCGCCAGGATGGTGGAGGCGCGCAGGCCGTAGGTGAAACGGCCGCTCGGCGCGCGCCGGGCCGCGATCGACGCGCCCCAGGCCACGATCAGACCGAGGACGTCGCTGAGATTATGGCCGGCGTCGGCGAGCAGCGCGGTGGAATTGCCGAGATAGCCGTAGACGGCTTCGGCCACGACCAGCGCGGTGTTGAGCGTAATGCCGATCGCAAACGCCTTGCCGAAACTCGCGGGCGCATGGACATGGCCGTGATCATGGGCGTGGCCGCCATGATCATGGTGGTGATGACCGTGATGGTCGTGGCTGCCCAATTCTATCGCTCCCCGGAAGCTGCCAGATCAGGCACCATTGTAGGCGTTTCACTCGCGCCGTCACGCCTGAACAGCACGTAGAGCGCCGGCAGCACCAGCAGCGTCAGCACCGTCGAGGAGATGATGCCGCCGATCACGACGGTCGCGAGCGGCCGCTGCACTTCGGCGCCGGCGCCGGTGGCGAGCGCCATCGGCACGAAGCCGAGGGAGGCGACCAGCGCGGTCATCAGCATCGGCCGCAGCCGCGTTAGCGCGCCCTCGCGCACCGCGTCCGCGACGGGCCGCCCCTCGCTGCGCAGCCGCTCGATGAAGGCGATGATGACGAGCCCGTTGAGGACGGCAACGCCCGACAGCGCGATGAAGCCGACACCGGCGCTGATCGACTGCGGGATGCCGCGCAGCAGCAGCGCCGCGACACCGCCGGTCAAGGCCAGCGGCACGCCGGAGAACACCAGAGCCGCATCCGCCACCGATCCCATGCCCATGAACAGCAGCAGAAACACCAGCAGCAAGGCCACCGGTACGACGATGCTCAACCGCTTGGTCGCGGAGACCAGTTGCTCGAACTGTCCACCCCAGCCGATCCAGTAACCCGGCGGCAGCTTGACCTTCTCGGCGACGGCGGCCTGCGTCTCGGCGACGAAGGAACGCAGGTCGCGCCCACGGACGTTGGCCATCACCACGACGCGGCGCTTGCCGTTCTCGCGGCTGATCTGGTCGGGGCCGGGCGCGATCTCGATTGCCGCAACGGAGGGCACCCGGCCACGCGGTTTTTGTGACGGCGGCAACATCCTCGCCCGGCGGCAGTGGGATCGGCAGCGATTTGATCGCATCCGGATTGGCCCGCAGGCTTTCCGGCAGGCGCACCACGATGTCGAAGCGGCGGTCGCCCTCGAACAGCTTTCCGGCCGGCTTTCCGCCGATCGCGATCTCGACAAGATTTTGCACCTCGCTGAGGCTGAGGCCGTAGCGCGACAGCGCCTGGCGGTCGAGCCTGACGGTGAGGATCGGCAGGCCCGCAACCTGCTCGGTCTTGACGTCGGCGGCGCCTTCGATGCCGCGCACGACGCCATGAACCTGCTGCGCGATGCCCGCGAGCACGTCGAGATCGTCGCCAAAGATCTTGACGCCGACGTCGCTCCTGATGCCGGCGATGAGCTCGTTGAAGCGCATCTGGATCGGCTGGGTCATGCCGTAGGCCGTGCCGGGGAGGGTGTTGGCGGCGCGCTCGAGCTCGGCGACCACCTCCGCCTTCGGCTTCGCTGGATCGGGCCATTCCTCGCGCGGCTTGAGCGTGACATAGGTGTCGGCCACGTTCGGCGGCATTGGATCGTTGGCGATCTCGGCGGTGCCGATCTTGGAGAAGATGGTCGCCACCTCCGGCACCTGTTTGACCGCCTTCTCGAGCCGAAGCTGCATGTCGACGCTCTGGGTCAGGCTGGTGCCGGGAATCCGGATCGTCTCGATGGTGATATCGCCTTCGTCGAGGCTCGGGATGAACTCGCCGCCCATGCGTGTCGCGGCAAAGAGGCTGCCGGCGACGATGAGGACGGAGCCTAGCGCCAAACTCCGAGGGTAGCGGATGGCGCGGTCGAGCAGCGGCACGTAGAGCCGCTTCGCCGCCCGCATAAAGATGTTCTCCTTCTCCGAGACCTTGCCGGTGACGAAGATTGCTACCGAGGCCGGAACGAAGGTCACCGACAGCAGCGCCGCGCCGGCCAGCGCCATCAGCACGGTGAGTGCCATCGGCGTGAACATCTTGCCTTCGGTCCCGGTCAGGGTCAGGACCGGCAGATAGACCACGGCGATGATGAGCGTGCCGAACAGGCTCGGCTGGATCACCTCGCTGGCGCCCGCGCGAATGGTCTGGAGCCGTTCCTCCAGCGACAGCAGCCGGCCGCGCCGGTGCTGCTCGGCGGCGAGCAGCCGCAGGCAATTTTCGACGATGATGACCGCGCCGTCGACGATGATGCCGAAGTCGATCGCGCCGAGGCTCATCAAATTGGCGCTGACCTTGCTCTCGACCATGCCTGATATCGTGAACAGCATGGCGAGGGGGATGACACAGGCCGTGATCAACGCGGCGCGGATGTTGCCGAGGATCAGGAACAGCACCGCGATCACCAGCGCCGCACCTTCGATGAGGTTCTTCTCGACGGTCTGGATGGTGGCTTCCACCAGATGCGTGCGATCGTAGACCGCGCGCGCAATCACGCCGTCGGGGAGCGATCTTGCGATGTCGTTGAGCTTTGCTGCAACACGCTGGGCCACGGTGCGGCTGTTCTCGCCGATCAGCAGCATGGCGGTGCCGAGCACGGTCTCCTTGCCGTTGGCCGAGGCCGCGCCGCTGCGCAGGTCCTGGCCCTCCTGCACCTCGGCGACGTCGCGAATGCGCACCGGCACGCCGCCGCGCGAGCCGATCACGATGTCGCGGATGTCAGCGATATCAGCGACCTGGCCGGGAGCGCGCACGAGATATTGCTCGCCGTTACGCTCGATATAGCCGGCGCCGACATTGGCGTTGTTGGCGGCCAGCGCCGCCATGATGTCGCGAAAGCCGAGCTTGTAGGCCATCAGCCGGCCGGGGATCGGCAGCACGTGGAATTGCCGCTCATAGCCGCCGATCGAATTGACCTCGATCACGCCGGGAATGGTGCGCAGTTGCGGCTTGATGATCCAGTCCTGGATGGTGCGCAGCTCCGTCGGCGTGAAATCGGCGCCGGCCGGCGACTTTGCCCCTGCCTTGGCCTCGACGGAGTAGACATAGATCTCGCCGAGGCCGGTCGAGACAGGGCCCATCGCGACCTCGACGCCCGCGGGCAACTGGTCGCGCGCCTGCTGGATGCGTTCGTTGACGAGCTGGCGCGCGAAATAGATGTCGGTGCCGTCCTGGAACACGACCGTGACCTGGCTCAGGCCGTAGCGCGAGATCGAGCGCGTGTGGTCGAGCTTCGGCAAACCGCCCATCGCGGTCTCGATCGGGAAGGTGATGCGCTGCTCGGCTTCGAGAGGCGACAGCCCAGGCGCGCGCGTGTTGATCTGGACCTGGACGTTGGTGACGTCGGGCACGGCGTCGATCGGCAACCGCGTGAAATTCCAGACACTGAGCGCGCCAGCGGCGAGCGCGAAGAGGATCACGAGCCAACGCTGGCGGATGGAGAAGGCGAGGAGAGCGTCAATCATGATCGGCGTCTCCCTTGCCCATCTCCGCCTTCACGACAAAACTGTTCTCGGCGACGTAGCGTTCGCCGGCCGAAAGGCCTGCGCGGATCTCCACGAATCTTGAATCGGAATCGCCGAGTTCGACGGGGCGAGCCTCGATCTTGTCGTCGTCTTCTCGGACGAACACGACAGTCTTGTTCTCCAGCAACTGGATCGCCCCCGTGCGTACCGCCACTGCAACGTTGCGCTTTGCGAGCACAAGTCGCGCGGTCACGAACAGGCCCGGACGGAGCCTTCCGTCCGTGTTGGGCAGCACGACTCGCGCGAGCGCGGTCTGGGTCTCGCTCGAGCCCACCGGGGCGATATAGGAAATCGCTCCCTTGATCTCGCCGCGGCCGTCGTCGGGATCGATCAGCACCTCGTCGCCCAGGCGAACGCGCCTCAGGTCCTGCCGGTAGATCGACAGATCGACCCAGATGGTCGAGAGGTCGGCGATGACGAAGGCCGGCTTCTGCTCGGAGGCGTATTCGCCGAGCGAGATTTGCCGCTCGATGACGGTGCCGGCGATCGGCGCCTTGAGCTCGTAGACGGTGAGGCTCTGGTTGCTCTCGATCGCGGCGAGCAAATCATCCTGGCCGACCTTGTCGCCGATGCGCTTTTGAATTGACTTGGCAACGCCGGGAAAGCGCGGAGTCACCTGCACCACGGCCTCCTGGTTGGCGCGCAAAATCCCGTTGAAGGCCAGCGTGTCGTTCAGCGTGACGCTCTCGGCCTCGGCCAGCGCGATGCCGCCGGCAGCGAGCTTGACGTCGCTGATCCGGATCCGGTCCGCCCCGTGTTCGTCCTGCTCGACATGGTCATTCGGCTTCTCCGGCTTCTTGTCCGCGGTATGCTGGGCGGGCGCGACGCTCGCCGGTGCGAGCAGGGAATAGCCGTAAGCGCCGAGCGCAGCGGCGATCATTGCCACAAGGATGGTGGAGGATGTCTTCATCTTGCGCCCTCCCGGGCCAGCGTGAAGGGATTGCCGATGAGGCCCTCGATGGTCGCGACGCCTGCGTGAAAATTCTGGAGCGATTCCTGTTCACGCAGCCGCGCTTGGGCAACGCTCGCCTGGGCATCGAGCACTTCGAGCAGGGTGAAGCGGCCCTGGCCGTAGCCCTGCGAGATCGCCTCGGCCGCCTCCTTGGCCTTCGGGATAGCGGTCTCGCGCAGCACGGCGAGCTCGCGCAGCGAGCCCTGAAGCGAGTCGTAGGCGCGGCCTGCGACCACGATCAGCGTGTTGCGACTGGCCTCGCGCTCCGCCTTGGTCTTGGCGAGGCTTTCCTGCGCGGAGAGGATGTTACCCTGGTTCTGGTCGAACACGGGGATCGGCACCGAGACGGTGAGGCGCACCGCGTCGTCATTGGTCTCGTTGAAATGGCGCCACCCGGCGGCGATCCGCACGTCCGGATAGGGCTTGAGCCGCGCCAGCAACAGCTCGGCGTTGCGCTGGGCATAAACCGCAGTCCAGCGCGCCAGCTGCGGATTGGCATCGATTGCGGCGACCACCGCCTGGAAGGAGGGCGGTCGTCCTGTGGTGTCGAGCCGACCGGACACCTCGGCAAATTTCGGCGCGGGATCGCCCATCAGCACCGCAAGCTCGCGCCGGGCACTCGCAAGCGTTGCCTTGAAGCGCTCGCGGTCGGCTTTCACCAGGGCCGAGGCGACCTCGGCGCGGCCGGTTTCGGCCGGCGAGGAGGCTCCGGCCTCGACGCGGCGGCGGAGCAGCGGCGTCAGCCGGTCGATCGCGGTGATCTGTTCGTCGAAGATCTGGATGCGCCGCTGCGCACCGAGCACGCTCAGGAAGGCAATCGCCGTCTCCGACAGCACTTCGAGCCTGATTGCCTTGCGCTGGATCGCGGCGACCTCGATGCCGGCTGCGCCTGCGGCGATCCGCGCCTCGCGCTTGCCGAACAGCTCAAAGGCCTGGCTGATCTGGAGCGTGGTCTCGGCCGATTTGGTGCCGCGATAGATGCCGGAGCCGAGCGAATTGTCCTGCTCGTAGGACAGTTCCGGATTGAGCAGCGCGCCCGCCTGGATGCGCTGGCCCGTGGCGATGCCGACGTCGCGCTCCGCCGCCGTCAGCCGCGGGCTTGCGGCCAGCGCACGCGACAGCGCAGTGCGCATCGTCAGCGTCTGGGCGTGTGACGTCAGCACCAGGGATGGGCTGATGAGAATAGCGATCGCGCACGCTGCGCGCGCGGCTGTTCGCCTGCAAAACATGAAGAGAACCTGTGAAGGTGAATCGATAGGCGCGCGCGGCGCCCGGCTGATCCGGTCAGGTCAGATGTTTGGGAGGCGGGGAGTCCGTATCGGGCGCAATGCCGGTGAGCACCGGCTGATATGGCAGCAGCGCTGCGGCAACGAGCTCTGTCGCCGCTGACGGTTGCATCGGCTGCACGACGGCCACCGAGAAGCAGCCGTGGCAATGATGACCGGCGAGGGCCTTGTGATCACCGTGGCGGTCGGAGTCGTTGTCGAGGATCGAGGCGATCTCCGAGCCACCGGACGGGCTGGTCACATCGATGTCGTGCGTGCCATGCAGCACGCCCGAGAGCAAATACATGGCCGCAACGAGCACAGCCACAAGCCCGCGCCAGTTGCGCGGGCGGCTGAATCTGAGGGAGCGGCGGTTCAGGACCACGAATTCACTCTTACTGTCGGTTCGGCTGCCCTAGCATGGCGACGGGAACAGTGTCGACCTGCAACATTGTTACGTGTGGGGAACTCAGTGTCGCAGCCGCAGGCGTTGATGAGACTACAAGCGTCTCGCAACACGCCGGGATCGCGTCCTCATTCGGCAGCCTCCGAAATACGCTCCGGTACGACTGCCCCTTCGCCCGAGCGTAGCCCAAAGCCCTTCACCAACCCGAAGATCGCGGGGATCACGATCAGCGTCAGCAGCGTCGACGAGATCATGCCGCCGATCATGGGCACGGCAATCCGCTGCATGATCTCCGAACCCGTCCCGCTGCTCCACATGATCGGCAGCAGGCCGGCCATGATCGCAACCACCGTCATCATCTTCGGGCGGACGCGTTCGACCGCACCTTCCATGATCGCCTTGTCGAGATCATCGCGGGTCGGGGCACGGCCAGCGCGCGCGCAGCGTGCTCTGGTCTCGGCGAGCGCCTGGTTGAGATAGATCAGCATCACCACGCCGGTTTCGGCCGCGACACCCGCGAGCGCAATGAAGCCGACGGCCACTGCGACCGACAGGTTGAAGCCGAGCCACCACATCAGCCACAGCCCGCCGACGAGGGCGAAGGGCAGGGACAGCATCACGATCATGGTCTCGGTGACCGAGCGAAAGTTGAGATAGAGCAGCAGGAAGATGATCAGCAGCGTCACCGGCACGACGATCTTCAACCGTGCGGTGGCACGTTCCAGATATTCGTACTGTCCGCTCCAGACCACGTAATAACCCGGCGGAAACTGGATGCTTGCCTGCACAGCTTGTTGTGCATCGGCGACGTAGCCGCCGAGGTCGCGGTCGCGGATGTCGACATAGATGTAGGTTGCGAGTTGCCCGTTCTCGGTCCGGATCGAGGTCGGCCCGCGCGCCGGTGTCACGCTCGCGACCTCGCCAAGGGGGACTGCGCCGCCGCCCGGCATCGGCACCAGGATGTCGCTGGCGATCGCCTTTGGATTGTCGCGGAGGTCGCGGGGATAGCGCATGTTGACGGTGAAGCGTTGCCGGCCCTCGACTGTCGTCGTCACCGTCTGGCCGCCGAGCGCGGTGGCGATCGTGTCCTGGACGTCCTGCACCATGATGCCGTAGCGCGACAATGCCTCGCGGTCCGGCGTGATCTCAAGGTAGTAGCCGCCGAGGCCCCGCTCGGCATAGGCCGAAGAGGTGCCGGGTACCGCCTTGAGCACCTGCTCGATCTGCCGGGCCAACCTGTCGATCCCGGCGAGATCGGGGCCCATGACCTTGACGCCGATCGGGGTACGGATGCCGGTCGAGAGCATGTCGATGCGCGCCTTGATCGGCATGGTCCAGGCGTTGGAGACGCCGGGAAACTGCAAAGCCTTGTCCATCTCGGCGATCAGGCTGTCGATCGTCACGCCGGCGCGCCACTGTTCCTTCGGCTTGAGGTCGACGATGGTCTCGAACATCTCAGACGGCGCCGGATCGGTCACGGTGGCCGCGCGACCGGCTTTGCCGTAGACCGAGGCTACTTCGGGAAACGAACGGATGATGCGGTCCTGGGTCTGCATCAGCTCGGCCGCCTTGGTCACGGAGATGCCGGGCAGGGTCGTTGGCATGTAGAGCAGGGTGCCTTCGTTGAGGTTCGGCATGAACTCCGAGCCGAGCTGACGCATCGGCCAGATCGAGACGGCAAGCACGCCGAGCGCGAACAGGATCACCACGATCCTGGCCCGCAGCACGCCCGCAATCACCGGCCGGTAGATCCAGATCAGGAAGCGGTTGAGCGGGTTTTTGTGCTCCGGGATGATCTTGCCGCGAACGAAGATCACCATCAGTGCCGGTACCAGCGTAACCGACAGCAGCGCCGCGGCCGCCATCGCAAAGGTCTTGGTGAAGGCGAGCGGGCTGAACAGCCGGCCCTCCTGCGATTCCAGCGTGAAGATCGGCATGAACGACACGGTAATGATCAGCAGGCTGAAGAACAGGGCCGGGCCGACCTCGGCGGCGGCCTCGATCAGGATCGCCACCCGCGAACGTCCGGGTTCGGCGCGTTCGAGATGCTTGTGCGCGTTCTCGATCATGACGATCGCGGCGTCGATCATGGCGCCGATTGCGATCGCGATGCCGCCGAGGCTCATGATGTTGGAGCCGATCCCGAGCAGCTTCATCGCCCCGAAGGCCATCAGCACTCCGACCGGGAGCATCAGTATGGCGACCAGCGCGCTGCGGACATGGAGCAGGAACACGACGCAGACCAGCGCCACCACGATGCTCTCCTCGAGCAGCGTGTGCCTGAGCGTGTCGATCGCGGCCTTGATGAGGTTCGAGCGGTCGTAGACCGGAACGATCTCGACTGATTTCGGCAGGCTGGTCGCGATCTCCTTGAACCGTTTCTTGACGTTCTCGATGACGTCGAGCGCGTTCATGCCGAAGCGCTGGAGCACGATGCCGCTCGCCACCTCGCCCTCGCCGTTGAGCTCGGCGATGCCCCGTCGCTCGTCCGGCCCGAGCTCGACACGGGCGACGTCGCGCAGCTTGACCGGCGTTCCGTTGTCGGTCTTCAGCACGACGTTGCCGAGATCGTCGATGCCCTTGAGATAGCCCTTGCCGCGGATGACATATTCGAATTCGGAGAGCTCGACAGTGCGGCCGCCGACGTCGGCATTGCTGGCGCGGACGGCGTCGCGCATCTTCTGCATGGTGATGCCGAGGTCGCGCATGCGCTGCGGATCGAGGATGACGTTGTACTGCCTGACGAAGCCGCCGACGCTGGCGATCTCTGCCACGCCTTCGGCCTTGGCGAGCGCGAATTTCAGGTTCCAGTCCTGAATCGTCCTGGTCTCCGCAAGATTCAACTCCTTGGACATTACGGCATATTGGTAGACCCAGCCGACGCCGGTGGCGTCCGGGCCGATCGTCGGCGTGACGCCGGCGGGGAGCCGCGCTGCGGCGCCATTGAGAAATTCAAGCACGCGCGAGCGGGCCCAGTAGATGTCGGTGCCGTCCTCGAAGATGACGTAGACGAAGGAGACGCCGAAGAAGGAGAAGCCACGCACCACCTTCGACTTCGGCACCGTCAGCATGGCGGTGGTGAGGGGATAGGTGACCTGGTCCTCGATCACCTGGGGCGCCTGTCCCTGATATTCGGTGTAGACGATGACCTGGGTGTCGGAGAGGTCGGGGATGGCGTCCAGCGGCAAATGGAGCAACGCATAGAGGCCGGCGGTGGCCGCGAAGCCGGTGCCGAACAGCACCAGCAGCAGGTTGCGTGCCGACCAGGCGATGACCCGCGCGATCATGGCTTGGCTCCCATCGTCTGGCCGCGGGAGACGCCGGTACCTTGCACGTTGCCGCCCTCGGCGAACCCTTTGAGCCCGGCTTTCAGGTTGCTTTCCGCATCGATCAGGAAGTTGGCGGAGGTTACGATTGCATCGCCTTCGGCGAGGCCGTCGCGGATTTCGACATAGCCGTCGCCGCGCCGGCCGAGCTTGACCTCGCGCGGCTCGAAGCGGCCTTGTCCCCTGTCGAGCAGAACGGCCTGCCGGCTGCCGGTGTCGAGCACCGCGCTCTCGGCCACCGCGAGCACCGGTGCCGGACTGCCGGTATCGATCTCGGCATCGACATACATGTCGGGAAGCAGCGCAAGATCAGTGTTGGTCAGTTCGACCCGCACGCGTGCCGTGCGTGTCTCCTTGTTCACCTGCGGATAGATGACGCTGATCCGGCCCTTGAAATCCCGGCTGGGATAGCTGCGCGCGCGCACCGTCACGGGTTGGCCGACGGCGATGCTGCCGAGGTCGCGCTCGGCGACATCGACGGTGGCCCACACCAGCGAGATATCGGCAATGCGGAACAGGATGTCGCCGGGTTGGGCACGCATGCCCTCGATCGCGCTGCGCTGGAGCACGATGCCGTCGCGCGGTGAAGACCATTGGATGGTGATCGGGACCGAATGACTCTTCTCCATCTCGGCGATGACGGGTTCGGGGACGTCGAGATTGACCAGCCGCTGCCGGGAGCCGCGGCCATAGGGCTCGATGCCTGCCGTCGCCTTCGATGTGATCGTCGCAAGATATTCGGCTGCCGCAGACGACACTGCGGAGCTGTAGATATCCATCAGCGGCTGCCCCTTCGTCACGCGGCTTCCCGTGGTGACGTCGGCGACTTTCTGCACAAAACTCTCGGCGCGCATGGCGACCACCGAGACCCGCCGTTCGTCGAGCTGGATCGTGCCGGGCGCGCGCACCAGCGTCCGGATGCGGCGCAGTTCGGCCGGCTCGGATTTGACGCCGGTGCGCTGGATCTTGCCAGGCGACAGTTTCACCGAGCCGTCGTCGGTGTCCTCGCCTTCATAGACGGGAATGTAGTCCATCCCCATCGAGTCCTTCTTCGGCAGGGGGGAGGTGTCGGGCAGGCCCATCGGATTGCGATAATATTTGATCTTGCGATCGGCCCTGGTCTCGGTCGTCTTCATCTCCGGCGGCGAGCCCGGCTCATCGAAGCTGATATCGGCGCCCGCCGGCACGGCGCGATAGTCTCGATTGTCCGGCGTTTTTTTCGGGGTCGACGAATAGAGCGGCTTGCCGTCCGGGTCCTGATAGTAAATCGGGGCGCTCGCGTCCGCCGCGCCGGCGGCAGACACGATCGAGCCGACATTCGGCGGCGAAGGGCTGCCGGCGAACAGCGCGGCGCCTGCCGCTGCGACGATCGCAGCGGCAGTGCCGATGAGGCGGTTGCTCATTGCTCGGCCGTGACGACGAGCTTGTTCTCGACCGTCCCGCTTTCGCCCTGCACCTTGGCGCCGAGCGAGAGCTGCCACCGCCCGGCCATGCCGAAGGTCGCCTTGAAACGGTAGGTGCCGGGCTCGGTGCCCGGCATCGGCGTGACCTTGGTGGCCATCTCCTGCATGCCGTCCGGCGCCATGTCGAGCCGGCTGGCGAAGATCACCGCGTCGGGCACCGCCTTGCCGGAGGTCTTGTCGACCAGTCGCACCGTCACGATGCGATCGGCGCCGGCCTTGACGGTCGGCTGAACGAGCTGGAATTCGTAGTTCTTGATTTCGGCACGTGCGGCGCCGGCGAGAGCAGCACCGATCAGCGCGGCCATGGCGGCGCGCGCGACGTTGGACGTCTTCATGATTTCAATTCCTCGATGGGTCTGATGGCGCCGGCAAGACCGCGCGCAACATGGTGACGCGCAGCAAGACGGCAGGCAGCGATGTGCGCCGGTTCCGACGCGCACCTTCGTCAGGCGCGTGAGCGCCGGTCAGACTGTCAATCGAGGTGGGTGATCCGGAGGGGGGCGGCTGAGGCCGTCAGCAATGACATCATCGAGCGGCCGGAGCAGCTCAAGCGCACGCGAACTGAGGATTGCCGTCACGACGGCCGGTCCAGCCTGCAACACCTTCAACATGCAGATCGCGAGGAGAGGACAGTCCTGGCATTGCTTGCTGTTTTGCTGGTCGGGGCAGCAAGGCATGTCGGCTGACATGTCTTGCGCGTCCGTCATCTGCATGTCGCTCGCCATCAGAGGTCCCGCCGCCGCTGGTATCACCAGCGGCGCAACCACCAGTCCCGCGGTCACGAGGACCGCGAGCACAAGCCTGAGGATGCGACGAGCAATCATGGCGCGACACTCTCACACGGAGGCAACGCTGGAAAGTCCCCCGGTTCACAAGTGTGCGAGCAGGGAGCGCTGGTGGTTGACCGTCTCAAACGATCGCGGACCACCATGTTATTCCGCAATCCTAACGGGATTTGGGCCCTCCCTGATAGCGCCATCCGGATGCGCCGGCGGTCGGCGCAGTTGAGGGCAGGGATTCGCGATCATAGGCGAACGCGGAGGTCAGGCCGTGTTCCGAGGTAGCTGCTCTGGATTGCGTAGCTTGCCTGGCCTCATTCGGCCAGTAGCTCCTGTCGGAAATGGTCGAGCCCGCGTGGGCGCTGGCCGACACGGCAGTCAGAAGCGTGATTGCGAGAAGGCTTTTCGTCAACATGGTTCCGGCTCCATCATTTTGCTGAAGCGCCGCTATTGCGCTTCTAATAAGGAGTTCGGAGCCAGCCTCCCGACGGTTACAAGCTCACGCCGACGTGAGTACGGCTTCTATCACCATCGCAATAGCCGGGGTCCCAAAATCGCGCCTGCGAGGGTGCACAGCACGATCGTGCCGCCATACCAGAGCGCGACAAAGGGCAGCGAGTCGTCGGTGCAGTGAAGCGCATAGGCCATCGCGCTCACTCCACCTGCAACAAGCCCGCTGAAGGCGCCGGTACGGACCAGATTGGTCGGAGCCGCCTGTCGCACGGCCCAGATGACGACGGCAAACGGGACGATCGCGATGATCGGAATCGAAATGAGGCATTCCAGCCATTGATCGCCCATCACCATCTTGTCCCAGTGTGAGCTCGGCGCTTGCCCAAGGCTGACGCCGGCAAGCAGCAGGATCGCCACAAACGGCAGCGCGGCGAGGCCTGGGGATATGCGCCGCTCCCCTCCGGGACGCGCCAGCCGCGCCAAATAGACCGATGCCGCACCCACCGTGCCGATCGCGAACACGAGCTTCAGGACGAGAAAAATGACGGCACGAGGCGTGGTCAGGTCCACGCGGACGCCGAGTGCGACAAGCGTCACACCGATCGCAACAGCCGCCCCTGTCGCGAGCGCAATGCCTAAGCTGCGGTTGACCAGCCGCCGGTTGACCGGTTCGACACCCATGCTGAGCGCCGTGATCAGCTCGTCCGTCTTCATGTTTGCGTCCTCTGTGCGATCAAAGCCGCCAAGGCTTTCAATCCGCGATGAATGTTGACCTTCACGCCAGATTCCGAGATACGGCACCGTTGCGCTGCTTCAGCTACGCTCAATCCATCGAGTTTCACGGCCTCGATGGAGCATTGCATCTTTTCCGGCAGATGCTTCAACAGGCGCCTGACATCAAAGCTGCTCTCGGCGCTGAGGTGATCGTCATTCGCCGTGACTTCATTGGCTTCATCGATCGGCACGTCGGCGACGGACGCTCGGTTGCGGCGCAGGAAATCGATCAGCTTGTAGCGCGCGATCGCGTGCACCCAGGGTGTCAACGGCTCTCCGGGATCGTAGGTGTGTCGTTGGATGTGGATAGCCAACACGGCCTCCTGAACCAGATCCTCAGCCTCCGCCGCGCCTCGGCCTATCTTCGCAAGTTTGCCCTTGTAGTAGGCACGCAAATGGCGGCTCAGCCGCTCAAGCAACGCGCGATGCGCGGCCGCGTCGCCGTCCTGGCTGGCAAGCATGAGTGCCTTGAGCTCGGTTTCCATGGTCGTCATGCCCGCCATCTATCAGCAAGTTCGCCCACACAGCCGTTTTGGTTACAGCTCATCGGAAAAAATGCTAGTTACCGGACTGCAATTGGAAGTGCTTGTCGTCGAGGATCGGGGGCGTCAGCATCGGAAGGGTAATAAGCTGTGACCAATTCGAGTCGTCGAGCGCATTGGGAAAACGTATATGAGACCAAGGGCGAGCGCGAGGTCAGCTGGTTTCAGGAAAGCCCGGTTCCCTCGCTCGACCTCATTGCTCTCACGGGCGCCACGACGTCGTCCGCGATCGTCGATATTGGAGGAGGCGCATCGCGGCTGGTCGACGCCCTGCTGGCCATGGGACATCAGGATGTCACGGTGCTCGATCTGTCGACCGCGGCACTCGCGGCGGCGCGAGAGCGACTTGGTCGCGATGCCGATCAGGTGAAATGGATTGTCGCAGACGTCACCGGGTGGCGTCCGGAGACGAGGTATGATGTCTGGCACGACCGGGCGGCTTTCCACTTTCTTAACGCGCCCGAGGAGCAGGCCGCTTACATCGAACGGCTTCGGCAAGGATTGAAGGTCGACGGATACGCCATCATCGGGACGTTCGCGTTCGATGGACCCGAGAAGTGCAGCGGCCTGCCGGTGACACGACACAGCGCCGACACGATCGGCGCGCTGCTTGGTTCCAAATTCGCACTGAGGGACGCCCGCCGACACCAGCACAAGACACCGTGGGCGTCGGTGCAGAACTTTCAGTTCAGTACCTTTCTCAGAATCGGATGAGGTGTGAATGATTTCGCTCGCAGTTTAGGGCAACAATCCCCCGTCTGGACGGGTGGACAGGGGACCGATCCGAACGAGCAAAATACTCAGCAATCGTCCGCTTGCTGAGCAGCGGCGCCTGAGACCGGAGCTGCAAGCACGGGAGTCACAGCCGACGCGAGGCTAAGCCCGCAACCCTTTGCCGGACGTGATGGGGCCGCCATCACGATTTGGCTATCTCATTGCCGCGTGATCGGGCGGGGCTGCGACGCAAGCGGGTCGGTTGCTGCCGTCCGCGCCGGTTCTGGAACTGGCCAAATGTCGCCGGGCTCAATGGGCTCAATCGTGATGGCGGCGCGACGACCCGCTTCCATCGCCCGCTCCAGCCATTTGATGGCTTCGTCGATCCACTGGTCGTGGTGCTCGGGATCGGCGATGGCCTTTTCCCGGAATGCGTCCGCCTGCTGCAGGCAGGCCGTTCTGCGATCCACGCGGCTCTCCCGATCCGGAGGGTCCGCCCCGATCGCATCTTTGATGATCCCGGCGCCCGCGTCGTTAACATAGGACAGGCAGAGCGTCGTAAAACGGAAAGGCCCCAGCCCGGGGCTGACCGGCTGAGGCCTTTGTGCTCACAATCTCTATCCTTGGGACTTGGTCGTGAAACGCACCTCGTGTGGGATCGTTCCGTGGATGGCAGCGATTATTTTGCGCCCGCGGCTTACGCCTTTTCCTCCCAGATCATGGCGAGGTGCACGATCGTCTGCACCGCCTTCTCCATGTCCTGCCGGCTGACCCATTCCAGACGCGAATGAAACGCGTGCTCGCCGGCAAAAATGTTGGGGCAGGGGAGGCCCATGAACGAGAGGCGCGAGCCGTCGGTGCCACCGCGGATCGCGGTGCGCATCGGGCGCAGGCCGGCGCGGCGGATCGCCTCGATGGCGTATTCGAGGATGTGCGGGTGACGGTCGATCACCTGCTTCATGTTGCGGTACTGCTCCTTGACCTCGAATCTGTAGGTCGAGCGCGGATAGTCCTTCATCACGTCCTTGACGATGCCCTCGAGCAGGACCTCCTTCTCCTTCAGCCCTTCCTCGGTGAAGTCGCGCACGATGAAGGAGAGCGTTGCCTGCTCCAGCGCGCCGTCGATGCCGATCGGATGCAGAAAGCCCTGCTTGCCTGACGTCGTCTCCGGCGAGCAGCCTTCCCTGGGCAGGCGCTCGACGATCGCGGCTGCGATCTTGATCGCATGCTCCATCTTGCCCTTGGCATAGCCGGGATGGGCGCTGACGCCGTTGATTGTGATGGTGGCGCCGTCGGCGGAGAAGGTCTCGTCCTCGACGCTGCCGGCACTCTCGCCATCCATGGTGTAGCCGAAATCGGCCCCCAGCTTCTTGATGTCGACATTGTCGACGCCGCGGCCGATCTCCTCGTCGGGCGTGAACAGGATCTTGATGGTGCCGTGCTTCACGTCCGGATTGTTGATGAAGAAATGCGCGGCATCCATGATCTCGGCGACGCCGGCCTTGTTGTCGGCGCCCAGCAGCGTGGTGCCGTCGGTAGTGACGATGTCGTTGCCGATCTGGTTCTTCAGCGCGGGATGCTCGGCAAAGCGGATCACCTGGCTGGTATCACCCGGCAGGGTGATGTCGCCGCCGCGATAGTCCTTCACGACCTGCGGCTTGACGTCCTTGCCCGAGCAGTCGGGCGAAGTGTCCATGTGCGAGCAGAAGCAGATCACCGGCACCTTCTTGGTCGTGTTGGCCGGGATCGTTCCATAGACGTAGCCGTAATCGTCGAGATGGGCGTCGGCGACGCCCATGGCTTTCAGCTCGGCGGCGAGCACGCGGCCGAGATCCTTTTGCTTCTCGGTCGATGGCGAGGCCGGGGATTCCGGATCGGACTGGGTGTCGATGGTGACGTAGCGCAGGAAGCGCTCGGTCACGGTATGCGTGAAGGTGAGGGAGGACATTTCTGGTCAAACCGCCGGGGTCAAGGGGAGTAGGCGATATACCAGAAAAAGCGGGCCGCGTTGCGGCCGGAACGACGCCGGATCAGGCTTAACGAAACGGAAATGGCTCTAGATCGCCTCTTTCAGTTCCTTGACCGGCCGGAACGCGACCTTCTTGCTGGCCTTGATGTGGATGGGCTCGCCGGTGGCGGGGTTGCGGCCGGTGCGGGCGGCGCGCTTGCGGACCTGGAGGATGCCGAGACCGACGATGCGGACGCGGTCGCCCTTCTTGAGGTGCTTGGTGATCAACTCGACCATCTCGGTGAGGACGGCCTCGGCGCGCTTCTTCGAGAGGTCCTGGCTTTCCGCGATGTCGGCCGCAAGGTGTTTGAGCGTGACGGTGACTGGACTGGGTGCCTTCTTCGCCATGCTGTCTGGCCTTCCTCGGTTGTCTCGTGGAAGCTCGCAGGGCTCCCAAACTGCCAAGTTCCGGCAGGCCTAGACGATTCGGGATGGGACTGACTACGTCAGCCGTCCGGCGAGCGGGATTTTCGCGTGATCTTGCAGGCGAATCCGGGCGTTCCCGCCGGCCCCGGACGAATGGAAAGACCGACGTCTGGCACGACGCCGTCAATCAGGCTGAGGATTTGCTGCTAAGGTTTTGAAGATGTTGCCAAAAATGGCGCGAGAGACGGGGCTCGAACCCGCGACCTCCGGCGTGACAGGCCGGCGCTCTAACCAACTGAGCTACTCCCGCGTGGCTCGCTGAACGCGCGCGGAACGAGGGGGGACTTAAAGGGGGGACATGGTGAAGTCAAGGACGTTGCATCCACGGGGATCGAACGCCGGGCGGAGCAGGGCGGGACCGTATCGCTACGGCCAGGACGACTGCCTCCGGGCGCCGAATCAATCAATGATGTTACAAACTCAACAGGCAATTTCCGGGGACAATTGGTTTGACCGTCGGCTCGCGCGCCTTCCAGAACGCAAGGCTCCAGAAGAAATTCAAGAAGGACGCTGAGGCCCTGTTGGCGGCGGCCTACCAGGCCTACAGCAATGGCCGGCATGCCGAGGTCGAGGCGATCTGCCGGCAGATCCTCCAGGTTCTTCCCGATCATTTCGACACGCTGCATTTGTTCGGGGTGTTTCTCAGCGACATCAAAAGACCGGAGGAGGCTGAGCAAGTGCTTCGCGCCGCGGTGGCCGCCAGCCCGCGCTCGGCCAACGCCTATTGCGACCTCGGCACCGTCTTGTTTGAGCTCAAGCGCTATGAGGACGCGCGGACCATTCAGGAGAAAGGTGTCGCGCTCAATCCGAATTTTCCGATGGCGCTCTCCAACCTCGGCAATACCCTGATGCATCTCGGGCGGCCGCGCGAAGCGATCGAGCTCCATGACCGCGCCATCCGGTTGAAGCCCGACTATGCCGACGCCTACTGCAATCGCGGGATGGCGGAGCTGCGGATCGCGGAGAATGAGCAGGCGGCGCAAAGCTTCGAGCGCGCCCTCGCGTTCCAACCGAAGCACCAGGAGGCGATGGCTGGGCGGGGTATGGCGCTTCTGGAGTCAAGGGATTACGCGGCGGCCGAGACCACATTCAATACCGCGCTGGCGCTCAGGCCGCGCAATGCCAAGGTGCTGGCGCATCGCGGACGGGTCCATCTCCAGCTTCTGCGCCTCGAACAGGCGGAAACCGACGTCGATGCAGCGCTTGCGATCGACCCGGCGCTCGAACTGGCGCTGCGCGAAAAGGCGCTCGTCAGCCTCCTCCTGAACAAGGCAACGCAGGCAATGGCGGCCTGCAAGAAGTTGCTTGAACTGAATCCAAAGTGCGAGATCGCGATCAGCCTGATGGGATCGTGCTTTGCCAGTCACGGCGAGATCGAATCCGCCATCGAGCATTTCGATCGGGCGCTGGAGATTGTGCCCGACTTCGAGGATGCGATCACCAGAAAGATCTTTGCCCTCGACTTCCTCCCCGGTGCCGACTTCGCAATGTTGCAAGCGGCACGCAAATACTGGTGGGAGGCAATCGGCGCCAAAATTCCGCAGCGGAGCCTGAGGCCAAGGTCGCTCGATCCGGACCGTCGGCTGGTGGTGGGATACACCTCTTCCGACTTCAGGCGTCATTCGGCGGGCTTCATCTTCCTTCCGGTGCTGCAATATCGCGATCGCGCCAAGTTCGAGCTGGTCTGCTATTCATCCTCGCCGCGCCGTGACGAGATGACCGACCAGTTTCGCTCGTTCGCGGATCGCTGGGTGGACGTCGTGCCGCTTTCGGACGAGCAGTTGGCGGATCGCATCGAAGAAGATCAGGTCGATATCCTCGTGGACCTGTCCGGGCATTCGTCGGGCAATCGCCTGAGGCTGTTTGCGCGCAAGCCTGCGCCGATCCAGGTGTCGGCCTGGGGTGCGCCGACCGGCACGGGCCTGAAGACCATGGACTATCTCCTGGCGGACCCGGTCACGATCCCGCACGCGGTGCGCGATGTCTTCGCTGAAAAGATCCACGACCTGCCGTGCATTCTGACGATGACGGAGCCGTCGTCGGACCTGTACCGGCCCGACCTGCCAATGTTGCGCAACGGCTATGTCACCTTCGGCACCTTCAACAGGATCGACAAGATTTCCGATGAGGTGCTGGCGGTGTGGTCGAGGCTGCTGCGTGCGTTGCCGGGATCGAAAATCGTCATCAAGCACGGAGCGCTTGCGGATACCGGTTTGCGCGACCGCCTGGTCGCCCGTTTCGTGGAACAAGGCGTCGCCCAAGAGAGCGTGGTGTGCATGGGGCCGAGTCCGCGCGACGAACATATCGCGGAGTACGCGAATATAGACATCTCGCTCGACCCGTTCCCGCAGAACGGCGGCGCGGGCACCTGGGAATCGCTTCACATGGGCGTCCCGGTGGTCGCCAAGCTCGGCCATTCGACCTCGGGTCGGGCGGCGGGCGGTATTCTCAAGGCCATCGGCCTGGATGACTGGGTCGCGGAAGATGATGAGGGCTACATCGCGATCGCAAAGCGGTTTGCAGAGGCTCCCGGCGAACTGGCTGCGCTGCGGAAGGACCTGCCGGCACGGATCGCAGCCTCCGCCGCCGGCAACGGCGAGGTCTATACCCGCCACGTCGAGGCGGCCTACCGCCAGTTCTGGCGCGACTATTGCGCCTCGCAGGCCCATTGATTCCAATCCTGTTGATTCCAAACCTGTTGATTCCAAGCCTGTTAAGTCAAAGGCTTGGCTCGCGGCCTTAAGCCTCGGCCGGACAGCAAAAGGCCGCCCTGGGGCGGCCGTTTCGTCTCAAACCGGACCTTTTTCCGCCGTTAGCGGATCTCCGACGTCCCCGAGCTCGTGATCACCACCGGCTTGCCGGCCTTGAGCACGTGGGTGGACTGGGCGGTCTGGCTGTAATCGGCGTTGGTGCGGGCCGCGATCCCGAAGGCGGCCACTGCGATACCGGCCACCAGTGCCACCACCACGATCTTCATATGGGTACCACGATCAGCAGAGTGAATTGAGTGGTTCATCTGAGCCTCCCGACGGGCTTTGCCCCCGTCTGTTGGCTCTTTTTCTAGAGATCGTCTGTTTCCGGATCGTTTCGCGGGTTCCGCAAAATGGTTTCATTAATGCGCCCGGTTGGTTTCGCCGGGCTGGTGGCGCGGCGCCGTCCTCAGACGGCGGCCCGGCCGATATCGGCCCGGATCGATCGGGCGGCCCAGACGAACAGGAGGGCGCCGAGCGTGGTCGTGACCGCCGCCGAGAGCAGCGAATACCGCACGGCATCGGCGCCATAACTGCCCTTCAGGGCGTCATTGACCACGCCCACGGCGAGCGGGCCGACGCCCTGGCCGAAGCAGGTCGCGGTCAGCGCGATCAGGGCGGAGGCCAGCGCCCGCATGCTCGGCTTTGCCACGGTCTGCGCGATCGCGAAGATCGGCCCGAGATGGAAGCCGACCAGGAACGAGGTCAGCGCCAGCATCGCCACCATCATCGCGAAATCCTGCGTCAGCATGCACAGCGCAAACACCGGACCGGCGAGGCCTGAGGTGATCGCCGGGGCCCACAGTTTCCAGCGGTCGTCGCGGCGGCTGATGTTGGCCACCACGAAGCCGCCAAGCAGGGTACCGGCCATGCCGGCGAGCCCCTTGAAGGTGCCGGCGTAGGTGCCGATCTCGGCGCTCGACAAATGATGCACACGGGCGAGGAACGGCGGGATCCAGGCTGCGGTCGCGTAATTGGTGTAGGTCGTGAGGCAGAAGCCGATCAGGACTATAATGAAGCTTTGCTGGGACGCGAGGAAGCGCAGCGTCGGGCCGAGCGGCTCGGGCACGAAACTCTCCTGCATGGCGCCGCGCTTCGGCTCGGAGACCGTCAGCCACAGGATCAGGGCGAGCAGGAGGCCGGGCAGGCCCGCGACATAGAACGCCATCCGCCAGCCATAGTGCTGGTTGACGTAGCCGCCGACGAAATAGCCGAGGAAAACGCCGAGATAGGTGCCGACAGCGTAGATGCCGAGCGCGCGCGGGCGCTCGTTCTTGGCAAAGAGGTCGGCGACGATCGACTGCGAGGCGGGAGACCCCGCGGATTCGCCGATGCCGACGCCGATTCTGGCGAACGCCAGCGAGGTCACGCTCGTGGCCATCCCGCACAGCGCCGTCATCATGCTCCAGAATGCGAACGCCATCGCCACGATGTTGCGCCGGTTGAGCCGGTCGGCCACGCGCGCGATGGGAATGCCGAGCAGGGAGTAGAACAGCGCGAAGCCGAAGCCTGCGAGCAGGCCCATCATGGTGTCGCTGAGCTGAAACTCCTTCTTGATCGGCTCGATCAGGACATTGAAGATCGTACGGTCGAGGAAGTTCAGCGCGTAGATGATGGTGAGCAGGCCCAGCACGTAGTAGCGCCGCGCCGACGGCGTTGCCGCGGCGGCGGGGTGCACCGAGACCTGTGACGTCACATCGACCATCGCTTCCCCCAATGTGTCTTTGTTGTTGTCGTTGGTCCAGCCCTTGTGTGGGCTGTCAGCCTTCGCGGATGTAGTTCCCCGCTTCGAACTCAACCGGCGGCGCACTGGCGTCGAACGACACGCCGATCGGGTCGCGATCTGCGGCCAGCGCATCCAGCTCGTCACTGAGCATGCGCCGGATCATCAGGATGCCGCGGTCGCTCTGGCCAAAATGCTCCTCGGAGTGGACGGTCTGTTGGCCCTGGCCGACCTGGGCCTCGTAGTCGCCCGGGAATTGCTGGTGCTCGGCCTCCGTCATGTCCCACCAGAACTTGCCGTTGAACTTCGAGCGCATGCGGCCGATGTCGCCGGAATTCTTGACGCGGCCGGCGACGTAGATGCGGAAAGAAGTGTCGTCGATCGGCAGCGTCCAGCCGATCGATTCGACGCGGGCAAATTGCGCCACGCGCGGATTCGGTACCACGCGCAAGGTGGGCAGCGCCGCCTCGGTGACGCGGTAAAACACCTTGCCGTCGTCCTGCTTGCGGATCGAGCGCACGGCGATCCCGCGAGGCGTCTTGTCGAACTTCACCTCCGGCATCGAGGCCATCATGTTGGTGAATTGCGGGCCTGAGAACGAGCCGTGCAGCACCGGCACGTGGTAGGGATCGACCACGTTCTCGAAATGCTGGAGCCAGTTGCAGGGGATGACCGCCGGCCCGCCGCCGCCGATCGAGGAATCGTCGGCCTCGACGAACTCGCCGTCGTCCATGTTTTCCAGGCACTCGTAGCTCGGCAGCACCGGGCGTTTCTCGGCCGGGCCCATATAGGCGAAGATCAGCCCGTAGCGCTCCTCGACCGGATACCAGGGCTGACGCACCTTGTCCTTGAACGGGCCGCCATCGGGCTCGCAAGGCTGCTCCAGGCAGTGGCCCTCAGTGTCGAACTTCCAGCCGTGATAGCAGCAGCGGATGCCGTCTTCCTCGACCTTGCCGTAATAGAGCGTGGTGCCGCGATGGCAGCAACGGGCGTGCAACAGGCCGACGCGGCCGTGCTTGTCACGAAACAGGATAAGATCCTCACCGAGCGCGCGCACCTTCTTCGGCGTATCGGTGGCGTCAGCGGTGAGCCCGACCGGATGCCAGTAGCGGCGGAGCAGCTCGCCCATCGGCGTGCCGCGCACGACCGAGGTCAGCTCGGCGCGCGTATGCGCCGGCTTCATCGCATAGGCGGTGCCGAGATCGCGATCCCGCTGGGTGATGCTCATGCTGATCCTCCCGCCACAGGCCTTGGGTGGCCCGGGTCGTTTTCATCTGTTAACGCAGTGAAAGATAGATCGATGACAATGTCAACGATGTTCAAAGTGCCTCTTAATCGCATTTGGATGACGCGGGAGAGCTGCGGCGCGCGGGCTTGGCACGGCAGGGCTTTCTTGGCACAGGTCTTTCTTGGCAGAGGTGGGACATGAGCGAGACACAGAGCAGGGACGGGCGCACATCGCCCGAGGCCGACGAAAGCGGGTCGCCCGCACCGATCACCGTGATGCTGTCGTCGCGGCTGATGGTGCTTGCCAATCTGCTCAAGCGCGGCGCAATGCTGCGGTACAAGCGCCTCGGCGGATTGTCCTCGGTCGAGTTCGGCCTCGTCGCTTCGCTCGGCCGGCGTCCGCCGATGAGCGTGGCGCGTCTCGCCGAGGCGGTCGGCCAGGACAAGGGACAGATCAGCCGCGCGCTCGCTGAGCTCGTCTCGCGCAAGCTGATCGCGAAATCGGCCAACCCCAAGGACAGTCGCGAGGTGCTGGTGTCGCTGACGCCGGCAGGACTCACCGCGCATGATGCGATCGTCGCCGGTGCGCAGGAGCGCAATCGCCTTTTGCTGGAACAGTTGAGCAAGGACGAGTTCGAGACCTTGCTCGCGCAGATCGAGCGTCTTACTGCGACTGCGGAAGAGATGCTCGAGGCCGAGAAAGCGCCGCGCTGATCTCTCAGCAATCTCTGGAAATATTGGATCGCTTCTAAGAGCGTCTCTAAGAAGCTTTCAATTAGGGAAATCGCGCGCCCTCACATAAGCGTCACCGCAAACGCATGCCGTCATGGGACTGGCGGCATGACGCATCAAACATGCAGCTTTGGGGTGGCGCGTTGAACAGTCTTCGTATGCTGCGGTCGGCCGTGTTGGCGACCGCGTCCGCTTGGGTTTTGGTGCCGCAAGCATCGCTCGCACAATCGTCGACGCAAAGCGGTGCGGCGAGCTTGCCGCCGGTGACCATTGCGGCGCCGGAACAACGCCGCCGCGCGGCGACCGCTGCTCCGCGCCGCACGCAGCGCTCGGTGCAGAGCGCCAACAGCCGGAAACCGCAGCCGCAACGCAATGTCGGATTCGTCGAAACGCCGCGCGGTCCCGTCCACGGCTACGTCGCCAACCGCAGCTCGTCCGGCACCAAGACCAACACGCCGATCATGGAGCTATACCGCCGGCGTGCGCGCGGGCACTTTCGGTGCCGACACCCGCAACGACTGGTGGCTGATCCGCGGCTTCAAATCCGACGACGTCGGACTGTTCCTCGACGGCATGCAGCTGTTCTACACGTCCTATGCGAGCTGGAAGCTCCAGACCCCGAATATGGAGCGGGTCGAGGTGCTGCGCGGTCCGTCGGCCGTGCTCTATGGCGGATCGAGCCCGAGCGGCATCGTCAACGTGATCAGCAAGATGCCGCCGACCGAGCCGGTCCGCTACATCGAGACCGGCGTCAATAATTTCGGCAACGCCTATGTCGGCTTCGATGTCGGCGGCCCGGTCGCAACACAGCCAGAGAACGGCAAGCTGTTCTACCGCGTCGTCGGCCAGGTCCAGAACGGCAATACCCAAGTCAACTTCACGCCGGACAATAACTATTTCATCGCGCCGTCGTTCACCTGGAAGCCGGATGCCGACACCACATTCACGGTGCTCGCGTCGGCCTCGAAGCAGGACACCCGCGGCATCAACTTCCTGCCTTACCAGGGCACGGTGACCAATGCGCCGTTCGGCAAGA
>WNGR01008659.1_pt1 | contig 24874 bp, 21 predicted proteins | sample 5407581 | NCBI WGS metagenome assembly WNGR01 (sample SAMN13153383, study PRJNA577476) | soil metagenome | isolation source: 80 cm soil or saprolite under Garry oak tree replicate 2 | place: USA:California | collected 2016-06-15
GCCAGCTGCTGTTTGATGAAGCCGCGCGTGGCCTCGTCCTTGAGCTCGCCGGTCTTCTCATCGAGTTTCGCCGCGCAGTTGCCGATGAAAATCTCCGGCTTGTTGAGCGTGAAGGCGTCGAGAAACATCATCGACTTGCGCAGATCGTACTGCACGCGCGCGCCGCCGACGGGTCCGGGCGAAACCGATTGCAGCGCCACAGGCTTGCCGGCGAAGGGCTGGTTCTGCAGCCGCGACACCCAGTCGATCGCGTTCTTCAGGCCGCCGGGAATGCTGAAATTGTATTCCGGCGTGCAGAAAATCACCCCGTCCGCCGCGCGGATGGCATCGGCGAGCGCATTGACCGGCGCCGGAAAGCCGGTCGAGTTCTGGATATCGGCGTTGTACAGCGGAAACTCGGCAAAGGATGGAGCGGGCTTGATGGTCATGCCGTCGGGCGCGAACGACGGCAACAGCCGCTGCACCATGGCGTTGAAGGACCCTTTGCGGAGCGAGCCGCAGATCGAGACAACATTCAAGGTGGCCATGACAATCTCCAGCTTGTCTATGAAAGCATCAAGGCTCGCATTGCGACGAGCTCCGCGGGTGCTGCTCTGACCGCGCCGCGCACTCCGTGTGGGAGAAGGTGGTCTCCCCCTACTTCTCGTTCTCGATCGGGTTTACGAGCACGCCGACGCCCTCGATGTCGATCTCGCAGGTATCGCCCTGCTTCATCCAGACCGGGTTCGGCTTGCGGGCATGGCCGACGCCGGAGGGCGTGCCGGTGAAGACGATATCGCCCGGCTCGAGCGTCATGCCCTGCGTGACATAGGCGATGGTCTCGGCAACCGGGAACATCATGTTGTCGGTGTTATCCGACTGCATGACCTGCCCGTTGAGCCGGGTCTGGATTTTCAAGGCTTTGCCGCCGGCCGGCAACTCGTCGGCCGTGACCATCCACGGGCCGAAACCGCCGGTGCGGTCGAAATTCTTGCCCATGTCCCATTGCGTGGTCTTGCGTTGATATTCGCGCACCGAGCCTTCGTTGCCGCAGGAATATCCGGCAATGCACGAATATGCATTCGCAGCCGTGAGGTGCTTCGCCCGCTTGCCGACGATGAAGATGAGCTCGGCTTCATAGTCGAGCGTCTCGGAGGCCTTCGGCCGGATGATCGGTTGGCCGTGCGGCACGAGGGACGTGCGGCCGCGCATGAAGATGGTCGGGAATTTGGGAATATTGTCGCGCTGCGAGCCTTCCTTGACGTGTTCGAGATAGTTGAGGCCGAGGCAGAGGACTTTGCCCGGCGCCGCCACCGGCAAGGCGTAGGTCAGACCCTTGAGCGGGCGGCGCGCACCCGCGGGCGCGCGCTTGGCCGCGTCCTTGAGCGGCGACAGGTCGCCGTTGTTGCGGCGCAGACATTCGCCCAGGTCGCCGGGTATGGTCTTGTCGACCGCTTGCAGATCGATCACCTGATCGCCCTCGACCACGCCGAGATGCAGCGCGCCATTGGCTTCGAAACTGACGATTTTCATGGGTCACTTCCTCGCTTGATTTCGCCGTCCTTTTACCAACAGGCGGTGGGGTGGGCAAAGGCGTAGAGCGCAACGTCGATATGGGGCACGGCATCGAGCGCCGTTGCCCACCCTACGACGAGAACGATCACGCCGCGCGGGCGAGGAAATGCGTCCGCAGCATCTCGCGCCCCGCGCGGCCGGCTTGCAGGTCAAATGCGTTGACGATGGCGAGACGAAAGCCGCCGGGAGGCATGGCATGGCGCTCGGGTTCCTTGTCCTCGTGAAACGTGATCTGCACGCTCGAAACGCCGGGCATCTGCCGCACCTGTGTGGCGAGCGCTCCCGGCGGGTGGCGATAGCGCGGGCCATGCGGCCCGAACAACACCACGCTGTATCCGTCGCGCCGGTCGTGATCGGCGAAGTCCCATCGCCGCTCCCCGTAGAGGCGCACGAGCGCGTCGACCCAGCCGGCGCCATAGAGGTCCGGCCATTGATCGCTCATGCGCAGATGCACCTCGATCATGCGACCGCCGATGGTCTCGGTGTTGAGGATGCCGGTATAGCCCTTGAGATGCCGTCGGATCCACGCGCCGCAATAATCCTCGATGCCGCCATCGCGCGCGGCGTGCACGGTCCAATGATCGAAGGTGCCTTCCCCGCTGGGCTCTCCGGTGACGTGGCGCCACCAGCGCGGCTCGCCGTCGACGACCGCCACGTCCGAGCTGACATGGCGGCCATTGAGGAGCGTCATCCACATGTGCCCGGGCGTGAGGCTCGCTTCGTACTCCGCTTGCGAGGAGAGGACGCGGCTCGCAATCCCCATGCCCTTGAGGTTGGTGATCGGCTTGGAGAACACGGGAAAGCGCTGGGGCGGCACGCCGTGCGGTCCGGCATCGAGACCCTGGCTCAACGCGATCGCGATCTTGTCGTAGACCCAGCGATGATCCGGATACCAAAGCCAGGCGTCGCTGTCTTCGGTCGGAATATTCACGTCCGGCGGACAGTCAGCGCGTTCGAAATATTGCAGGCGCCAGGGGTCGGCTTCGCAGATCGGCATAGGCGTTCAATTCGATTGGAAGAGCGTGTTTATAGTCCAGAGGCGGTAGGGTGGGCAAAGGCGCGCGCTTGGCGCGCCCTGCCCACGCTCGTCAATGCCGGGAAAGACCTGTGGGCACGCTTCGCTTTGCCCACCCTACGAAAAGGGCCTCAGCGGTCCTCGAACGCCAGCGCATGGATGGAAAAATTTGCGCCGGTGTCGGTCCATGCGGCGACCGGAGTCCATCCCGATCCGCGCGCCAAGGCAGTAAAATATTCGAGCGTGTATTTATAGCTGTTCTCGGTGTGGATCGCCTCTCCGGCGCGGAATTCGATGACGCGTCCCGCCACGCTGACCTTCTGACGCTTCTTGCTGACGAGGTGCATCTCGATGCGGTGGCGCTCGCGATTGTAGAAAGCATGATGGTCGAAGCTCGCGAGATCGAAATCGCCGTTGAGCTCGCGATTGATGCGCGCGAGGAGGTTGAGGTTGAACTTCGCCGTCAGGCCCGCCGCGTCATTGTAGGCGGCGTTGAGAATGCTCGCCTCCTTCACCAGGTCGACCCCGATGATCAAGCCTGCGCCGCGTCCCAGCATGCGCCCGGCGTGGCGCAGGAACGAGGAGGCTTCATGCGGCTCGAAATTGCCGATGGTCGATCCGGGGAAGAAACCGGTATGGGCCATCCCTGCGGCCGCGGCCGGCAACGAGAACGGCTGGGTGAAATCGGCCTCGACCGGGAGCACCGCGAGGCGCGGATAATCGCGTCGCAGCTCTTCCGCCTCCTGAATGAGCATCTGCGAGGAAATGTCGACCGGCACATAGGCCGCGATCGTCGGCGCCGCCGCCAGCAGCATCCTCACCTTCTTGCTCGAGCCGCTGCCGAATTCGACCAACGCCGAGTCCGCGGGAAAAAAGCGCGCGATGTCAGGCGCCCGCTCGCGCAGGATCTCGAGCTCGCAACGCGTCAGGTAATATTCCGGCAATGCCGTGATATCCTCGAACAATTGCGCGCCGATCTCGTCGTAGAAGTATTTCGGGGAGAGCCGCTTGGGCCGCGCCGTCAAGCCGGCAATGACGTCGCCCGCAAACGACGAACCCGCCTCGGCGCCTTCGTAGCGAAGAGCAGCCTGGATCTGCGCAGCCATCTTCAACTCCGGTCGTCGCGCGTTGGCACGCGCATTCATCCCACATAGTCCAAGAGTCTCAGCCCGCTGAACTGCCAGCGCGCCGACGGATAGAAGAAATTGCGATAGCTCGCGCGCGCATGGCCGGCGGGCGTCGCGTGCGAGCTTCCACGCAAGACCATTTGGTTGATCATGAATTTGCCGTTGTACTCGCCGAGCGCGCCGTCCGCGGCGCGGTAGCCCGGATAGGGCAAGTAAGCGCTGCGCGTCCACTGCCACAGGATGCCGAAGGCGTCATGGAGGAGATTTGCGCGCGCCGCCACTTCCCATTCCGCCTCGGTCGGCAAATGCTTGCCGACCCAGCGCGCGAAGGCGTCCGCCTCGTAATAGCTCACGTGCACAACCGCCGCGTCCGGATCGACCGGGCGCAGCCCGCCGAGCGTGAGGGCGTACCACGCGCCATCGCGCTTGCGCCAATAGCCGGGCGCGTCCCAGCCTTCCGCCTCGACCGTCGCCCATCCGTCGGAGAGCCACAACGACGGCGTCGCATAGCCGCCGTCGGCCATGAATTCGAGCCATTGCGCATTGGACACGAGACCGCGCCCGATGCACGCCGGCTGCAGCAAGACTCGGTGCGCCGGCCGCTCGTTATCGAAACAATAGCCTTCGCCCGCAAAGCCAATGCCGTGGATGCCGGAGGGCAACGCGACAAATCCGCCCGACGCGGATGACGCAGACGGCGGACGCCAATCGGCGTCGTAGCTGGGCGCCACCGGATTTTGCGCGAAGGCGTTGAGGATGTCGGTGAGGATGAGCTCCTGATGCTGCTGCTCGTGATGGAGGCCGATCTCGAGGATGCGCACCACCTCGGCTAATTGCGAGTCGTCGGCGCCGGCGAGCAGGCGCTCCACTCCCGCGTCGACATGGGCGCGAAACGCGGTGACGCGCTCGCAGTCCGGCCGCGTGATGAGCCCGCGCTTGGGCCGCGCGTGGCGCGGCCCAGCCGCCACATAGTACGAGTTGAAGAGATAGGCGAAGCGCTCGTCGAAGACGCGATAGCCGGCGAGATGCCGCAGCAGGAGAAACTGTTCGAAGAACCAGGTCGTATGCGCGCGGTGCCACTTGGCCGGGCTCGCATCGGGCATCGACTGCACCACCTGATCCTCGGCGCTCAAGGGCGCGGCGCGGCGCTCCGTTTCCGCGCGCACCGCGCGGAACGCATCGCGCCAAGTGGTCCGAGGATCGGTCGGCGTGGCTCGTAGGATCGTTGCGGCATCACCTTCGTCACGGCGGCGACGAAGGACGGGTGACGAGGTCGCGGGCGGCATGCCCTTTCCCGGGTTGGAGAAATCGAGAGGCGTTAGGTGACGGGAAACCGCTTGGGGGTATCGATTGTTCCTTCATTATACGTGAATGGGGAAAGTTGGGTTGCGGCTCGCGGATATTTTATGTGACGTGAGCCTGCGGCACGGGCTCCGGCGAAAATCAAGAGTTTCTATAGACTTATGACGTGGAGCCGGGCCCGTATCGCCGTCGCGCGCGCCGTCGTTGTGGCGCTCGCCTATTTCGCCGCGCTTGCGCCCGCGGCCGCCGCGATGCCGTCTTGCTGGCCGGTGCCCCCGCTCGTCCCGATCGCGCCGATGATCTTGCCGCTGACGATAATCGGAACGCCGCCTTCGGATGCCACCGGCTTTTCCGGAAAGGTCGTGAACGCGGTATTGCCCGCAGCATACTGATCCGCGAACGCTTTGCTCGGGCGACGGAACAGCACGGCGGTGCGCGCCTTGCCCTGGGAAATCTCGACCGACGCCAGCTGGGTGCCGTCCATCTTCTCGAAATAGACGAGTTCGCCGGCCGGGCCCACGATCGCGAACGCCATGCGCCAATTGTTTTTCTTGGCCTCGGCGAGCGCGGCGGCGGCGACGGTCTTTGCCTGCTCATTGGTGATGGACGGCCCATAGTCGGCGGGCGGCGCGGGGGAAGTAGGGGAAGGCGCCGGTTGCTGCGCCAGCGCCGTGCCGCCGAGCGTCAGCGTCGAGGCGATACTGAGCACAATCAAGACATCAAGTCGCATGGTCCTCTCTCCAGCTGGATTATCGCGGCGCTGCCACGCCGCCTTGCTAATCGGTGCCGCCGCTTGCCCCGATCGCGCCGATGATCTTGCCGTCCACGATAATCGGAACGCCGCCTTCGGATGCCACCGGCTTTTCCGGAAAGGTCGTGAATGCCCTATTGCCCGCGGCATACTGATCCGCGAACGCTTTGCTCGGACGACGGAACAGCACGGCGGTGCGCGCCTTGCTCTGAGCAATCTCGACCGACGCCAGCTGGGTGCCGTCCATCTTTTCGAAATAGACGAGCGTCTCCACCTGGATTATCGCCGGCGTCATGATGTTGTCGAAAATTGGTCGTCTCTTGCCCACGCGCCGATAATTCATACTAAGGTCCACCCTTTCCAGGCGAGCCCTCGATCAGAATAGGCGAGTTGCCATTGCACGAGCAAGAAGCGCCCTGCGCACGAGCAAGAAGTGCCCTGCCGAAGCTCGGCGTCGGGAATCGGGCAGCGAGCGCGCAAAGCACGGCGGAGCCAACGCGGACAGTGACGATGCAAGCGATGCGACAAACTTGGGCTGTGCTGGCGGTGCTGCTGATGGCGGCCCCGACGGCGGCGTTCGGCCAAGCCAATTGCCGCAATACCGCTGCCTTCGAGCTTTGGCTCGCCAACTTCAAGAAGGAAGCGGCAGCCAAAGGCATTTCGCAGGCCACCATCGCGGCGGCTTCTCCCTACCTGGTGCTCGATCAGCGCATCATCAATATCGACCGCGGGCAACGCTTCTTCGCCCAGAACTTCCTCGAAATTTCCGACAAGATGCTGGCCGGCGGACGCCTCCCCAACGGGGCCGCCCAAATGAAGAAGCACCAGGCGACCTTTGGGCGCGAGGAAAAGGACTTCGGCGTGCCGGCCTCGGTCATCACCGCCTTCTGGGGGCTGGAGAGCGATTTCGGCGCCGGCCAGGGCAAGGACCAGGCGATCAAATCGCTTGCCACCCTCGCCTACGACTGCCGCCGTCCGGACATGTTCCGCGGGCATCTGTTCGATGCGCTGCGCTTGATCGAACGCGGCGACCTGCGCGCGGATGAAATGATCGGCTCCTGGGCGGGCGAGCTCGGGCAGACGCAGATGATGCCGTCCGAATACATGGCGCATGCCATCGACTACGACGGCGACGGCAGACGCAATCTGATCAAGAGCGCGGCCGACGTGATCGGCTCAAGCGGAAAATATCTCGTCCATCTCGGCTGGAAGCGCGGCGAGCCATGGTTGCAGGAGGTGCGCGTCCCCGCGAACCTGCCGTGGAAGGAGGCCGACCTCTCGATCCAACATCCGCGCTCGCAGTGGGCGGCCTGGGGCGTGACGCGTGCCGACGGCAAGCCATTGCCGAACGACATGCCGGCGTCGGTGGTGCTGCCTTTGGGACGGTTCGGACCCAGTTTCCTCGCCTACGACAATTTTCAGGCCTATCTGAAGTGGAACCAATCACTCAACTATTCTTTGACGGCAGCCTACTACGCCACGCGCCTCGACGGCGCGCCGGCCATGAACCGGGGCAGCCCGAACATTCCGAAAATCACCTTCGAGGAAACCCGCGAGCTGCAGCAGCTTCTGGAAAAGCGCGGCTACGACGTCGGCCGCATCGACGGCGTGCTCGGCCTCAAGAGCCGCGTCGCCATCCGCGACACGCAGATCAAGTTCGGCCTGCCCGCCGACGGATGGCCAACGGCGGAGCTGCTCGCACGGCTGCGCAGCGGAAGGTAGGTTGCGTGTGGTCGGCGGTTAGCCGACGATATTGAGCAGCGTGCCGAGAAAGCCCTTTCTATCACGCACAGCTGCCACGTTGCGGCGCAGCCAGGCATCAAGGCCGAGGCTTCGACCGGCGGCGTGCAGCGCAAAGAAAAACATCACCATCGCAAGGAATATGTAAGACCACGGCCACTCCGCGGGACTGCCGGGCCGGTAAATGCCGAGCCACAAGTGCAGCACGAATATGATGCCAAGCACGCCGATGAGACGTACGCCGAGCCCGAGAATGAGCGACACGGCAAAAGTGAGCTCGGCAAGAAAGATGATGGGATTGAGGATATAGAGATAGGGAAGATAGACCGCGGTCACCAACTCGCGATGAAACTCGAACGCAGCACGGTTGGCCATCTGTTCGGTCCAGTATTGCAAGCCGCCCGAGACCGGCAGGGGTAGCTTCCACAGCATCCCTTGAAACCACATTCCCCCCACGAGCACGCGCACGAACCAAGTGCCAAGGTGCGATCCCGTGCGCTGGGAGGGGTCCTCCTGCCAGTTCTTGATGGCGATCACGACGCTCGCGACGATGAGCGCCAAGAACAGCGCAACGAAAAGATACTTCCAAACGCCGAGGGCGTTGTGATCATCGGTGTTCCCGATCACGAAATCCCAGAAATCAGAGAGCGGATTCGGCATGGGATGTCTCCGGCGATGCGACCTCGCGGGTGCCGGCCCGCGCAGGCGCGGGAATTTGTGCCACCACGGCGCCGTCGAGCTTAAGCTTAACTCGTCTCGCGTTTTGCTCGTACCCGATTATGCCCGCCTTGGTATGCCCGCCTTGGCGCAGTGACGTGGACTTTGGGCCATACCAACGACAATTGCGGACAGCGCAAAGGCGCTCGTGAGCGGCTCGAACCTCTCTTTGTACACTGTAACGTGATCGTTGCGACGTTCGGGTTGCTGGTCTGGCTGGAGCCCCACCGCTAAGGTCATCGCAGCGAGAATGACCGAGAATATAGTTTCGTCAAGCGTCTAGCACGAGGGGCGTAACGGTCATGGTCATTTCTGCATCACAATCTCGCGACAGCTCGACCGGGACCGTGACGGAGCGCAGATTTGCACTCGGCCTCGGGCTTACCAACGAATGCAATCTGGCGTGCGCGTTCTGCTATCGCGATCCGACGAGGCTCGACCGCTTGTCGCTCGAACAAGTCCGGGCGGTGATGAAGAGCTTGCCGGTGCGTTCGGTGAATCTCGGCACCGGTGAGAATGGCATGCATCCGGACTTTGCCGAGTTTGTAGACTATTTGCGCTCGGAGCCGATCAAGCTGACGATCACTTCGAACGGCTATTCGATTGCTGCGCTGGACGACGCGGAGGTGAGGGCCTTTCACGATGTCGAGTTCTCGCTCGACTATCCTACCGAGGCCGAGCAGGACCGCCAACGTGGCCCTGGAAACTGGCGCCTCATTCACAAACAAGCCACACGCTGCCGCGACTTGGGCGTGTCGGTCACCTTCATTGCCGTCATGATGCGATCGAATTTCGATCGTCTTGCCGAGATCGCCGACACCGTCAAGGCGTATGACGCGCCTTTGCGTATCAATGTTTATCAGTCCGTACGGTCCGACGCTTTCGCACTCACGTATGATGAATATTGGCGGGGATTTGAGGCGTTGTTTGCCCGCACCGACGCGATCGCGATCGGGGAGCCTTTGGTGCGCGCGATGGCGGGCCTGCCGGCACGGCGCGGCGGCTGCGGCGCCGCGACCGTACGAGTGACGCCGCGCGCGACGGTGCAGCCGTGCGTTTATTGGCCCGGAGGCGGCGCGCCGCTCGATCTGCTGCTCGAGCTTGGAGCCGATATCACCAACACCGATCCGTTTGCCGCTGCGCGCGGCGTGCCGTCGCGCTGCGGGAGCTGCAGCTACGTCGAATCCTGCGGCGGGGGATGCGCCGGGCGTCGGCGGCTGCTGCACGCGCTCGATGAGCCCGATCCCTACTGTCCGGTCGTCCGCGGCGGCAGCCGCAAGCTCAAGGTGCAGATGGCGAGGAGCCGCGAACTTCCCAAGCTCGAAAGCGCCTGCACCACGATCGTGACGGCCCGTTGAAGGAATGACGGATGCCCTATGCCCAATAGCCCTAACTATACGAGGCGGCGGGTTCTGACCATCGCGATCGCGACGGCCGCGAGCCCGGCTACCGTTCTCAGTCTCAATGCCGGCGGTCCCGCAGACCGCAGGGTTGTCGCGGAGTCGCGGTTCGACGTCACGAGTGCTCCCCTGCAGGCCGAAGTGGTACAGCTCGTGGTGGACTTCCCTTCCGGCGCGTGGACCTCGTGGCACACGCACGGGGGGCAGGCGATCAATCTTGTGCTCGAAGGCGAGATCACCCTGCGGCACGCCGGCATGGAACATCCCCATCGAGGCGGACAAGCCTGGACCGACAGTTCCGGCCAAGTCCACGCCGCGGGCAATACCGGGCCGGGCAAGGCTCGCCTCCTCACCAATTTTCTGTTGCCTCCGGGCGCGCCGCAAACCACGACGGTGCAGGATTCCCCATTCGAACCGACGATCGTGTACGAGGCGAGGTTTCCTCTGCCGGCCCTGCCTGCCGAAGCGGACATCGTGCAGGAGGTGAGCGACCTCGCTTCCGGCTGGCGCGCAGAGCGGGCTTCCGTCGGCTTTACGGCAAACATCATCATAGCCGGTGAGGTATTTGCTGCCGAGAGGAGCCGGCCGCTAGCGAGCCTTGCCTATACCGGCGGCGAGATACCACAGGGGTCGTTTGCGATGGATCGCATCATTGCGGCGAGTTGGAGTGCGGAGCTTAAGCTGGCAGTCGCTATCCTGATTGGGATCGCTCTTGCCACCGGCATCGCCGTGTTCCTGAAATATCTCATCGAGCTCTGAGCATTTTCGAAGGGCGTGCACGATCGTTTGCAGAAAAGCGATGCGGAGAATCGAGCCCTCGCCAGCTCGTTCACAGCGCGCAGGTACGAAATCCCGCGATGACGTCGTTGCGCTCGGGCGTGAAGAAGTTGCGGTAGCCCGGCCGCGCGAGCCGTGCACTGGTGGCGAAACTTCCTCCGCGCAACACCTTGCGCGTGTTGAACCACGGCTGCGAATAATCCTCGTATGGATCCGCGGCGAAGCCGGGGAACGGCACGAAATCCGAGGCCGTCCATTCCCACACATTGCCGACCATCTGCCGGCATCCGAAGGCGCTGTCGCCGACGGCGCAGGTAGCGACATCGAGCGGACTGTCGAAGGCGAAATCGACGTTGGCACGTTCGCGGTTCGGTGCCGCCTCGCCCCAGGGCCAACGGCGCTTGCTATCGGCCAGGCGGGAGCCGTCCGCGCTCGCTTCGCCGACAGCCGCGGCTTCCCATTCGGCCTCGGTCGGAAGCCGGCGCCTGGCCCAGTTGCACCAGGCTTGCGCCTCGTACCAATTGACGAATGTCACCGGCGCGTTCGGCGGCAGCGGCTCGACTTTGTCGTAGCGGCGCCACGTCCAACCGCCGCCGTCATGCTTAAGCCAGTAGACCGGCTGCTCGGCGGCGAGGCGCTCGCGCCAGGCCCAGCCCGCCGCGCTCCAGAATTCCCGTCGGCGATAGCCGCCGCCATCTATGAAAGCGGCGAACTCGGCGTTCGTGACGGGTGCCTTGGCAATCCGGAACGGCGCGATCTCGACCTCGTGCACCCACTTCTCGTTATCGAAGATGAAGCCATCGGCGGCGGTCGAGCCGAGCCGCCAGCGCCCGCCGGGCACCTCGACGTCGCCTCCCCACGCGCCGGCGCGATGCGTTGCCGCACGCCCAAGACTTTCCGGCCGCGCATATCCGAGCGTCTGTCGCGTATAGACGAGCGCCTCGACGTGCATATCCTCGTGCCGGATCGAAAGGTCGTAGAAATAGCAGGCAGGGAGTTCGATCCCGCCGCCGAGGCGGTCGAGTTGATGCTCGAGCACATCCGTCAGATATCCGAACACGCCGTTGCGGTCGGGCAGGTCCAGATCCCAGCGGGTCGCATGGGCGACCGTGCTCGAATTCCACAGGCGGTCCGCGCGGTCGAGGATCGGCGCACCGCCGTGGGCATGACGAAGCGTCCAGTATTCGTGGAACCAGCCGACATGCCCAATCTCCCAGAGTATGGGATTGACGATCGGCAGCATCGGTCCCATCAACTGCTGCATTGACAGATCGTCCGTCACGCGACGGGTGCACGTGCGTACATTGCAGAGCTGAGCCGCGAGTTCGTCGGCTGTGGCGCCGCTCGTCGGCCGGTGTATAAGGTTATCGTTCATGAAGATCGTTCTTATCACACCGACTCGTTCGTCGTCACGGTCCGGAAACCAGACCACGAGCATGCGCTGGACGCGGATCTTGCGCGAGCTCGGCCATAACGTTCACATTGCCCATCGATACAATGGAGCCGCCGCAGACCTGATGATTGCCCTCCACGCGTGGCGCAGCTCGGACAGCATCCGGAACTTTCGCGAGCTTTACCCCGATCGACCGCTGATCGTGGGTTTGAGCGGCACTGACGTCTACGACTATATCGATCGCGATCCGGCGCCGACTTTGCGCTCGCTCGCATGCGCCGATCGACTCGTTGCGCTGCAAGAGCTCGTGCGACGGCGCGTGCCCGCACGGTTTCGAGGTAAAGTTCGCGTCGTGCATCAGTCGGCTGTGACGCTGCCTCGTGTGCATCTCCGGCGGAGAGCCAGCTTCGACATCGCCGTGATCGGCCATCTGCGCGAGGTGAAGGATCCGTTCCGCGCCGCCAAGGCCGCGCGTCGTCTGCCGGCAAGCTCGCGGATTCGCATCGTGCATCTTGGCGCCGCCGAGACGCCGCAATGGGCGGCAGCGGCGAAGGCCGAGATGGCGGCCAATCCACGCTACGTCTGGCGCGGCGACAGGCCGCGCGCGGACGTCCGGCGTCTGCTCGGCCGTGCGCGGGCCATGGTTCTGTCGTCGCTCAGCGAAGGTGGAGCAAACGTGATATCCGAAGCTGTCGCCGCCGGCGTTCCGGTGCTGGCTACGCGCATCGACGGTTCGGTTGGCCTGCTTGGACGCGACTATCCGGGCTATTTTCCGGTCGGCGATACCGAAGCACTGGCACAGCTGCTGCGCCGGATCGAGACCGATAGCGCGTTCCTCGAGCGCGTGCATCGCGCGATCGCGCGCCGCGCCCATCTGTTTCGACCGGCGCTCGAAAAGGCTGCGTGGAGAAAACTCATTGACGAGGTCATGCCAAAATCTCCGTCACCCCGGGGCCGGGACCGGGCGAACGCGCGGGTTCGGAACTCGCGGGCTGGCACGGACCTGACGAACATGTGAAGCGATTGCGGTGCGATTTTGAACCTCTGTCGCATCGGGCAGGTTTATCAATGATCTGGGTCAAGACCAAAGGGAGTTGTCGATGAAACGGGCGATGGCAGCGTTGGCGCTTGCGATGTCTTTGTACGGCGGGGCGGCGTTCTCGCAAGACAAACCGGTCTTTGTCTTCACGGCAATACCTGACCAGGATGAAACTCGCCTGGTCGAGCGCTTCACGCGGGTCGCCGACTATCTCCAGACCAAGCTTGGCGTGCCGGTGAAGTACTTGCCGGTGAAGAGCTACCCCGCAGCCGTGACCGCGTTCACCAACGGTCAGGTGCAATTGGCTTGGTTCGGCGGCTTCACCGGCGTGCAGGCCCGCCGCCAGGTGCCGGGCTCGGACGCGATCGCGCAGGGCGCCGAAGACGTGGCATTCAAGTCGTTCATCATCGCCAACACCAAGACCGGCCTCACCCCATCCAAGGAGTTTCCAAAGGAGATCGCGGGCAAATCGTTCACCTTCGGATCGCGCGCCTCGACCTCCGGTCGACTGATGCCGGAGTATTTCATCCGCAGCGCGTTCGGGCGCGGTCCCGACGAAGTCTTTGCACGCGTCGGCTTCTCCGGCGACCACAGTCGGACGATCCAACTGGTGCAATCCGGCGCCTTCGAGGTCGGCGTGCTCGACTTCACCGTTTGGGAGCTCGACAAGCGAGCCGGCAAGATCGATCCGACGCAGGTCATCGTGATCTGGGAGACGCCGACCTTTCCCGACTACCAATGGACGGTGCGCGGCGATGTCGACAAGACGTATGGCGCGGGGTTCAAGGAGAAGCTGCGCGCGGCGTTGCTCGCCATCGACGACAAGGCTATTCTCGACCAATTCGCCCGCTCGAAGTTCATCCCTGCCAAGAATTCCGACTATGATCCGATTGAGGAGGTCGGCAAGGTAACCAACCTCCTGAACTGAAGCGCTCGCCGTGCCGGCATTGGTCGAATTGTGCAAGGCGTCGGCCGGCTACGCCGGCCGCGCCGTGCTGTACGACGTCGACCTGACGATCAGCGTGGGCGAGCGCGTCGCGGTCATGGGCAGATCCGGCGCCGGCAAGTCGACGCTGCTCAACCTGCTTCACGCCCGGCTCGCCGATAAAGTCGCGCTGATCCCGCAGGCGGCGGCGCTGGTGAAGACGTTATCGGTCTTCCATAACGTCTATATGGGCCGGCTCGATCGACACTCGACGTGGCACAATCTACGAAATTTAGTGTGGCCGGCGAGCCGCGACATTGCCGAGGTCGAGGACACGCTCGAACTCGTGGGGCTCGCCGACAAGCTGTTCGAGCAAGCAGGGACGCTGTCCGGCGGCCAGCAGCAACGCGCCTCCGTCGCCCGCGCGTTCTATAACGAGCGCGCGATCGTCATCGGCGACGAGCCGGTGTCTGCACTCGACCGCCGCCAGGGCGCGGACATTCTCGGCAAGCTGTGCGCGCGCCACGACACCGCGATCTTCGCCATGCACGATATTTCCGCGTGGTGGTGATCGAGGAAGGGCGCATCGTGCTCGATGCGCCGTCGCGCACGATCGCCGCCGTCGATCTCGTACCCTATTACGGCGGATGATCCAGCAGGCCATGACGACACCGAGCCTCGCACTTCCGAAACTCGGCTATCGGTCCGTCAGCTGGCTGTTCCTGCTGATCGCCGCGGTCGCGCTCATGCTCTCCGACCTCGCGGTGAGCGCGCTCAACCCGTGGGCCGAGATGCGCCGCCTCGCAGCCGGGCTGATCCGGCCGGACCTTTTCTCCATCGAGATGATGAGTGTGGTGTGGACGGTCGCGTTTGCCGTGCTCGGCGTCGCGATCGGAGCGAGCACCGGGTTTCTGCTGGCGCTGGTCTTCGCACGGCTGCGCGCCGTCCGGATCCTGTGCGCGTTCCTGCGCTCGGTGCACGAGCTGTTTTGGGCATTGCTGTTGATCCAAATCGCGGGGCTGTCGGCAACCACAGGCATTCTTGCCGTCGCCATTCCGTATTCCGGCATCTTCGCGAAGGTATTCGCGGAGATGATCGAGGAGGCCGACCTGGCGGTCGAACGCGTGTTGCCGGCGCGAACATCGATCATTGCCCGCTTCGCTTATGCGCGTATTCCTGAGCTCGCACCGCAATTCTGGACCTACACGCTCTATCGCCTTGAATGCGGCATGCGCTCGACTCTGGTGTTGGGGTTCGTCGGTTTACCGACCATCGGCTTTCATCTCGATTCTTTCTTCAAGCAGGGCTACTACCGGGAGGCGGCCGCGCTGCTATTGACCTTTTATGTTCTGATCGGCACGCGCCGCCTATGGGCGCGCCCGTCGACGGTGCCGATCCTGATCATCGCCAGCGTGTTGGTATTGCCCGAGACCATCGGCGGCGGCTCCGCGCTCGCCAACCTCACCCGCTTTCTGACCCACGACATCATCCCGACGCCGCTGCGGGACGCCGATCTGCTCGCGGCCGCGACCTGGCAGAACCTCGCCGCCTGGCTGTGGCCGATCATTACCAAGCAGGCGGTGCCGGGCGTGATCCAGACGCTGGTGCTTTCGCAGGTGGCGCTGGTGGCCATGGGCGTCATCGCACTGATCTTGTTCCCGTTCATCTGTAGACAATTTGCCGGCCGGCTCGGACGGCCGCTCGGGCGCGTCGCGCTCGTGGTCGTGCGTTCGACCCCCGAATACATGCTGGTCTACGTGCTGCTCCAGTTGCTGGGCCCCTCCATGCTGCCGGCCATCATCGCATTGTCGCTCCACAACGGCGCCATCGTCGGCTATCTGATGGGTCGTCACGCCGACGTGTTGGAATATCGGCGCGATGCCCCGAGCGGCGTCAATCTGTACTGCTACGAAACAGTGCCGCGTCTCTACGGCCAATTCCTCGCCTACGTGCTTTACCGATGGGAGATCATCCTGCGCGAGAGTGCGATCTTCGGTATTTTGGGAGTGGCAACGCTCGGCTATTACATCGATGCCGCCATCTCCGAATTCAGGCTCGACGTTGCGGTCGTGCTGATACTGGTCACGGCGCTGCTGTCGATGGCGGTCGATGCCTTCTCCCGTGGCCTGCGTCAACGATTACGCATTGACACGATGCCGACGCGTCTGTCGGAAGCGCCGAGCGAACCGGCGATGGGTCGCCTGGTCGGCGCGGAGAGGCCGGCATGAAAGGGATGGCCCATCCCGTGCTCAAGGACGTGGTGCTGGTCGGCGCCGGCCACTCCCACGTCACGGTGCTGCGCATGTTCGGAATGAAACCGATCCCGGGCGTTCGCCTCACCCTGATCAGCCGCGAGGTGCACACACCCTATTCCGGGATGCTGCCTGGCCTCATCGCCGGCCACTACGGTTTCGACGACGCGCATATCGATACCGGTCCGCTCGCCCGGTTCGCCGGGGCGCGGCTTTATCAGGATGAAGTGGTCGACCTCGATCTCGCCGGCCGCCACGTGATCTGCCGCCGTCGTCCGCCGGTTCCTTACGATTTGCTCTCGCTCAATATCGGCTCCACGCCAAACACCGCGGATGTGCCCGGCGCGAGCGAGCACGCCATTCCCGTCAAGCCGATCGACGGATTTCTGCGGCGGTTCGAGGCGCTACAGGCGCGCGTTCTCGCGCGCAAAGGGCGCACAGCCGTGGCGCTGGTTGGCGCCGGTGCCGGTGGCGTCGAACTTCTGCTCGCGGTCGAGCACCGGTTGCGGCAAGCGGTCACGCGTGCCGGGTTCGATGCCGGCGGACTATCGTTCGTCCTCGTCTCCGACGTCGCCGACATCCTGCCGAGCTTTCCGGCGGCGTTCCGCTCACGCTTCCACGCCATTCTCGCCGCGCGCGGGATCGCCGTTGTCACCGGTGCGCCTGTCACCGCCGTCGAGGGCGGACGGCTCATCCTTGAGGGCTACGGGCCGATCGCGGCCGACGAGATTCTCTGGACCACGCAAGCGGCGCCGGCGCGCTGGCTGGCAAAGGCCGGATTGCCGCTCGATGCCCGCGGCTTTCTCAGGGTCGACGCAACGTTGCGCGTCGCCGGACGCGACGGTGTGTTCGCTGCTGGGGACACCATCGCGTTCTCCGGTCGCGATTTGCCGAAGTCGGGCGTCTACGCCGTGCGCGCCGGGCCGGCGCTCGCCGACAACATCCGCCGCGCGCTGACCGGCCGATCTTTGCGGCGGTTTCGGCCGCAGCGCGAGGCGCTCTATCTGGTCTCGACCGGAGGGCGCCGTGCGGTCGGTGCCCGCAACGGTCTGGTGGTCGAAGGCGCCTGGGTATGGCGCTGGAAGGATTGGATCGATCGCCGCTTCATGCGCAAGTTCAACGATCTGCCGGAGATGACACCGCCGCCGGCGGCGCTGCCGCCGTTGGCCGACCGGAAGGCGCTCGAGGAAATTTCCGCCATCGCCATGCGCTGCGGCGGCTGCGGCGCCAAAGTCGGCGCCACCGTGCTCTCACGCGCGCTCGCAGGCATCGAGCCTGCTGCGCGCGCCGACGTCGTGGTGGGGCTCGACGCGCCGGATGACGCTGCCCTCGTCGACGTCGGCGGTGAGCAGCTCTCGCTGCAGACGGTCGACTATTTCCGCGCCATCGTCGACGACCCTTACACGCTGGGCAAGATCGCGGCCAACCACTCGCTCGGCGACGTCTATGCCATGGGCGGGGAGCCGCAGACGGCGCTGGCGATCGCCACCGTGCCGTACGGGCTCGAAAGCAAGGTCGAGGCGGACTTGTCCGCGATGATGGCCGGCGCCAACGAGGTGCTGCGTGAGGCCGGCTGCGCGCTAGTCGGCGGGCACACCAGCGAGGGCGCCGAACTGGCGCTCGGCTTTGCCGTTCACGGGCTCGTCCCGGCGACGGCGGCGCTGCGCAAAGGCGGTCTCGAGCCCGGAGACGGGCTGATCCTGACCAAGCCGCTGGGCACGGGCACGCTGCTTGCCGCCGACATGCGTCGCAAGGCAAAGGCCCGCTGGGTCATGGCGGCGATCGCGCACATGATTCAGTCGAACGCCAAGGCGGCCCAAATCTTGCGGCGGCACGGCGTCCATGCCGCCACCGATGTGACCGGATTCGGTCTCATCGGCCATCTCATCGAGATGGTGCGCGCCTCCGACGTCGACGCGACCCTCGCCATCGATCGCCTGCCGCTGCTCGAAGGCGCGCGAGAAACCGTGGCGCGCGGCATCTTCTCGTCATTGCAGCCGCAGAACGTGCGCCTGCGCCGCGCGATCCGGGAGTTCGCAACGGTGGCCGAGCATCCGCTCTACCCGCTGCTGTTCGACCCCCAAACATCGGGCGGACTCCTTGCGGCGGTCCCGCTCGCGCAGGTCGAGCGTTGCGTCGCCGCGCTGCAGGAAGCCGGATATGCCGCCGCCGAGATTATCGGGTTCGTGGCCGAGCGCAGCGATGCGCTCGAGCCCGTGACGGTGGATCTGACCGGAGAACAGCTCGCCGCGGCATTGGCTGGACTGCACCCTGCCCGCCCGCGAGCGCATGCGCTGCGGAAAGATACCGAAAAAACCGCTCTCTGAGTCCGGGAGCGGTAGGCACTGATCCCGCCAGCTCACCGCCCGTCCCACAGCCGCTGGCTCGCGATCTTCGCGCCCTCGGCGAGCGACTGGAACTTCGCCCATACGATGCTCGGGTGCACTTCCTTCGAGCCGGCGAAGGTCGCAAAGCCGCAATCGGCGCCGGCGATGACGTTTTCGCGCCCCACCACCTTGGCGTAGCGAACGATGCGCTCGGCCACCAGCTCCGGATGTTCGACCAAAACCGTCGAGTGGCTGATCACGCCGGGGATGAGCGACTTGCCCGCCGGCAGCTTGGCGCCCTCCCACACCTTCCATTCGTGCTCGTGACGCGGGTTCGCGGCCTCGAAGGAATAGGCGCCGGCACGAATCTTCAGAATGAGGTCCACGATGTGCTTGAGCTCCAGATCGTGCACGCGGGGTCCCATATTGATGCCGTAGCAGGTGTGATGCCGGACCTTCTCCGGCGGAATGTTGCGCAGCGCATGGTTGAGCGCCTCGACGCGGAGCTGCGCCCATTTCCGGAACTGCTCGAGGGTGAGCTCGGGCTCCTTGATCCAGTAGGTGACGAGATGCGGATCGTCGACCTGCAGTAAAAGACCCGCCTTCACGATCGCCTCGTATTCCTCGCGCAGCGCGTCGGCGATGGCGAATAGATAGTCCTCTTCGGTCTTGTAGTAGCCGTTGCGCTGCCAATCCGCCGCGCTCGTCGGCGAGATAGCCGGCATGAAAGCTTCCTGAGGCTTGGCGCCGTCGAGCGCCGCCTTGAGGTTGTCGATGTCGGTCTTGAGTTGCGCCATGCCGCGATAGGTGACGGGCGCGGTGCAGACCATGTGGTTCTGGCGCGCGGCCACGTGGCCGTCGCCGTAGAACTCCGGGAAGGATTTGGCCTCGCGCGAGCCCGCCCACGGGCTTTGCCGCGGCGCCTCTCTGTCGAACTCGAAGCCGCCGAGACGTTCGTTGACGTATGAGACGAAGCTCGGCTTGCCGAATTCGCCGTCGTCGATGATATCGATGCCGAGGTCGATCTGCTTGCGCACGACCTCGGCCACCGCGTCGCGCAGCCGCGCGGCGTGGGCCTTCGCGTCGACGGGCTTGCCCTCTTCCTTGGCCCGCACCACGGCGAGCAGATCGGCGGGCCGCGGCAGGCTTCCGACGTGGGTGGTGAGAATTCGGTCGATGCTGCGCTTCATGCTGCCTCCTGCTGCGTCTCGTTTCGGATCGCGCGCCTACATGACGTCCCCCATCACCACTTCGCCCTCGGCCGGAGGCCGCTGGTAGAATTCCGGATTCATCCGGCTCGCCACGCCTTCGTGCGCGAGCGCCGCCTCGAATTCCTTGCGAACGGCGGGATCCTCCTGGTGATACGGGATGGCGCTGCCGCCTTTGCCGAGATCGATGGCGCCGTAGTCCATGAGCTGCTCGCCGGGACGACCGGGCTTGCGCGAGCGCTGGTTGTTGGGCCCATGCCAAGCGGTGATACGCAGGCCTTCCTTGCCGATGCCGAAATGCTGGTGGAACCAGTCGCCGCTCATCGGCGCCGCCGAGACCAGACCGACCGGCTCGTAGTCCTGGCGCAGCACCTTGTCGGCCTTGCCGTCCCGCCACGGCGTGGTGCCGAGCGCTTCCGGCCAAGTATAGGTGTAGCCCTTGCCTTTGATGCAGACCAGCACGGCGGCGGAGGCGTGCTTGTGCGCCTTGGAATAGCGGCCGGTCTCGTGCTGGCCGATCCACAAATAGAAGCGGTTGCCGGCCATGAACGGCTCGACTCGGCGGTAGCCGGGCGAGCGGCGGTTGTCGAGCGGCAGGTTGGTGTTGACGATGTCGGGAATGAGGTTGGTTCGCCGCATCGCCAGCCCGCGGATCGGATCCGGCTCGATATCATCCCGGGGCTTGAAATAGTCCTCCGCCCCGGCGAAGCGCTCGCTGAACGTATAGGGACAGTTGAACACGAAATCGGTGTTGTCGATGACGTTCATGACGTTCGGCGCCGAGGTCCCGCACAAGAGCAGCGCGGGCGCGCTCGCCGCATTCACGAGCCGGTGGTAGGCGTTGAGCGGAATCGAGAACAGCGAGCCCTTCTGCCATTCGAACGCGTGCCGCTTGCCCTGCCCTTCCTGCCAGACCTCGGTGGTGCCGCGGCCTTCGACCACCAGCACGACCTTTTCATAGAGGTGCCGCTCCACGTTGAGCGCGCCGGCGGATGGGATTTCGACGAGGTAAAGGCCCCACAGCCCCTCGGTGCCGAAGAGCTGGATATACGAGCCGCGACCGCCGAGCCGCTTCCAAGGCGCAAGCGGCAGGTCCTGCACGCGGCGAACCCCGATGCCGCGATAGACCGGCACGCCCTCGGCCTCCATGAAGCGGTCGTAGGGCATCGGCGCGCGCTTGAACTTGCCGTATCCGGCGTTCTCGCCGGCTTTCGGTTCGTGCCAGTGCACTTGATCGGGAGTGTCGTGCATGGGTTTCCTCGGGACGCTCGAATGCGCGTTCAATGGGCGGCCCGCCCGCTCGAGTGCGATTTTTGTCGAGCCCAGTTTGATAGTGTACACGAACTGGAAAGACGAGCGAACGTCGCGGGTGCCGAGATCGCGCCGCAGTCGCGGCGGGCATTACCCCGAACCGCGAGTCCGCGCTACCCGCCGCCCCGGGTCTCGGCCAGAAGCTTGCGGACGTATTCCAACAGCTCCGGCGCCGCATTGCCGATCCCGTCGATCGCGCGGAGAACCCCATCGCCTCCGATCGGGCTCACGTCGACCCTGAGCTTGGCGGCATCTTCCAGGTATTGCGGATCGTCATGCACCGCGAGAAACGCGCGCTGCAGCGCCTTGGCGCGATCCGGCGGCAGGTCTGGCGGCGCGGCGAAGGGCCGTGACAGCGCATAGGGCAGCTCCGCCAGCTCAATCAGCGCGCGGGCCGCCTCGTTCTTTGCGAGCTCGCGCGCGGTGGGCACGTCCGGAAAATCGGGATGCCGGGTCGCGCGCGCGAACTGAACCAAGACGCGAAAACCGCCGTCGGGCTTGAGCCACTCAGGCTTCACCGATTTCAGCGTCGACAGATCGACGGTCCGCCCATGGACCTCGCCGCGCTCGATCGCGAGAAAAATGGAGGCGCTGTCCGGATAGCCCACGACCTGCTTGACGTGCAGGCCGATGGTGTCCCGCAGGATGACCGGCACGTCGTTGCCCGTGGCGCCTTCGGCGGTGGCGCCGAGCACGAGTGGCGGCAGGTCGGGGCGGCGCGCCTCGTCGATCGATTTCACCGGCGCGTCCTTGCGCACGATCAGAATGTAGGCGTCGTGAACGAAACTCGATGTGGAACCGAGCCACGTGAACTTGCGCGGCTTGAATTGGACGTTCGAATTGCCGCCGAGGAGTCCGATGAGCGGCATGTTGCGCGCGAACGTGCCGATGGTGGTGCCGTCCTTGGGCGCGAGGTTGTAGAGATAATTGACCGCGCGCAGGCTGCCGGCGCCCGGCATGTTCTGCACGATCACGCTTGGATTGCCGGGAATGAACCTGCCGAGATGGCGCGCCAAGAGCCGCGCATAGGTGTCGTAGCCGCCGCCCGGTCCATAGCCGACGATCAGATTGACCTGCTTACCCCTGTAGAAATCGGCGACCGCATCGGCGTGCGCGGGGCTCACCGCCAAGGCCGCGGTGACCGCCATCGCCGCTCGCCAACGCGCGAACATCCTTCCTCCCGGTATGCCGGCGCAAAGGTAATTGCGCGCGGCGGCGCATTCAATGGTTCCGCATACGCGGACGATGTTTCGGGCGCTTAGCCGCAGCAGGCGCCAGAAATCGATGCGTCGTCTTGCCGTCGGTTCGACCGTCCGTCGCGGCTCCACGTCTTCGTTCAGTTCTTTCGCAGCGCAAACATCGTTTCTGCGTTGCGGTGGCAGATCTTTTCCATGTCGTCCTTGGGCAGATCGAGCGACTCCATGACCGCGATGGTGGCGCGGATGTAGCCCCTGCCCTTTTCCTTGTCGAACGGACAATCGGACGCGAACAGCACGTGATCCGCCCCGAAGAACGACAGCCCGCAAATCGTCGGCGCGCGCGCACCGGCGAGCGCAGTGTCGCCGTAGAAGGCCTTGAAATAGTCGAACGGTCGCTTCTTCAGCCCCTTCAATATGAGCGAATAATCCTCGTCCGAGGTACGGGCACCCAACTGATCCCAGCTGTGCGCAACGCGCCCTTCGAAATACGGAATGACGCCGCCGAGATGGTGCGAGATGACTTTGAGGTTGGGGAAGCGGTCCATGATGCCGGAAAAGACGAGCCGCGCCAGCGCGGCGCCGGTCTCGAACGGCCAGCCGATCACGCTGCAGATTTCGTATTTCGACGTCGTCTCGCTGCGGTAGTCCGCCATTTCGCGCGTGCGGATCGGATGCAGCAGGATCGGCTTGCCCGACTTCTCGATGATCTCGTAGATCGGGAGAAACTGGTCCTGGTCGATCGGGGCGCCGTCGACGTTGGTGTGCAGCTGGATCGCGTTGGCGCCGTTCGACAACACGCGCTCAGCCTCCTTGGCCGCGGCCTCAGGTGCGTTCATGGGCAACGAGGCGGCGTAGCCGACGAAGCGGTCGGGGTATTTGGCGACCAGCTCGGCAAGCCCGTCATTGCCGAGCCGCGCCCATTCGGGCGAATGATCGGGTCCGGTGAGCCGGTCGATCGCCGGCATGCCGAGGCAGATGACCTGAGTGTAATCGGGAAAGGAATCGACAACGCGCAGTCGCTCCTCGACGTCGTAGAGCGCCGGAATTCCCCGCATGCGTTTGCCGAGATCCTTCTGTCCGGCCGGCGATTGCAGCATCAATTCGTAAATGCGCTTGGGAAAGAAATGATTGAACGCATCGATGTAACGCATGTCTTTAATCTCCTGCTTTGGTCTAGCGCGCGCGGGCGGATTGTGTTGCAAGAGCGCCGGTTTGTATACTCGGCGTTGCCGCGCGCCCGGACGCGGTCGAGCGCGCGCACAAAAACGTCGCCAGGACACGGTCTAGGGAGGTCGCCATGAAACGCTGGCTTGTCGGGCTACTCGTACTGCTGAGCCCGTCGGCATTCGCCCAACAATCACCGCCCGAAATTCCCTACGATTCGGTCGCGAACCTGTTGAAGCTTCCGCCGGATATGCATCTGGGCGAGGTTGCCGGCGTCGCCGTCAACTCAAAGGGGCACATCTACGTCTATTCACGCGGCGGCTCCAGCCGCGGCCCGGCCTACGGCAATACAGCCTCGCAGATTCTGGAATTCGACCGTAACGGCGTGTTCCTGCGCGAGATCGGCAAGAACCTCTACGCCTGGTCGTTTGCGCACACCGTGCGCGTCGACAAGGACGACAACATCTGGGCGACCGACAAGGGCTCGGACATGGTGATCAAGTTCAACCCGGAAGGCCGCGTCGAGATGGTGTTCGGACGCAAGTCGGAGGCCTCCGATCTCGACGCCCATCCGCACGAGCGCAACGCCAACCCGCCGCTCCCTGCCGTCGACGGCCGCTTCCGCCAGCCGACCGACGTGACCTGGGATCCGCAGGGCAACATCTACATCAGCGACGGCTATGTGAATTCGCGCGTGGCCAAATACGACAAGAACGGCGACTGGGTGAAGTCGTGGGGGCAGCGCGGCAAAGGCCCGGGCGAATTCAACCTCGTGCACAGCATCGCCGCCGATGCGCAGGGCAACATCTATGTCGGGGACCGCAACAACCGCCGCATCCAGGTGTTCGACGGCGACGGCACGTTCAAGCGCGAGATCAAGATCGACGTGCCGTTCGATGAGAACGCCAAGCCGGCGATCGGCAACAAGCCAGATCTCACCAACTATCTGCAAACGGGCGGCAGTTTCACCCCGGGCGCGCCGTGGGCGCTCTGCATCACCCCCGGGCCGAACCAGGTGCTCTACAGCTCCGACTCCTATCCCGGCCGCATCTACAAGCTCAGCCTGGATGGAAAGGTGCTCGGCTATCTCGGCAAGTCGGGCAAGCAGCTCAAGCAATTCGGGTGGATTCACGAGATCGCGTGCCCATCCGAGAACGAACTCTATGTCGCCGAGATTTTGACCTGGCGAGTGCAGAAGCTGATCCTGCGGCCGGACCAGCAGAAGGCGGCGGTCGAGTAGGCGGCAATCAGGGATCGATGATCACGACGCGCAAGAGACTCTTCTGACCACTGGCATCCGATTGCCATCCCCGTCAGCGTGACGGGGCGACAATCGTCTTCTGGTAGAGGTCCTGCCACTTTCGGGCGTGGTCGAGGATCATGGCCGAATCGATGAGCTGGAGCGGGCCCTGGTTGAAGGGCGTCTCGATGCTGCGGCTCACGGTGACGAATTGGCGCTTGGCCAGGATGTGCTGGCCCTCCTCCCCAATCAGGAAATCGAAGAACAGCACTGCCGCATTCGGGTGGGGCGCGTTCCGCGCCAGCCCTTCGGCCGTGGGCCGGGCGATCGCCGGCGGAATGACGAACCAGTCGAGCGGCGCGCCCCTGCTCTTGGCCTGCTCGGCTAAAAAGCCATAGACCGTGAGCGCCAACGGCACCTCGCCCGCCGCGAC
>WNGR01008420.1_pt1 | contig 24865 bp, 21 predicted proteins | sample 5407581 | NCBI WGS metagenome assembly WNGR01 (sample SAMN13153383, study PRJNA577476) | soil metagenome | isolation source: 80 cm soil or saprolite under Garry oak tree replicate 2 | place: USA:California | collected 2016-06-15
CACAAACAGAGTCGCGTGCCACATTACAAGTATTGGAACTGGTACGCATTCCGTACACCAAAGTCAATTACCGCTATGGCAACCAGGATTACACCTTCTATGCCTATGATGGTATGGGTCAGGAAAAATTCTATGCCGACCGCTATCCCGCCCGTTGGGACCGCATCGAACGCCTTGTGCGTGCTATCTCCAACGATCTCATGACTCCCGCTCAACAGGAGCCAGCACCACCAAGCAATCCCACACCCGGCTATCGTGTGCGTATAGAGGTCCCACCCGATACGCCGCCACAGGATGATGAGGATCCCATGGATAAACGGTAAGCTGCTCAACTCTAAACCTTAGAAAGTACCAAAACTTTCTAGCTTTACGCCTTGCTGCCTACCGCAGCAAGAATTTTGTGCGAGCCGTCAACTCTGCCACTTGTAGTCTTATAGTCGCAGGGTTGACAACTCTCACAAGTATGGACACATCATTGCAAGCAACAGCGAGTCGTGAATAGTTCCCTTTACGTGATATATTGTGAGCTTGTGAGGAATCTCATAGAATTTTCGTAGAATATTTGTTAGACTTTTATCTTATGTTTAGTCCTACCACATGTAATGTACTATAAGCTAAAATAAATGCATCAGAAAAGAGGTGAACGAAAGGTAGTTAAAGCATTATGTCATCATTTCATACAGAAGATGAATGGTTAAGCTTACGACAGGTAGCCGAAATGCTGGGTATCCACCCAGCAACCGTACGTTTATGGGCAGACCGCAATGAACTGCCCTCACGTCGCACCAATGGGGGACACCGCCGTTTCCGGCGCTCTGATATCGAAGCACGTTTGCATCAGGAAACCGAAAAAAAACCTCATCCTGCCGCACAGTTGCTCGTCCAAAGTGTGCTTGGTCGCGTGCGCTTCGCCTTTACTGATGGCACGCTAAACAAGCTCCCCTGGTATCAACACTTTGATGAGGCTGCACGTGAGGCATATCGCAAGCTAGGGCACCGCATGCTGGAACTGCTGCTACATACTCTCACCACCAATATCTTCTCTGAAGAGTTGCGGCAAGAAGCTATTCAGCTTGGACATGAATATGGCTCGATTACCTATAATTCCCAGGTTTCACTGGTTGATGCCGTGCGCGCTTTCCTCTATTTCCGTAATATCGTCGATGACAGCGTCATTCAACTGGCAGAAGTACGCGGCAACAGTGGTCTCCGTGACACTCAGGATATACCGTGGGCCGAGAGCCTACGACAGATACAGGCCCTTACCAATGAGGTCCTCCCCGCTCTCATCGAGGCAGTGCAACCGTCACTAAAGGCATAGAAAACATTCACAGACAGGTCAAAACCTCGTGTTTTCACGAGGTTTTGACCTGTCTTTTTCATATGGAACAAATAGCCCAGCATAACGTATTATATTATAGAGCAGAGTCTTTGGTGTATACTCTTTTACGAGTACGTTCAACCTAGAGAAGCGTAAGCAAAGCAAAAAAGAGAGGGTATTGCCGTGGATGCAAACTCCCCGATCTCCAATCATGGCAACGATTATACGAGCGAAAGATATGCCGCTTCTTCACATATTGAACAACCAGCACCTATCATAGTAGCTGACAACGACGATGAAAAAATGACCCCGGCAGGCCCGCACAAACGCCACCCCTCCGACGAGCCAACTACTCCCAACATACAACTGACACCACGTCAACAACGAGTTTTCCGATATCTGGCACACCGACGCATGCGCCATGCACGTATCGTTCGCCGCTCAAGCCAGGATGAGGAACCAGAATATCCTACGCTCACCAACAATATTCAATCTATCCCCTCAGTAGACAAGACAATGCCTTTCCCTGCACTGCCCGCTACACCTGTACCTCCATCTAGTGCAAGAACTTCACCCGCTCTTCCAGAAGTAGGAAAAATCCCTACACCACCACGCAAGCTATCTCCACCAGACCCTCACGCACGCTTTAGACACCGCCGACGGTTACGCCACTTCTCACGCAAACACATACGCCAGGCACGCGCCCATGAGTATCGGGCGCGGCGTAAACTCTGGCTCACCATTGGCAGCGTGGTCATGTCCATTCTGGTCGTCTTACTCTCCCTGGGAACAGCAGGAACAGTCATCGCCTATCAATTCTATACAGATACGCAGACAAAATACACACATCAAGTGGTCACACTCTATGACCTGCTCCCACAGGATAACCTTAAGATGTATGACAGCAAAGGCATACTGCTCATGCAAATGACCGATCAGGGCCTACATACCAGCGTCTCCCTTGATCAGATAGCACCCATTTTGCAGAATGCCACTATTGCTACCGAAGACAAAAACTTCTGGACAAACGAGGGCGTTGACATTCTGCGTATCCTTCGCGCCGCCCTGGACGATGTACGTAGTGGCAGAATTGTCGAAGGTGGTAGCACCATCACCCAACAGCTGATTAAAAATTTGATTGTAGGTAACCAGACATCCCTTACTCGCAAGCTAGAAGAGATCGTCCTGACGCCACAACTCAATAGCCTCTACACCAAACACGATATCTTGCAGATGTACCTGAACAGCATTTATTATGGACATCAAGCCTATGGTATCGATGCTGCCGCAACCATCTACTTTGGGTTGCAAGATACGCCTCACCAATCTGCCGCCATGCAGCTTGATCTGGCACAAGCTGCCATACTAGCAGGCATTCCCAGCAATCCTTCAATCTATGATCCACTGGCACATCCCCAAGCTGCTTTTCAGCGTTTTGAGACAGTTCTCAACCTGATGGTCACCCAAAGATACATCACCAGGGTCGATGCCCTTGATGCTATCAGAGAAGCACAGGAGCCACATTTCTTTAAGCACACATCCAGCTTTATCAATCGTGCGCCCCACTTCAGTAATTTCGTCCTGTTACAACTGGTCCAGATGTTCCACCTGAAGGATCAGAGCCAGTTGTCCCGCTCCGGCATGCGCGTCTACACCACACTGGATATCAATTTACAGGACAAGATACAGAAGATTGCCCAACAGCACATCGCTGAACTACGCGATGCTCACAATATCACCAACGCCGCCGAAGTCCTACTCGACTTCCATACTGGCGCAATCATTTCATTGCTCGGTAGCCTCGACTACAATGATGCAAGCATCGACGGACAGTTTGACGTAGCCACTCAGGGCTATCGTCAACCAGGCTCGTCGTTCAAGCCATATGTCTATGTCACGGCCTTCAAACAGGGAGTCTCACCCGCTCAGGCCATTGATGACACCTTTACCACCATTGATACCCCCGATAGTTACCCTCCTACTTATTCACCTAGCAACTACGACCTGCAATTTCATGGACATATGACCCTCCGCTGTGCGCTACAAAACTCGCTTAACGTACCAGCCGTGCGCGTCTTGAGTCATGTCGGCATCGATCAGGCCATGCAGACTGCCGAAGAGATGGGCATTACTTCATATCAAGGCACACCTGGTTACTCTCTGGTCTTAGGTGGCCTCTCGGTACGCTTGATCGACCATACATCAGCCATGGGAACCTTTGCCGATGGCGGCGTACATGTCCCATACTACGCTATCACAAAGGTCGTCTCCAGCACCACCAACACAATTCTCTACCAGCATCAACGCAACCCTGGTAAACAGGTCATCAGCCCGCAACTGGCCTATATGATGACCAGCGTCCTCAGCGACAACGCCTCCCGCATCCCAGAATTTTACGATTGTAACGTGCTACAACTCTACTCGAACTCACAAGATGATTGTTGGAACAGCAACCGCGGTACCGTGCGTCCGGCAGCAGCCAAAACTGGCACCACGCAAAATTTCCGTGATAACTGGACGGTTGGCTATACCACTGACTATGTCATGGGCGTCTGGGCTGGCAATGACGACAATTCACCCATGTATGATGTGACAGGTGTCATGGGTGCTGCACCCATCTGGCACGACTCCATGCTCGTAGCCGAGCAGGGTCATCCTATCCGTGACTTTACCAATCCAGGTGGCCTCGAACAAGCCACCGTTACGTATGCCGATGGCGTCAAGACCACCGATTGGTTCCTGCCCGGCACTGTTCCCGTCTCCTTCCAGCCTACTCCAACTCCGCTGCCAACCGTCGAGCCAACCGTCGAAGGCAATCCCACCACTACCGTAACGGTGACGCCTACCCCCACTACAGAGCAGGGCAATCCTCCAACCCAAGTAACAGCTCATCCCTACTGCCCAAATAGTTACAGCTTCGCCTTCAACCCACCAGCCGGTGATAACAGTCCCTTCAGCTCTGATTGGTGGTGAAAGCATTGTCTTTATACAAGATTTGGGGTATATTTCTTTTAGAATGACCTATTGTTGCCTAGCCATAAGTACATATACTCAACAACACTCCATTTACGTCTGCGAATAGAGTAGTTGGCGTGGAACGTCTATTATAGTAACTATCCTCATGTTTTTATATCTTTCCTCTATAGGTGAGGTGGTATTGTAATTAAAGAAGGGAAAATATGCAAAACGATTCTCCGCATCCAGGTTTACCGGCAAAACTTCCAACTCATAGTCGTGCCGCCGCAGCCCAGAGACTTGATGAACGTCCACAAAGTATGCGCGGCGTCTATTATCCCGTTCCTCATCGCAGTGACTTCCCCAAAGGGCTTCGCACACGGCGTCATATCAAACGTAAGCATCTCCGCCGTAGCAATGAGCAATATGCTGCTACTGATCGCGTTAGCACCGGCTGGGCCATGTTGCCACTAGCTTTCGGCGCATTGATTACTGTGCTTGTCCTCGCTACCCTGCTAGTCACTTTCACTGCCGTCGTCGCCGCAACCCAACAACGCTTTTCTCAGAAAGTCACCACCTTGGCCGATATTCTGCCCAAGGATAATTTAAAAATGTATGATAAGAACGGCACTCTCATTTATCAAATGACTGACCAGGGCTTACAGACAACCGTCCCTCTCTCAAAGATTTCACCTAACTTAATTCACGCCGAGATTGCTACCGAAGATCAGTATTTTTGGACAAATCCAGGCTATGATATTTCCGGTATTGTACGCGCCACTCTGGCAAACGCCCAGCATGGTGCCATTGTCTCCGGCGGCAGTACCATTACGCAACAGGTGATTAAAAATGCCATTGTCGGCAATCAAGACACAGCCATTCGTAAGTTGCAAGAACTGATTTTAGCACCACAGGTGACGCGGCAGTTTACCAAGCAAGAGATTCTCTCCATGTATCTCAATACGACTTACTATGGTGAACAGGCATACGGTGCCGAGGCTGCCGCCTTTACCTACTTTGGCTTACACGATACGCCAACAGCTACAGCCACTTCACAACTCGACATCGCCCAGTCCGCCATGTTGGCCGGCATCCCCAGTGCCCCCATCGGTCGTGATCCTTTTTTGTATCCACACAGTGCCTTTTTACGCGTACAGGAAGTCCTCAACGATATGCGCACCCAGGGCTATATTACGCCTGCACAGGAACGCGAGGCCATTATTGAGGTACAACAGCCACATTTTCTACGTCGCGGCACCCTCAACAACAGGCTAGCTCCCCATTTCGCCGCGTATACTCTCAATGAACTAACAAACATCCTGCACGTCAAGACCACTGATCTTTCCCGCTCAGGCTTGATCGTCTCAACCACCCTTGATTTACCTCTCCAAAACAAGATACTGAAAATTGCTCAGCAGCATATTGCCGAAATGGCAGCAGCACATCATATGTCGGATGCGGCTGTAGTCTTGATTGACTATCACAATGGGGCCATCCGCACACTGCTCGGCAATATCGATCCCAATAATCCACAATACGGCGATTTCGACGTAGCCGCCGATGGCTATCGTCAGCCGGGATCCTCGTTTAAGCCGTTCATCTATGCTACCGCCTTTGAGCAAGGCGTCAGCCCTGGTATGCCCGTATATGACACCCCCGTCACCATACAGCTCTGTTGTGGGCTACCATCTTATTCACCGCAAAACTATGATCAACGCTTCCACGGCCTGATCTCCTACCGTTACGCCCTGCAAAACTCCTTTAATGTACCAGCCGTGAAACTTCTCATGAAAACAGGCGTTGATCAATCGTTGCATACCGCCCAAACTATGGGCATTAACAGCTATACAGGCACACCCAACTATACCATGGTGCTGGGTACACTAGGCGTGCATCTGCTCGACCAGACCTCCGCCTATGGGGTCTTCGCCAATGGTGGCGTCCGCATCCCTCCTCATACAGTTGATACCATCATAGACGTACAGGGACGGGTCATCTATCATTTTGCACCAATCGGGCATCGTGTCATCAGCAAGCAAGCCGCATTCCTGATCACCAACGTCCTCAGTGATAATAAGTCACGTCTCTACGAGTTTTACGATTGTAACGTGCTGCAACTCTACTCAAACTCGAAGCTCCAGTGCTATGAGGGCAATCGCGGCACAGTACGTCCCGCAGCCACTAAAACGGGAACTTCGCAGAACTTCGCAGATAACTGGACAGTCGGCTACACTACCGATTATGTCATGGGCGTCTGGGCCGGCAACAACGACAACTCACCCATGGTCAATGTCACCGGCGTTGACGGAGCCGCTCCCATCTGGCACGATGGCTTACTTCTCGCCGAACAAGGCATGCCTATTCGCGATTTTCCCAACCCTGGCGGTGTTGTCCTCAAAACAGTAGATTACCCAGAAGGCATTACAACAAACGATTGGTATCTAAAATAATCGAGACAGAGCCGAAGAGAAGGGGCAAGCGACTGCCTGGCCAGGCAGTCGCTTGCCCCTTCTCTTCGGCTCTTACCATTTCTGCTGATTTGCTTCTTCACTGGATGTGTATCCCCACACGCTCCAACAAATTCCGGCTGATCTCAGCCCGATACTTCATCGGCATTCGCCCAGGCATGCAATGAGAATCAGAACCCGTACTCATCAAGAGGTTATGCTTATCTACATACTCCAGGTAAGCTTCAATAATCTCAGCATCGTGATAGGGATGATACACCTCGATCCCATCAATCGCTACATCGGCCCGCAGTTGATCAAGCAGAGCAGGAGCATAGAAAGTAAAGCCACCCTCACGCCGACCAGGATGAGCGATCAAGCACACTGCACCACTCCGATGAGCAGCCTCTACCGCCTCAGCCATATCAGCATGCACAGAATAAAAACCGGCCTCATGGATCATACGCATGGCGGTACGCCAATCAGATACATGACCGTGCTCACGCAAGAGCAGAGCATTGTCAACAGGACGACGCAACTTGCCACCATTCTCAGCTAATACCTCTTCCTCGCGTGGAAAAGTGTATCCTCGCTTGACCAGTTCATCATGCACCACATGCGTATTTTCTAACTGCTTGCGTACCACACCTTCGGTAACCTCAGTCAGATAGTTCTGTTCCGCATCAAAACCGTAGCAAAGCATATGGCCCATCTTACCTTTCCAATCCGTACTCATCTCTACACCCGGCAGCACCGCTAATCCCTTCTCGGCAGCCAGAGCCACAATACTCGCAACCATATCCACCCGGTCATGATCGGTAACCGACACCAGTTCATAGTGCTCATCAACAAGATAGTTAATCAACCGTTCAGCAGGCCAACGACCATCGCTATAGGTCGTATGCATATGTAAATCTACCGCAGCATCAGGGGCAAGAGTCATGTTCAACATTGGCTCCTTTGTACTAGATTATGTCAAGTGTCTTGATGAGGAAGCAGACATTTGGAGAGAAGGCGTGTCATCCTGAGCGAAGCGAAGGATCTGGCTCGACGCACGCAGAGATCCTTCGCTCAGGATGACACGCCGGACAGCACTCAAGTCCGCTCACGGCAAGTCTTCTCTCCAAATGTCTGGTGAGGAAGCAGAGCAGAAGTTTGACTCTTCCTCTGCTTCCTGACTTGATTCCCGCTCTTCTACTTTGGAAAGAATGGGAAAAATTCCAACAACATGATACCACATGACATGCTAACGACGCCCTATACATCCCTATCAATCACCGGAGCATGTTTCGCTAGAATAGTTTTGGCACGCATAGTGGCCTCTGCCGCTTCAGCTTTGCGATTGAGTACCAGCAGCAAACTGGCGTATGTCTTGAGAACTTGAGCCACTTCCGGATGATCCGACCCCAGTACCTTTTCACGAATCGCTAATGCTCTCTGTAACAGGGGTTCTGCTCGCTCGCACTGCTTCCACTTCCAGTAGTATCAGACACTTCGATGGATGCTGGGGTTCCGGCATCTGTTGCCAAATGTTCAGCGCATCCCAGAAAAACCCTTCCGCCCGATCATATTTCGCCAGAGCAAGATAGACGTTTCCTAATCCACTGAAGGTACAGACCACCGAGAAATGCTGTAATCCAACCTGCTTCTCATAGATGGTCAGAGCCTGAAGAAAATACTCTTCAGCACGGCTATATTTCCCTTGCTGATAGGAAAGGTATGCAAATGCAGCCAGACATGAGGCGACATACTGTTGATCAGCCTCCGACGTCTGTTGCAAACGTACCAATACCTTCCGTATGAGAGGCTCTGCCGGAGCATACTCTCCCTGGTAATAGTAGTACCAGAAACGATTTATGAGCGAGCTAACCGGTTCTGCTTGTTCCACTCCGCCTAGTAAAGTACGCATCTCTGACGCTCTTTGAAAGAGTACAGAGGCTTGCTTATACTCTGCTTGTATCCGTAAATACACTCCTGTTTGTTCAAGCAGCCGCTCTGCCTCTGGCGATACCATCTTCCATTCCTCTATCAGATCAACACATCTCTGCGCATGTGGCATACACTGCTGACAACGCTGCCACATAGAGTAATTATTTACATCCGGCAAAGCCAGATTGATCGCTCTCACCGTACGCTCAGCCCATGTTTGCCTTGTCTGCTCACACATCCTGTCCTGCAACACCGCCTGCACCAGACGATGGAGCGAGAGCATGTTCGTCTCTGGCTCACGCCGCATGAGGGAAAACCTACGTAGCGTCACGATTGCCGCATCTAAGGCAAAAGGATCACTTGCCACTGGCTGCAATACTGGACCAAGTTCAGCCGCTCCCCGCACAATGACTTCTTCAGGAATAGCATCAGGATGCAGGAAGGCACAGAAGTGCAGGAGTTCTACAGTGGCAGGGCTACTCTTCTCGATCTTCTCAAAGGAATGAACAAACGTCGCTGTCACCGATGCCGGATGGTCAGTATCAAAGCTGCCACGCCTATTTAGCAGTCTCATCCGTCCTGCCTGATAGAGACGCAGATAGTCCGCAAGGCTACATCCAGATTCTTCGATATATGCCCCTGCCTGATCAAGCGCGAGCGGCAATCCATCAAGTGCTTCAGCAATAGCTTTTGCTCGCTGGCTATCTAGAGGTGAAGCATCTTGCAGGCTAGCGTCCTGTCCCACCATTTTCGTGCGGCGCAGCAGCAATAATGCGCCCTCCTCCAGCGTCATCTTCTCTAGATCGACACGATGAGCGATGTTACCAGTTGTTTGTGTGCGTGTTGTCAACAGAATAGAGCCTCGTACCGCCGAAGGGAGAGACGTCCGCATCAGTGTCAGATCTTCAATGTTGTCGATAATCAGCAGCCAATGTGCATTTCTCCTCAACCAATTACGCACCGCCTCGATCATACGATGCTGCTCCTGCTCGTATTGCTCTTTCAGATTCAGCACAAAACTCAGAGCCGCAATGTCTGAGAGCATCTTCTCCCGCGTATCACCCCGCACCCATAAGATCACCTGATACGCATTGTGATAACGATGGGCATACTCAACCGCAACCTGGGTCTTCCCAATACCCCCCAGACCACTAATCGCCTGCGTCTGGCTCGCCACTTTGCCTGAACCGAGGCTTTCATGCAATTGAGCAATCACCTCTTCGCGCCCAGTAAAAAAGGTGTTGCTACGATAAGGAATATTCCAGATCACCGACGAATCTTCAGGGGGTGTTACCACCATGCGTCGCGTTCGTTCTGCCGCCGCAAACGTGGGTGAGGACATAGCCTTGGTGCGCGAAGTACCATTGTCATCCTCTTCCACCAGACACGCCTCTTCCAGAGCCAAGGCAAAGTCCCACACACTGGCAAATCTCTCCCCCTGCTCTCGCAGAGAGGGCGGCAAAACATCTTCATGCTGGCGAATCAGCTCTCCCAGCATACCATTGAAGGGGCGGCTGCCACACAGCCATTCGTAGACTACAATACCCAACGCGTACTGATCACTAGCTGGTACAGGTTTGCCTTGAAATTGTTCAGGGGCCATATAGGGAGGCGTTCCAAATTTATCCTGCGTATTCAGCGCACGCGTCGTGTCATACACCACCGCAATACCAAAGTCACTGAGCCGAATGCTGTCCTTTTCATCCAGCAACATGTTCTCTGGTTTGACATCACGATGAATCAGCTTACGGTCATGTGCAAACTGCAAAGCACTGGCTACTTGTTTAACATAGTGCAAGATATCCACAGGTGCTTTGGGCGCATAATCCATCACCAGGAAAGGTGTACTGGTACTCTCCTGTATACCAAAGTCCAGCACCCGTATAATGTGGGCGTGGTTGAGTTTGGCAATTGTACGTGCTTCTCGTTGGAACTTCTGTTCTTCATCACTTGCCAACTGCACCTGGTGCAATACCTTGATCGCAGCCAACGTCTTCAGATGAATATGTTCTCCCAGATACACCTCGGCAAAACCACCCTGACCCAATCGACGCTGCAGGAGATAATGTCCCAATTTCTGTCCGCTACGATCACTCATCTGTTAGCTGCTCCTCGTTTTCTGTCGACGCAGAGTTGAACAAAGCATAAAGTATCAAGAGGAGAACAAAAATATCATATTCTCCCATACGCCATCCAATTATCCCTTCCACTCATGATGAAAATAACCCATTTCCCACATAAAATCAAGTAATTGGCCACGAGAGGGTACTAATAGGCATCAGTATAATTGTAGCGTTCTCTTGTGTATCGAACACACGCGCCCGAAAACATACAATAACCGCAAAAAACATCACTATCATACACGAAATACAGGCAAAAGGCGTAGTATAGTAGTGATGACCCTTGCGGTCATCATGCGGCCGGGCCGTCTCTTGTGTATCGAACACACGCGCCCAAAAACATACAATAACCCCAAAAAACATCACTATCATACACGAAAGACGAGTAGAAGGCGTAGTATAGTAGTGATGACCCTTGCGGTCATCATGCCGGGGTTGTGATGACCCTTGCGGTCATCATGCCGGGGTTGTGATGACCCTTGCGGTCATCATGCCGGGGTTGTGATGACCCTTGCGGTCATCATACCGCCGGACGGTCATCATACCGCCGGACGGTCATCATACCGCCGGACGGTCATCATACCGCCGGACGGTCATCATGCCGCCGGACGGTCATCATACCGCCGGACGGTCATCATATCGCCGGACGGTCATCATGTCGGGGTTGCAAGGTTGCCAGCTACCACTGAAAGCGATATCCCACACCACGCACCGTCTGGATCAAACGCGGATTAGCAGGGTCCTCTTCTATTTTCTCGCGTAGCCAGCGTATATGCACATCAACCGTACGCGTATCACCGACATAATCATAGCCCCATACATTGTGCAGCAACTGATCACGGGTCAGCACAGTACCACGATTGCGTACCAGATACGTCAACAGATCAAACTGCTTGGGCTGCAATTCCAACTCACGACCACGACACACAACCAGCCGACCGGCCAGATCGATCCGCAGCGGACCGGCAACCAACTCTCGCTTGGCTCTGACCACCTCTTGCTCGCTCTGCGTTTCAACACGTTCACTGCTGGCAGGCACATACTCAGCACGGCGCAACAAGGCACGCACACGTGCCAGCAACTCGCGCCGACCAAAGGGCTTGGTCACATAATCATCAGCCCCAACCTCTAAGCCCACAACCTTATCAATCTCCTCGCCCTTCGCTGTCAACATTATAATCGGAGTTGTGGCCGTTCCATGTTCGCGACGCAACTGGCGACACACCTCTAACCCATCCATTTCGGGTAGCATAATGTCCAGGATGATGAGATCGGGCCTTTCGCGACGGGCCGCCTCTAACGCGCTCGCACCATCGGAGACAGTGATGACTTGGTAGCCAGCCTGCTCCAGGTTATAGGCCATTGTCTCTAGTAGCACCGCCTCGTCATCCACCACTAAAATTTTGCGTCCCACCATATTCTCCATGGGCAACCTTACCAGCTGCCTCTTTATCTCTTTACTAACCGAAACGACCACTGATATAATCTTCGGTCTCTTTTCTCTTGGGACGCTCAAAGAGCTCAACCGTTGGAGCATATTCGATGAGCTTACCGGAGAGGAAGAAACCGGTGTATTGTGAGACACGGGCAGCCTGCTGCATATTATGCGTCACGATAACCATAGTATAGTCCTTCTGTAACTCTGTAATCAATTCCTCAATCTTGAGCGTAGCAATGGGGTCGAGAGCTGAACATGGCTCGTCCATCAATAGCACTTCGGGTCGAACCGCCAACGCACGCGCAATACACAAACGCTGCTGTTGTCCACCCGACAATCCCAGTGCAGAAGACTTCAAGCGATCCTTCACCTCATCCCACAGAGCTGCCCCCCGTAAGCTCTGCTCCACCAGATCAGTCACCTGCTTGCCAGATTTACCCTGCACACGCAAGCCATAAGCCACATTGTCAAAGATCGACTTGGGGAAAGGATTGGGTCGCTGAAACACCATCCCGATACGCTGACGCAACAACACCACATCCATCGCTCTATCATAGATGTTCTCGTCTGCAAACTGAGCCACACCCTCCGTACGCGTACCAGGAATAAGGTCATTCATGCGGTTCAGTGTACGCAAAAACGTTGATTTGCCACAACCCGATGGCCCTATCAATGCCGTCACCTGACGCTCACGGATCGGCAACGAAACATCATGGAGAGCCTGCTTGCTACCATAGTAAAAATTGAGATGCTGCACATCTATCCTTATAGACGCACCGATATCCAGGTTTTTACCTCGGTGTACTTTATATATCTGTTCCTTCAACTGAGACGAAGTGTTCACCACATTTCCTCCCTTCAATGACTCCCTGGGAGGCTCAGGTGACTGGCCTGTCAGATATGTAATCTTTGTTCCAGCTTGCGCCTTCCCCATCAACGGTCCTGATGATGATTTATTGCGCTCTTCCATTACGCCTCCTTACTTAAACAAGTGGGTACTCTTTATGCAAAGGAATAGCTGTATCAACGATGAGGCGGTCATCCAGCACAACCAGACGGATATAGCGACCAGCTAGAGCCTTACTGATAAAGTAGGGACGCCCTTCATAGGAGATATGACCACTCCGCGCAACTTTACGTGAAAAGATACTGGCACCCTTGGGAAACAGCATATTACCATGTCCCTGTGCATCTGCTGAAATGTTCATAATAGCCTTATCCTCGTTTCTCTTGTATCTTCGTGCATCACCCAAAACGTCCGGTGACATACTCCTCGGTTTCTTTCTTTTGCGGATGAGAAAACAATGTTGAGGTCTCTCCCTCTTCAACAATGCGTCCCAAGAGGAAAAAGACGGTCCTATCTGCAACACGCCCGGCTTGCTGCATGTTATGTGTCACAATGATGATGGTATAGGTCTGTTTGAGCTCGCAGATCAACTCCTCAATTTGCAATGTAGAAATGGGATCAAGGGCAGAACACGGTTCATCCATCAGCAAGATCTTCGGTTGGTTCGCGAGTGCCCGTGCAATACAAAGTCGCTGTTGTTGCCCGCCAGAGAGTTGTGTGGCAGGGGCGTACAGCTGGTCCTTGACCTCCTCCCACAGTGCTGCTTGCTGCAGGCTCTGTTCTACCAGCTCTTGCAGTGCAGCTCCACTGGCTAAGCCATTGATGCGTGGACCCATCGCGACATTTTCAAAGATGCTGCGGGTCGGCAGTGGATTCGGTTGCTGGAAGACCATGCCTATATGCTGGCGCACATATCTTGGCTTGATCGAGCCTGCGTAGATATTGACACCATCGACCAGTACCGAGCCCTCCACCCGGGCATCTGGTATCTCCTCGTGCATACGATTGAGGCAACGCACGAAGGTGGACTTGCCGCATCCTGAAGGCCCAATCATTGCTGTGATCGTCAGCGGGGCAATAGAGAGATTGACATCGTAGAGTGCCTGCTTACGACCGTACCAGGCGTCTAAATGTTCCACCGTGAAAGCCGTCATGTGCTTAACTCCTTTCTCTTGACGCTTCATCAGCATGTATCCTCGTCCAGTCTCTGCATCAGAACTTCCGCTTGAATCCACCGGTGAACCAACGCACGGCGAACGAGGCGAGCAGAATGAGCAGGATGAGCACAAATGAACCGGCATAGGCCTGGTTGATTTGCACCTGGTACGGGCTCAAGGTGAAATTGAAGATGCGCAGCGGCAGCGCATCGATGGGCTGCGTGATGTCCGTGCTCCAGAACGTGGTGCCAAAGGCCGTCATGAGCAGCGGCGCGGTCTCACCAGCCACACGGGCCATGGCCAGGACGATGCCGGTGATGATCCCACCGCGTGCAGCGGGCAAGACGACTCTCAGGATGGTACGAGTCTCCGTTGCACCGAGGGCAAGCGATGCTTCGCGCAGTTCTCTTGGGACGAGGCGCAGCACATCCTCCGCCGTTCGCGCCACAATCGGGATCATGATGATTCCCAGGGCCACGCCACCCGACAGCCCCGAGAAGGTCTGCTGGGGAACGACAATCAGCACCCAGGCGAAGAGGCCGAAGATGATGGTCGGTACCCCGTTCAGGAGATCGACGATGAAGCGAACACCATTGGCCAAGTGGCCTCGCCCAAACTCAGCGAGGTAGATGGCAGTGAACAGACCAAGGGGGACGCCCAAAAGTGCTGCAAGTCCCACCAGGATCACTGTTCCCTGCACGGCTGGTCCCATCCCTCCACCCGGCTCACCATTGGGAGCGGGTGGCTTGGTGAAGAAATCCAGATTGAGGTACGGGAGGCCTTGCCGCAAGATATAGACAATGAGGGAGACCAGTACCCCCACGGCAAAGAGCGCAAAGAGCGTCGACAGGACAATCAAAAGCGCGTTACTGAGTTGCCGCCGGAGCAAGAGTACCGATGGGGGTGGCTGGAATGGATTCGCAGTGTTTCTGTTAGAAGGACGTAGCGTTGTCCTCATACTCGTACTCCTTTCGCCCCCTTGCGCTCTAAACGACTAATGAGCCAGCGTGCCAGGGCATTGGTAATGAAGGTAATGAGGAAGACGATCAGTCCCGCCTCGATGACTGCCGAGAAGAAGAGTCCTGGCGTCGCCTCTCCAAATTGATTCGCGATGACGCTTGAGAGCGTGTAACCCGTTTGGAACAGGCTCGCGCTCGGCTTCGTCGCCTGATTCCCAATCACCATGGTGACCGCCATCGTCTCACCGAGCGCACGTCCGAGTGCGAGGATCACCCCACCCAGGATACCGACGCGTGAAAATGGTAGGACAGCGTAGCGGATGACTTCCCAGCGCGTAGCACCCAAGGCCAGCATCGCCTCACGTTGAGCAGTCGGCACCGTCAACATCACCTCACGTGAGACGGCAATGATGAGCGGCAGGACCATCACCGTTAAGATCATCCCCGCAGCGAGTATGCCCACCCCTTGAATTTGCCCCTGGAAGAGCGGAATGAATCCCAGGTGCTGCTGCAGCCAGGGTTCTCCCGTGAGTTGCAGCCACGGAGCCAGGACGAGGAACCCAAAGAGACCGTAGATCACACTCGGAACCGCTGCCAACAGGTCGGTAAAAAAAGCAAGCGGGATACGCAGCGGTCGTGGGCAGAAATCCACGACAAAGATGGACGCACCCACGCCGATCGGCACCGCAAAGAGCAGTGCAAATGCTGAGGTCACCAATGTGCCGAAGATGGCAGGCCCAACACCAAAATTGGCATGGACAGGATCGAACGCTTGATTGGTCAGAAAGCTCCAGCCAAACGTGGTAATGGTCGGCCAAGCATTGACCATCAGCACCAGAGCCACCCCAAGAATCACAGCGAGGACAATGAGAACAAAGAGCAGTGTGATGCCACGGAACAGTAGATCGATTGGCCTCTTGCCGAAGCGTGTCGTCAACCAGGCAAGACCACCCTTTCCTCCACCGCCACCCGATACGGATACGTGTTGTTGCATGCACCTTTCCTTTCATCTGAGTAACGTCTTCCTGGAAGAGCGGCAAGACTCTCTTCCAGGAAGGCTCCGTGGGCGTTCCCCTCTTGCGGAGCACGAAATGAAATGAGATCAGACTCCTGTGCGAGAGCTAGCCTTTATAACACGGCCCGCTGCCGCATGTCATGGATTTGATCTGCGCCTCATCCTTGCTGACGATGGTATCCGAAAGCGGCACGTAGTTGAGTGGTGTAGCATATTGCTGGCCGTCATGGGTAACCCACCAGAGCATGTCCGCCACAGCCCACCCCTTGTCAGCATTCGTCTGCTTCTGGTAAACGATCGCCCAGGTGAAGCCCGTAATGGGATAGGAGCCATCACCGGGTGCATTGACGAAGTAGAAACGCAGGTCAGGCGGAATAGTCGAAATGTTCCCTGCTGCCGTCTTCGCGCTATCGACCGACGGTAGCACGGCTTTCCCATTCGCGTTTTGTACAGCAGCATACTGGATGTTGTTGGTGAGCACATAGGCCAACTCATTGTAGCCGATGGCCCCAGCGGTCGATTTGACCTGGGCTGCGACCCCAGCATTGCCTTTGCCACCAACGCCAGTGGGCCAGTTGACAGTCGTGCCAGCGCCCACCTTTGACTTCCACTCAGGGCTGACAGCGGTAAGGTACTGCGTGAAGATACCCGTGGTGCCACTCCCATCGGAGCGATGTACCACGGTAATGCTTTGATGAGGGAGGTTCACGCCTGAGTTGAGCGCCTTGATCTGCTGGTCGTCCCAGAATTTGACAGTACCCAGAAAGATACTTGCGATGACAGGACCCGATAATTTGACATGATCGGAGACGCCTGACAGGTTGTAGGAGATGGCTACTGCGCCAATAGTGACAGGAATGTGAATAATGGGACCCTTGGTACTCTGGGCAAGTTGCGTATCAGACATGGGTGCATCAGTTGCCCCAAATTCAACGATCCCCTTGAGTAAATCATTGATGCCCGCACCACTACCAACCGACTGGTAATTGACGTTCGCACCGCACTTCGCATTCGGATACTCAGCAAACATTTTGGAAAACAGCGGATTGATAAACGTCGATCCAGCACCAGTCAGTGATTTAGTCGCGGGACAGCTTGACCCAGATCCAGTCGTCGTCCCAGACGAGCTGTTCCCACAGGCAGTCAACAGCACTACCAGAGCAAGGACAGCTGCTGTAATGAAATGAGTCAGCAGATCGCGCTGCTGAGTATGCCCTCTTGATTCAAATGCCATAATACCCTCGCTTTCCTACGCGATAACATAAGTTGTTTATGATAGACGACATTACGTAAAGACATGTGCTACTATCATGCTTCCACTGTACTACCCACTCATTAACTATGCTTTATGGATATGTTAAGTGGTGTTAAATCTCTGTTAAATCTTTGCCATAGGGATAGGTTAAAAGACAAACGAGCAGCACCACAAAAAAAAGCTCGACTACTGGAAAACCGATGGTCGAGCGTAAAAACAAGGGTTGCTTCTTCTTAACTTGCCAAAGGGTATCGAAAACAGTTCAGCTTGTAAAGGATGCAAAAAGATAGTATAGTAGTATTTAACATCCTCTTAACATTCCGTTAACATTCCGTTAACATTTCTTCATGAACATCCCGTAACAGGAAGAGAGGAAGTGTATGATCTCTGTTCAGACTACGCTCATACGGCTTGGCCTTGCACTCCTGCTTGGAGCCTTAGTAGGATTGGAGCGTGAACGGGGTGAACGCACAGCAGGTTTACGAACTCATGCACTTGTAGCACTTGGCTCCTGCTTGATTATGATTGTTTCCGCCTTTGGGTTTGCTGACATTCTTGGAACGCACAATGTAGTACTTGATCCCTCTCGTATCGCCGCTCAGGTTGTCCGTGGGATTGGATTTCTTGGTGCGGGTACGATTTTGCTGCGCAAAGAGATCGTCAAAGGCTTAACGACCGCAGCCGCCATCTGGGTGGTTGCTGCCATTGGACTGGCATGCGGAGCGGGCTTACTTGTTGAAGCCGTGCTTACCACTGTCTTCACTATTGCTGTTCTCACTCTTCTCAACCCCCTCAGACGCCGCCTGCATCCACCAGAAGTCTATCATCTCCGGATAAAGGTGACTGCGGTAGAGCAAGCCCTCCTCGGTCGTGTCTACAATACATGTATAGAGGCTGGAGCGGCCATTGAAAACATCGAGGTGCAGGCGGGAAGCGGAAGAGAAAAGGTGGAGATCGAATGCACAACGGGAGAAGCTCTCCAACTGGCAAAGTCTCTTGTTGCACTTCACGCTGTGCCAGGAATTGAAACCGTTTCTGTCAACCTACGCAATTCTACAAGCACTATTGCTCCTTTTCCTCTCTTTGCCCAAGATAAGGTAGCAGAGTAAACGTCCAAGTAGAGAAGCCCTCCATCTCAGGAGCGGAACGATGCTCAGGAAGGCTGTCTCCTCTGCTTGCGCTTGCGTGCATTGCGCCGAATGCACATCTACCTCGTTACCAACACGCGTTCGCGTTCCATATGAGCAGCACGCACATTGTGCTCATCCGATATATCTTCCAGCGAACGCTGATTTGGCTCAGGGAGTGTCAAGAGTGTTAACACCAGACCTGCAAACGAGATGACTGCCGCAAATGCCATAGCGCCCTGCAAATGATAGGCCGTCAACAAGTACGGGAAGATGAAGGCACCAATGAAGGCACCTACCTTACCCAGCGCAGCCGCAATCCCATGTGCCGTCGTACGCACCATCACCGGAAAGACCTCTGCCGGATAGACGAACGTCGTCACGTTCGGCCCAAACTCCGTGAAGAAGTAGCTCATACCATAGACCAGCAAGAACGGAATAGTCATCGTCGAGAGAGCTGGCGCAACCGCAATCAAGGCATAGGCCACTGCCATCATACCAAAGCCAAACCACTGAATCCACTTACGACCCAGGCGGTCAATCGTCAAGGCGGCAATAATGTAGCCAGGGAGAGCTGCTACTACAAAGATGAGGAGCGTGTATACCATATTGGTTATCAGGTTCGAGTGCGAATTGAGGGCGTTCAGTACCAACGGGCTTGAAATGGTGGTGCCGTAGTAGGCAATATCCAACAAGAACCACGTACCAGCCGTACCGATTAACCAGCGCACATAGCGCGGCGTGAGCAACAGGTAAAGCCATGAGCGTTTCGGCTGCACCACTGCTGATTGTATAGGAGTCGTAGCAGCAACTCTACCATTCTGCTTCTTTGTAACCATATCTACCGTGCGCGTCGCTGCGGCCAGATCGCCTTTCATAGTCAGGGCATAGCGCGGGGTCTCAGCTATCTGACGACGCAAGTAGAAGGTTGCCAGTGCCGGAACCGCACCCAGAGCCAGCATCACCCGCCAGGTAATGTCCTGATTAATGCCAGCAACCAGCAGCACAATGGCCACCAAAGGGCCAACCACTAGGCCAGCGCCCTGCATAGAGAAGACCATCGTAATCAGCTTGCCACGATCACGACGATTGGCATACTCACTCATCAACGTAGCACAGAGCGGATAGTCGCCGCCGATACCCATACCAAGAATAAAGCGAAACACGATCAACCAGATCACATTTGGAGAAAAGGCCGAAGCAATAGCTCCCAGGGCCAGCACAACCAATGTATAACTGAAAATGGCATGGCGTCCAACACGATCAGCTAGCCATCCAAAGAGAAGCGAACCAAGTGCAGCCGCTATCAATGAGGTGCTGCCCAGTAGCGATACCTCAAGCGCATTCAGATGCCAGAGAGGTTTAAGAATGGCTAATACTACACCAATAATGAACAGATCATAGGCGTCTGTGAAAAAGCCCATGCCGGCAGTAATCATGGTTTTCCAATGAAAACCCGAAAGCCCACTATTATCCAGAGCTGCCAGCACAGACTTTGCTGAAGATACTGAGTCTCCTTCAGAAGAGGAAGTGAACCCGTTTTCTTCTAATAACATAAAAAGCTCCTTGCTTTAAGGATATGTTTTCTTAACATAGAAATCACTCAATATAAGCATATCTCTCAAATGTTATGGGATTGTTAAATGATGGTTAACAAGAGGTTATATTCTTGTTAGGAGTTGCTTAACACTAGCTATTTAGCCTCCTCACCAGACATTTGGAGAGAAGACTTGCCGTGAGCGAACGTGAGTGCTCTCCTGCCTGTCATCCTGAGCGAAGCGAAGGATCTCGGCGTCCCTCGAGATCCTTCGCTTCGCTCAGGATGACAGGCATTCTCTCCAAATGTCTACCCCCTCACCGCCGCACTTGTTTTACGGCGCATTTTCAGGTATATTTATATCAAAGCAAATTGACACAAATAGAATTGAGGGATTTTATGAGCGTTACTCTTTCAGACCGTCAGCCGCCTCATTTTCTCAAGCTTTTAGCACATGATGTCCGCTGGAAACTCCTTGTGTTACTGGCTCGGAGTGACTACTGTGTTCAAGAACTCGCCCACCTCATCCAGCAGCCACAAAACCTTGTTTCCTATCATTTACGGCAGTTGCGCAGCCACCATCTTGTGACGGAGCGGCGCAGTGCTGCTGACAGTCGAGACATTTACTACAGTCTCGATTTTGACACACTCCACACGCTCTACTTTGCTGCCGCCAATTCGCTGCACCCCGCTTTAAGCCACACCGGGGCCCAGCCACAGATAGACGAGTCACCCCTCCCACACAAGCCCGCACGTGTACTCTTCCTCTGCACAGAGAACAGTGCCCGTTCGCAGATGGCTGAGGGGATTCTGCGTCACCTCAGTGGCGGGCAAGTGGAAGCATTCAGCGCTGGGACCCACCCCTCACGTCTGCATCCCTATGCCGTACAGGTCCTGGCAGCGATGGGCATTGACAGCAGCCACCAGCGGTCAAAGCATCTGGATGAATTTCGTGACCAGTCCTTCGACCGCATCGTGACGGTCTGTGATCGTGTGCGCGAGTCATGCCCCACATTCCCCGGCGATCCTGAGCGCATCCACTGGAGTTTCCTCGATCCAGCCGCGGTGGAAGGGCCGGCGCTCCAACTGGTCAACCGGATTCGCTACCTGTTGATCCTGCTAGAGCGCGAGCAGGGCAGGAAGGGACCATGAGCAGCGAGATGCTTGACAGGAAAGCAGACGCAAAGACAGCCGAGATACCAACCACGGCAGGTGAACGAGAGAGGTGGGCCCCCTATCTGGCAGAGGGAATTGGCACCTTCGGCCTGGTCTTTGCCGGGTGCGGTGCGATCATGATCGACCGGCTCTCGGGTGGCCAGGTGACGCACGTCGGTGTTGGGCTGGTCTTCGGTCTGATTATCACGGTCATGATCTACGCCCTCGGTCACATCAGTGGTGCGCACCTCAATCCCGCCGTGACACTTGGGTTTGTGCTGGTGCGTCACTTCCCACCGAGGCGGCTGGTCGGCTACTGGCTCGCACAGTTCACGGGCGCAATCCTCGCCGCAGGGTGCTTACGCCTCTTGCTGGGCGATACGGCACACCTGGGGGCCACCATCCCGGCTGGCAGTGGTGGAGCCTGGCAGTCCTTCGGACTGGAGGTGCTGCTCACCTTCTTCCTCATGTTTGTGATCATGGCCATGGCCACCGACACGCGTGCGGTAGGGCAGGCGGCAGCCCTCGCGATTGGAGCAACCGTCGGGCTCGAGGCGCTCTTCGCCGGACCCATCAGCGGGGCGTCGATGAACCCTGCCCGTTCGCTTGGATCGGCACTGATCAGCTGGACGTGGACCGACCAGTGGGTCTATGTCCTTGCGCCGCTGCTGGGTGCAGCGGTTGGAGCCTACGTTTACCGCCTGTTACGTGATGCGCATCGTGCGAGGGCCGCGAGTGCGCCTCCCATGAAGCAAGCAGAAGAAGACACAGTTTAAGGAGAGAGAGCATGACAGAGACACGAGTTGATTCGATGGATACACAGCCGATGCGCGTCTTGTTTCTTTGCACCCATAATTCTTCACGCTCACAAATGGCCGAGGGATTCCTGCGGGCACGCGGTGGCAAGCACTACCAGGTGTTCAGCGCGGGAACGCATCCGCGTGCCGTGCATCCGCTAGCGGTAAGGGCGATGCGTGAGGTGGGCATTGATATCAGCGAGCGGGCCGGTCACCGGGCCAAGGGCATCGAGGAGTTTGCGAAGGAGCCTCCGATAGACCTGGTGGTCACCGTCTGTGACGAGGCCGCCGAGGAGTGCCCCTACTTCCCCAACGCACGCCGCCAGGAGCATTGGGGCTTCCCCGATCCGAGTGCAGCCACAGGCTCGGAGGAAGAGCGCCTGGCGGTGTTCCGCCAGGTCCGTGATGCCATTGCTGCACGCATTGAGGCGTTTCTGCAACAAACGCCTGCATCTCATGTGAGAAGGAGTACTGGCCAGTCGCCAGCCACAGAGGCGCGAGAGGAGGAGGAGGGGAACACATGACCAACCTGCTGATTATCGGAGGAAGTGATGCTGGAATCAGCGCAGCCCTGCGAGCGAGAGGTCGATCCCGGCGCAGAGGTGACTGTCGTCGTGTCCGACAGCTTTCCCAATTATAGCATCTGCGGCCTCCCGTTCTACCTGAGTGGCGAAGTACCCGATTGGCACTGGCTGGCCCATCGCACGGCAGAAGAGCTGTGCCGGTCCGGCCTCCCATCGCGGGGCTCGATCTGCCCGGGGTCTATCTCTTGCGTTCGATGGAGGACAGTTTCGCCGTCCATACACATCTGGAAGCCCAGGCTCCGCGATCAGCCGTCATTATTGGTGGGGGATATATCGGGCTGGAAATGGCCGACGCGCTGACCCACCGGGGCCTCTCCGTCACTGTGGTCGAGCATGGCGCCTCCGTGCTCAAGAACTTTGACACTAGCCTCGGTCAGCACGTCGCTGCGGAATTACGACGCCACGGCGTCCAGGTTGTGAGTGGCGTGGGGATCGAGGACATTGTCCAGGAAGGAGCGCAGTTGCGTGTGGGGGGCTCAGAAGGATTCTCCACCAGCACCGATCTGGTGCTGGTCGGTGTGGGCGTCCAGCCGGTGACCGATCTGGCACAGTCGGCGGGCGTGACGCTCGGGGTGCGCAACGCCATTCGCGTGAGCCGTGCCATGGAAACCAACGTGCCCAACACCTACGCGGCAGGCGATTGTGTGGAGACCTGGCACCATCTTCTGGGCCGCCCAACCTACCTTCCGTTAGGGACGACTGCTCATAAGCAGGGGCGGATTGCTGGGGAGAATGCCGTCGGCGGGTGCCGGGAATTCGCTGGCACACTCGGCACGCAAGTGGTCAAAGTGTTTGAATTGGCGGCTGCCCGCACGGGACTGCGCGATACACAAGCAGTGGAGGCAGGCTTCGATCCGCTCACCGTCGAGTCCACATACTGGGACCACAAAGTGTATTACCCAGGTGCGCACGAACTGCGCATCCGTGTCACGGGAGATCGCAAGACGGGTCGCCTGCTGGGGGCACAAATGCTCGGGTATTGGCATGGGGAAGTGGCCAAGCGGATCGACGTCTTTGCCACGGCCCTGTTTCAGGGCATGTGTATTGACGACCTCAATGCGCTCGATCTCAGCTACACGCCTCCCCTGAGTAGTCCCTGGGACCCGGTACAGATGAGTGCGCAAGCCTGGGTCAAACAGAACCGCTAGGGCTTGTGCCACCAGAAGGCACAGGCCAGGTGGATGCAACTTCTTTCCCTGCACGCAGGACCAGCACCGTCGGAATACTCTGGACCCCAAATCGTTCCGCCACTGCCAGATCGCGGTCGATGTCCACGCGATAGACGGGCACGCGACCGGCGTACTGCTGGGCCACCCGTTGTAGGCGTGGCTCCAGTGCCCGGCATGGGGCGCAACTCGCCTGATAGAAGTCGAGCGCCACTGGTCCTGGAACTTGTAGCACTTTGGATTCCATCTCACTCTGCGTGAGCGCTTCAATCGTGGTCATGCTCTCTCTCCTTTGGGTTTTCATTCCTCGTCACAACGTCTCAGGCAGAGGACGTCCTCCGGCGAGGGAAGCTGCGGGCCCAGAGGAAAACGACGCCCCAACCGAACAGGCCAAGCGCTATCGTGACGTACATCACGGGTAGGCTCCGCTGGCCGTACATCCCCCAGTAAAGGACTCCACCCAGCAACAGTACGGGGATGGCAGCCAGCCATCTTCTCGTGGCAAGGGACAGGGCAAAAGCGCCAATGGAGACCAGGAGGATTGCGGGCCCTGCCTGGAGCAGAAAGACCAGGATGGAAGGGGCCTGGCCGCTGGTCGCCTGTCCCTGTGCGCCCATCCCAGCCATGGCCGCCGAAGCTCCCACGCCAGCACCCCCCACGACGGCCAGCACCATGGCACCAATGCAGGCGACAGTACCCACTACTCCTATGATGCCGATGGCTGCTTGACCGATGTCTACGATCCGTTTCATGTGATCCCTCCCCGGCGGGCAGCTCGCCCCAGCACTGCACGTTCTCCCGTCTCGCACCCTGCGGCATGTAGCCACACGGCTTGACAGGAGCAGGGCCGGGGCGCATGCCAGCGGTCGACTCCTGCTTAGCTCCCGGGATCGGGAGCTGGCAGATCCTTGAACAGCTTCCGCGTCTCGACCAGGGTTCGGCCTGACCTCGCTCGAAGGCCGCAGCGCAGGTGCGCGAGCAGACGTGTTCCACCTGCCCCTTGTGTTCCCATACGGCACCCGCTCGTCGCTTCTCGAACGTGAGGCCGCCTGAGTG
>WNGR01002282.1_pt1 | contig 24854 bp, 26 predicted proteins | sample 5407581 | NCBI WGS metagenome assembly WNGR01 (sample SAMN13153383, study PRJNA577476) | soil metagenome | isolation source: 80 cm soil or saprolite under Garry oak tree replicate 2 | place: USA:California | collected 2016-06-15
ATAATGTTTATGCGAGGTTGTTTTGAACACGCGTGACTTGCAGGCTTTTGTGGCGGTGGTCGAAAGCGGATCGATGGTGCGGGCGTCCGAGAAGCTGTTCTTGACGCAGCCGGGTCTCACGCGCCGCGTGCAGAACCTCGAAACGATGCTCGGCATCGAATTGCTCGACCGGCAGAGCAAGCCACTGAAGCCGACGGCAGCGGGCAACGAGGTGTACGGCCTCGCGCGCACGGTGCTGCGCGCCGTCGAAGATCTGATGTCTGTTGCGTCGCCGGACAGCGAGCCGACGGGCGAATTCAAGATCGGCGTGCCGCCGTTTCTTTCCGAGCTTGCGCTGGAGCAGCCCATCGACCGATTGCGCAGCGCCTTCCCGAACCTGACGCTGCGCGTGACGGCGGGCTGGTCGCCGGGTCTGTTGCAGATCGTCGAGCAGGCGAAAGTGGATGCCGCCGTGGTGCTGCTGCCGGAAAGCGTGCCGTTGCCGGAAGGGCTGACGTCGACGCTCCTTGCCTACAAGCCGACCGTGGTCGTCGCGCCGCGCTCGTTCGGCATTGCCGACGAGCCGGCGACGCTCGCGACCTTGTCCGGCTACCCGTGGGTGTTGAATCAGGACGGCTGTGGGATGCGCTCCGCGCTGAGTCGCGCGATGGCGGCGGCGGGATTGCCATTCAACGTCGCCGTCGAGGCGTTCGGCTCGGAACTGCAACTGTCGCTGGTGACGCGCGGGCTGGGCGTGGGTCTCGCGACGCCGGAAGTGCTCGCGCGCAGTCCGCATCGGGAGGCGCTGCAGGTCATCGACGTGCAGGACTTCCGGAACGGTCTGAACGTGTGGCTCGTGCATGGCGCGCTGCCAGGACGCCTCGTACGTCCCGTCGAATTGATGCGCGACGCGCTGGTCGAAAAGCTGGAAAAGGATGCGGCCTGTCTGGCGCTGGCTCATTCTGTCGGATGATGCAGAGCACAAAAATGCATCCGAAAGGATTGATGCGACGTTTTGTCACCCTTTGGCAACGTAGAACCAGTGCTCTAACGCGCCATGTTGCAACGCACCAAGTGATTTGCTATAGTTCGTCTTGTCTCCTCCATGTCTCCTCTGATATGGATTCAGCCCGCCACCTTGGCGGGCTTTTTTTTGCCTCGCTTTTGCCCATCCGCCGCGCGCTCAGAATTTGTACGACAGCGCGAGGTACGTGATGATCGGGTCGGCCTTCAGTTCGGCCTTCGACACACCCAGTTCGGTTGTACATCGCGCCCACATTGAAGACGGGCTGCCACGACGACGACGCTTTCGCCTCCACGGTCGTCTTCCCCGTCTTGCCCGCGCCCGCTGCCAGAATCGCGCCGAGGTTGTTCTGCGTCGACGTGACGAAATTCTCATTCAGCTGGATGTCGCTGAACCAGTTGTACGACACGCCGATGCCGACAAACGGCCGGAACTTCGACGTCGACTCGCCGAAGTAATACTGGAAAATCAGCGCCGGGCTCCATTGCCGCACGCTCTTGACGATCGGGTTGACGGCCGGGTCGCCGATATCCTGCTTGCCCAGCGCGCCCGCCGGGCCGGGCGGCTGAATCGTGCCGTGGCCGTACAGCTCGAACTTCGGCGGCACGCCCGCCACCGACGTCACCGCGAAATGGTCCGTGACGAAGTGCGAAAACACGAGGCCGAGCGTATCGGCGCTGTTCGTCGACAGGCTCGTGCCAGGCGATGTGAACGAGTTCGGCAGACGCAGCGGCGTGTTGATCGGCACGGGCGCGACGTGCGTCGTGAGCGGCGTGCTCGAATCCTGCGGCATCACGTGAAACCAGCCGAGCGAGACAAGATTGTCGCCCGCCTTTTGCGCATAGGCATTCGGCATCGCGAGTGTGGCCAATGCAGCCGCGCATACAGCGGCGATTGCATTGGGCATTGCCGCGTCCAAGAGCTTTCTCATTGTGTTCCTCCTGACCTCGCGCCCACTACTGGACGAAGGCGCCGATCGTGAAGTACGGCGACGACGCGTTCGACAAGTCCAGGAAGCCGTACACGCCGCCCGTGAAAACGAACTTGCCGGTCGGCGCGCTGCCTGCCGCGGCGTTCGCGTACGTCGACGTCACGACGCCGGGGACGGTCTGTGTGAAGTCGAGATTCAGGGCCTTGGTCAGCGACGCCTGCGACGCATTGAATGGATCGAGCAGCGTCGCCTGCGTGCCGACGAGCGCATTGGTGCGGTAGTTGAACTCGCTGTCGACGCCGATGTACTCGCCGTTCTGCGAGTTGACGGCGATGTTCGCCTGCGGCGCGAGGATCGAGATACCCGATTCATCATCGGCGACCGGGCCGCTGATGCCGTTCTGCGGGTTCGGCGTGAGCGTCGAGTTCGCGACGCCCGTGCGGACGAGGATCGGCACGTTCTGGTTGCGCAGCTTGCCGACGATCATGAAGCCCTTGCCGACGGGCGACGAGGCGAGCGTCGGCTTGCCCTGGCCCTGGAAGTTGTCTGTTTCGAATGCGCCGCTGCCATTCGACGATTGCGTCCAGTTCGTGCCCGGTTGCTGGCACTTGCCGGCATTGACACCGGCGTTGTCGCACTCGGTCCAGGTGCCGTCAGCGTTGATCGTGATCTTCGTATCGACGACAGTCGGCGCGAAGCTCTGCGATGGAATCTGGTGATAGCCGAGCTGGTTGTACGTGCCGACGATGTTCGCCAGATTCGTCTCGATCGTCGAAAAGCCGATGAAGGGGTAGTACGGGAATTTCGTGTCGGGGACCGCGCCTTGCCCGAGAATGCCGCCGAACGAAATTTCGGCGCCCGGAATCGTGCCGCCCGCCACGCCTTCGCCGACAAAAATGCGCGCCGGCCGGTTCGGATCGAGGCTCGCGCCGTTCAGACGAAACGCGCACTGGTTGAGCATGTTGGTGGGAAGCAGCGTTTCCTGGGTCAACGTGCCCGATGCCGTCTGGCCCTTGCGGGTCGGTGCGACCGTGCCCGTCGTGGCGGGAATCGGCGACTCGATGTAAGCGATCTGCCAGGTCATCTTCGTCGTATCGAGCTGCAGCTTGACGAGTTCGCCGTCGCCGCCGCCGCCCGTGAAGGTCGTGCCGTAGTCGAGCGACGCGGGGCACAGGCGCGCTTCCGTCGGCGGCGCGCCTTCGCTGCCCGCGCCGCCGCACGCGCCGAGCAATGGCGCTGCAAAGGCCAGCGCCGAAAAGGTCTTCCAGTTCATCGTGCCTCCAGTCTTGTTATGGGCGGCCAGCTCCCAGTCCAGCCGCCTCTAGGTCTTGTTGATCTAGCGATGCTGCTTTCTGCCCGTGTTGCCTCCTGCCGTGCACGGCCCTTTCTGTTGATTCGGGTAAGGCTTATTTGCCGATCTGCGCGCCGACGCTGAAGTACGGCGAACTGGCGGTGTCGGAATTGGCCGAGCTCGGCGTGAGGCCGCCGTTTTCGGTGCCGTTGATGAAGATCGCGTAGAGTCCGCCGCCTGCGATTGCGAAGCCCGTGTTGCCCTGCTTGTCGGTGACGTTGACGAGGCCCGGATTGCCTGCGCCGTATCCGAGACCGAAGCCGCTCTCGGCCGCCTGCGTAGACGGATTGATGAAGGTGCCGACGCCGCCCTGGATCAGCGACGCGGTGTACTTGAAGTTCGAGTCCGCGCCGACATAGCCGCCGTCGAAGCCACCCGACGCGAGCGAAGTCGCGCTTTCCAGCAGCGCGATGCCGGATTCGTCGTCGACTTCGGCGTCGAGTGGAATCGCGCCGGTGCCCGTAAACACGTGTCCCGTTCTGACCGTTCGCGTTGAGCGTCGGCGTGTCACCCATCGACAGGCAGTGCGTCGGGCTTGCGCTGCCATTCGCGGGCGGGGTGTTCGTCGCGGACGAGCAGGCGCCGTTTGCATCGAATGTTTCGGATGTCTGGGCGGCCGCCGCCGCGTAATTACCCGACGGAACGATGTGATAGAGCAGCCCGTTATAGTTGCCGGCGAGCTTCGAGAGGTCCGTCGTCGTGCTTGCGAATCCGAGGAATGGATAGAAGTCGAAATGTCTTGGCGTGACGGCGCCGACGTTCTGGAACGTGAGAATCGTCTTCCCTGCGTATGCGACGTCGGCGCCCGGAATCCCGCCGCCTGCCACGCCCTTGCCGACGAAGACGATGGGCGGATTGGTGGTCGAAAAGGGCGTCGTATAGGTCGCGCCCGTTGAAGGCGCGGTGCCCGACGCGGGCGTCAGCATAAACGCGCAGCGTGTCTGTTCGGCGTTGGGCAGCATGCCCGTCGGCGGATGCAGGACGGCGCCCGTGACGGTGGTGCCTGCGCGCGTATTGTCGACCTGGCCCGCCGATACCGGGATCGGCGACTCGAGAAACTTCAACGTGTACGTCATCTTCACGGCATCGATGTTCAACGACAACACTTCGCCGCTGCCTGCGCCGCCCAGATAAGTGCTCGCGCCGATATCGGCGTCGGCGGGGCAGAGCGTGCCCGCAGTGGCCGTCGACGTGGGCGGCCCTTGCACGCCGCAGCTCGATCCCGAGCACTGGTTCGCGTTGATCGGACCGGGATCGTCTGCTTTTCCTCCTCCGCAGGCGATCAAAAACGGCACGCTGGCAATGGCACATGCCAGCCATTTTGAATTGGCGTACATGCTGCTGTCTCCCTGACTCGTGTAATTTGCGAGCTAATTTCGCCGCGCGATTTAAGACTGTCAATTGAACGAACCGTCTAAAAACTCGATTCAAACAGCACATTTATCGCGAAGAGTCGCATGGCGCTTCGAAGCGCGCCTTTTAAAACAAAACAGTATTTTTTGCATCGAATGGATTTTGCCGTGTCGCCGCTGAGCCTTTATTGGCGGGCGATTCTGAAAAACGCATCTATCATCTTCGAACGCTCGTTCGTAAAAAAATCCGGAATATCCCTATGCGGTAATAGATGCCCAGGAGAATAAAACGGGGAGCAGTAAATACCTGCTATAAGGACTGCTGGAGATAGTGAGAAAATCGAAAGGTGTTAATCCGCGTTTGAATGAGGCGTTTTAAATCACGGATTGGCAAGCATAAAAAGAAAAAGCCGGCGTTTGAATGCCGGCTTTGTGACACGCAGGACGGCGGGCGCCGTCCGCTAGCGAAGTGTCAGCGCTTGAGGCCCGTCGCCTCGTCCGTGCCGATGGCGAGATTCATGCACTGGATCGCCGCGCCCGAGGCGCCCTTGCCCAAGTTGTCGAGCCGCGCGACCGTGACGAAGCGCTCTTCGTTGCCGAACACGAACAGGTCGACGCGATTCGTGTCGTTGTTCGCCTGGACATCGAAGAAGCCGCTGTCGAGGTTGTCGTCAGCGTTGAACGGCGCGACGCGCACGAACTGCTCGCCACTGTAGTACTCGGCGAACAGCGCCTGCACGTCTTGCGGCGTGGTCGGCTTGGACAGCTGGCCCGGCGTGAAGTACGTCGTCACGGCCAAGCCCTTGTAAAAGTTGCCGACGATCGGCGTGAAAACAGGCGCGCTCTTCAGGCCCGTGTGAGCGGCCATTTCCGGCAGATGCTTGTGCGTGAGACCGAGCGCGTAAGGACGCGGGCTGTCGAGCTTCGCGTTGCCGCCCGCTTCGTAGTCCGCGATCATTTTCTTGCCGCCGCCGCTGTAGCCGGTGATCGAGTAGCTGTGCGCAGCGAAATCCGCCGACACGACGCCCGCATCGACGAGCGGACGCATGGCCAGCACGAACGCCGACGCATGGCATCCCGGCACGGCGATGCGCTTCGCCGTGCGCAGGCGCTCGCGCTGCGCGCGGGCCAGTTCGGGCAGGCCGTACGCCCAGTCGGCGCTGGTGCGAAACGCGGTGCTCGCGTCGATCAGCACAGTGCGGTCGTTCTCGACTAGCGACGCCGATTCGCGCGACGCAACGTCCGGCAGACACAGGAAGGTGACGTCCGAAGCGTTGATGAGACGACGGCGCTCGTCGATATCCTTACGCTTCGCTTCTTCGATGCGGAGGATTTCAACGTCTGCGCGCTGCGACAGGTATTCGAAAATCTTCAGGCCGGTCGTGCCTTCCTGTCCGTCGACAAAAACTTTCGTGCTCATCTCGATCTCGCTGGCTGATAAAAACGGCGGGAAAACGCGGCGCTGGCTGCGCCGGAACGATATTTTAAGACCGTGAGGCGGCGCGTGCGCGAAATTGGCCGAAAAACACGTTGCGCCGCAACAGTGACAGCGGCATGACAAGCTGCGTTTCCACGCGCCCTGGCGCGTTCATGACGGCTGTCCCGCCTTCCAGCGCGCCGTCACTGCCGCGATGCGCGCGCCGAATACCTTTGCCGTGTCGAGGTCGCCGGGCGGAGGCGCTTCGTCGGGCGTGGCGTCGGCAGGCGACTGCGAGAGCAGGCCCGCGAAGCCACCGATGAAGTTCAGGTCGTTGCGGGTCGCCGCCTTCGTGTTGGCGGGCATCATGCCCATGCCTGCCCAGATCATGCCGTGCTGCATCGCGAGGGTGATGAAATACTGGATCGTCGAGAACTTGTCGCCGTTCATCGACCCCGAGTTCGTGAAGCCCGCCGCCACCTTGTCCTTCCACTTTTGCGCGAACCACGGTTTCGAACTGGCGTCGGCGAACTTCTTGAAGTCGGCGGACGGGCCGCCCATGTAGGTCGGCGCGCCGAAGATGAGGGCGTCGGCCGTGTCCAGCTCGGCCCAGGCCGCGTCGTCCAGTTCACCGACCGCGATCATCCTTGCATCGGCGCCACCGTCGAGCGTGCCCGCGAGCACGGCTTCCGCGAGCTTCTTCGTATGGCCGTAGCCGCTGTGATACACGATGATGATTTTTGACATAGACAACTCCCTCGTTGCAAATCACGATTTGATCCCGAATGAGTGGACGTGAGCCTCGCTCATTCTGTCACCGTGCCTGAGTCGTTCGAGACGCGGCGAGATAACTGCGGCATCGCTCTTATCGCTGATGCGAAAGACTAGCGGCCGTAGGTGACGGTCATGCGTGCGTAGCCGAGCGTTGCCGTGCTGATCTCGTGGTCGAACATCAGCGACGGCCGTCCTTGCGCGAGCCTGAGGTTCGACGTGTTCAGCGCGTACACGGTGATCACGTAGCGATGCGGCTTGCCGGGCGGCGGGCAGGGCCCGCCATAGCCGTCGACGTCGAAGTCGTTGCGCGCCTCGACGGCGCCGAGATTCTTAAGAAAGCCGGACGCGCTCGCGTTTTCCGGCAGCCGGTCGACGTTGGCAGGAATGCCGACGACGGCCCAATGCCACCAGCCGCGTCCGGGCGAATCGGGGTCGAACATGGTGACTGCGAAGCTGCGCGTGCCGTCGGGCGGGTTGTGCCAGTTCAGTTGCGGCGAGCGGTTAAGGCCTTTGCAGTCGCCGCGGTCGAACACCTGCGCGTTGTCGACTGTGCCGCCTGTGCGAAGGTTGGTGCTCGTCACGGTGAACGCGGTGTCGGCAGAGGCCGCGCTCGCATGAAGTGCGAATGAAAAAACGATGAGCCTAGCAACGCGCGATCGCGCGACAAACAGAAACGGCAGCAATGAACGGCACGAACGATACGACGGGGGCGGAACGACCGGGCAACGCAAGTGCATGTGCCGAATCTCCTGTCAGGCTCGTAAAGAAATGTCCTTACGAGGGATTGTTGTCCTTTTTTGTGCCCAAGGGACAAATCGAGTCTAACATTACATCTTATGAGGCCATTTGTGCTTTGTGAGGGGCCAGTACGGCGCGAAATCAGCTATAGTCGCTGCAATCGTCTGCGGTTGTTCACAAGCAGACAAGTCCTAGAAATTTAGAACTAAGAACGGTTGCATGACTGAAGTTTCGGAGCGTGGATTGTCAGTTGAAGGAGGGGCCATGCAAGATCCCATCAGGGTCGTGGTCGCCGATGACCATCCAGTAATTCTGTTTGGTGCCGAACAGGCGTTGCTCAAGTTTCAGGGCATTCGCGTGGTCGCGCGCGCAAAGCAGTCCACTGAGCTGGTGAAGATATTGCAGACCACGCCGTGCGACGTATTGGTCACGGATCTCGCAATGCCTGGTGGGCAATATGGCGACGGCTTACCGTTGATCGGCTATCTGCGTCGGAATTTTCCTGACCTGCCTATAGTCGTCCTGACGATGCTCGAAAACGCCGCGCTTGCGGACATAGGTTAGTCCTGTCTACGTTTCGCCGGTTCTTCGTGTCTACACGTCATCCTTCCCCGTGCATCCCCTTGTTCAGCGAGGTGTAGACAGGAATAGCAGCAAACGTCTGGAAGGTATTGCTGCGAGCAACGTCGCTTTGGAATGTAGGCAGTTTTCTAGCGCCCGGACGTCAGCTTACGGTCCGAAAACGCATCCCGCAGGTCGGGCTCGCATTCGATGACCTTCGCGTCTTTGACCACAGGTACGAGGACCGGCGTGTTGCGGAGCATCCAGAGCGATGGCCGAGCAGCAGATGGTCGCGACGTCTTTCAATCCGCCGATATTGCCTCGACGTGAAATCTGGCGAAGTCGGTGACGGTGGAGTGAGGGTTGAAGCAGTGGGCGCTGTGGTAGCCGCTTCTAATAGTTTCCCTTATCGGCCCACGAAAAGTTTCACTTAAACGGGAACAGGGTTTCGCTTAAGGCAGATGGAGTGAGGCTTAAGCGAAACTATTAAAAGTGCGGTGTGGGGCGGTCGCCAGCAAACGGCGACCGCAAAACCGCCCGCGAAATCAGTCAAGTTGGCCGCATCGCAATTTAGTTCGCATCGAGACGAGGAGCCTTTGCTCCTCTTAACCAGTGACTCTTTGCGAGAACCACGCGCACTCTGCCATAAGGACCTCGCAGGGCGACTTACTCGGCATCAGCCCAAGCGCTGCTCTAAGCGCGCGTGCCAACGCTTCACTCGACGTTTGAGCCGCCCTCACAACCTTTCGCACTGGCATCAATCGAGCTCGGGCCCTCCTGCCGCGCCGCTTCCGTCCTGACGATTGGCAGCATTTAATGACAAACAGCCATCAGCCGGAACAGTGGAACACTTGGACAGTTCGGTTGATTGACAAAATCGAACATTGCTTGTACGATTTTCGTACATAACCCTTTGCGCTCGAGGAAACGATGGCGGACCTTGAAAAACAAATCAAAGCGGCGTTGGAGGAATTTTGGGACGAGCATGCACTGATACCCGAGGCCGGGGGACCGAGCACCGTAGATGAATTGCTCGAGCCGATTGAATCCATGACGGCGGTCGAGGTGTTGGCAATACTCGACAAGATTGTGGGTACCGAACTTCCGAACAGCGTCATTCGAGCCGGCGGGTACAAAACAAGGGAGGAATTCGTCGATGGGCTGTCAGCGAAAGTCCTCTCGTATCTCCAGGCCAAGAAAAAATGAGCCAGGACAAGCCAGACTCGACTGATGAACAACGGTTACTCCTAGCCCAGCGGCTACGCGAGGCGCGCGAGTACGTCGGGCTGTCGCAGGAGGATGTTGCCGCCGCCCTAGGAATCTCAAGACCAGCGGTGACGAACATCGAGGCCGGTACGCGCAAGGTTGAGGCTGTTGAGTTGGACAAGCTGAGCCAGCTGTACGGGAAAACCGTGCAGTACTTTCTCACCGGGGAGTCGCAAGGTCAGGATACCCGGGTTGTATTTTTAGCGCGTGCGACTCACGGGCTAAGCGACCGAGACTTCGAAGAGCTAGGTCGGTTCGCCGAATTCTTGCGTAGCTCGGGAAAATCAAAACGACGAGGCTCGTAATGGCGCGTGACGACTTGTTGCAGGCTGGACGCCGAGCCGCTGAAGTGCTTGACGAATTTCGCGCGAAGGACCGTATTAAGGATGGCTATACGCGGGTTGACCCGACTCAGTTAGCCAGCGAGGCTGAGGTAACGGTAATGTTCCGGCCGTTGGAAAAGCTTCTAGGCGGCTTTCTTCGCGAGGATGGTGAGGCGGGGATATTGGTTAACGTGTTGCGGCCTCGCGGACTTATGCACATGACATGTGCACATGAACTGGGTCACTACTTTCTTGGCCATGAGAGCAACACGGATGAGACGGTAGACATCGGTACGAACGCCGACCTTGTCGAGCAGCAGGCGAACCAGTTTGCCTATTCACTGCTTGCACCCCGCTGGTTGGTTATTGCCATCATGAGACTGAAGGGGTGGTCTAAGGAACACCTTAACGACCCATCAATCGTGTATCAGCTTTCCCTTCGGCTGGGCACAAGCTTCGAAGCAATGACATGGTCTCTCGTTCGTCTGGGATTGCTCTCTTCGTTCTCAGCAACTCGCACGCTTGCGCAGAAGCCGAAGGCTCTAAAGCTTGCTGCGTTGGACATCGACGACGCTTCCGCCAAGGTGCCAGGCGACGTATGGATTCTTGATAAGACTGACAAAGACCGGATTCTCGAACCAGCGTCGACCGACCGTTTTGTGGTCGACTTGCCAAACCATGCGGCGGCGGGTCATTTGTGGACCGTCGATGAGTTGCGTTGTGAAGGATTTACGCTTGAGCCGTTCGTTCAAGATGCGCGGATTGTCGCCAAGCGTGGAGCCGGGCCTCTACGAGTGGGAGGAGTGGGCACCGGTAGTACGATGAGATACGCGCTTACGCCGACAATCAACGTCAGCAGCGACTCGACGAGTGTGCAGAGCAGGCGCTCCGCGATTTCGGTTCATGAAACCGCACCGTGGTCCGGCGAGTCCGGGAGTCACGATTCGCTTTCTTTCAGCGCCGAATTCGACGACGTTAATGGTGGGTTGTCGAGACCTGAGCGCACGCGCAGACTGAACAGCGTGCGGGGTATCGAATGATTGACGTCGAAGTGAACCATTCGGAGCGCCTCGGGCCGCCGCGTAATCAAGGTAGGCGACCGACATGCCTGGCGTTCACGACATCAGATTTAAATGCGTTTGCCAATGCGACTGCGCATCTTAGCGTCGAGTTCCTGTGCCACCACGCGGCCAAGGCGGAGGAAAGTTGGGAGCCTGGCGACGGTTTCACGATAGAGCAGGTCTTTACGGCTGTCGCGAGCCCTGGACAGCCGGAAGAAGACATCTACCCGTATCGGGCGGATTCACATGACGCGCCGCTGCAAGCTCCGCCCCGCGGTTTGGTGCCGCTTTATCAAAGCCCGTCGAAGACGCGCGCCTTGGCTCTCTCTGAAGTTATCGCTTTGGTTCGTCAAGGTCGCGCCGTGGGCGCGGTGATAGCAGTCACCAAGTCGTTGTTTTATCCAAGAGATGGTATTGTCGAGTTCGACCCATATGTCATTCCGGACCAGTTTCATGCGATGGTCGCCGTGGGCGTCGGCAAACATCGCCTGACCAATGAAACGCATATTCATCTCCGGAACTCCTGGGGAGCCGGATGGGGTCATCAGGGGCATGCGTGGGTGCCAGAAAGGCATCTTCAGTTGCACATGCAAGAGGGATTCTCGGTATAAAAGAACGATATGGCCATTCTCTTCGACAAGCAATTACGGGTAGTACCGACATGGCTGGCTGCCGCCAAGTATCTCGAGTCATCGCCAAATCGCACGGCGATGAACCTCGTACTCGAAATCACTGAACCACTCGACATAACGGCCGAGGACCAGGCATTAATGCAGCGAGTGGATGTCGCCCTGGAGGCAGAAGACCTGACGCTCCGTACGGTCGCCGGCACAATCTTTCCGTTGGACCTCTATCAGCGTCATGGCCGTCCGGATTTCTACGAGAAATACAAGGCCATGCTCAAGCGCGGTAAGAAGCACGGTACGTGGGGTACTTACGCATCGAGAATGATTGACCGGACGTCTGCTGATGGCAAGAAGGCAATCAATCCTTTGGATATGCTCATCAAGCGACTACGCCACGACGGGCAACCCACGAAGAAAGACAAATCGGTCTCGTCATACGCATCGGCATATGAGCTTGGAGTTGCGGACCCCGCGGCAGATTTGGACATCGGTTACGACGACGATATTGGAGGCGATGTCCCGACCTACAATGCCGCAAAAGACGGCCGGCGATGGATGGGGATGCCGTGTCTCTCCCACCTCAGTTTCAAGCGAGTCGCTGATGAAGACGGATTCGCGGTGCATCTCACCGCGATGTACCGGTCACATCACTATTGTGCTCGGGCACTCGGTAATCTTTTGGGCTTGGCCCAACTTCTCTCTTTTGTCGCAAAAGAGGCAGAGCTGAAAGTCGGCACGCTCACTTGCCTTTCGTCCCATGCGGTACTCGACGTCGAAAAGTGGGGCGGCGTAAAACAAGCACAGAGTGTTTTGGACTTTACGCAGTCAAAATAGTGTTGCTTGCGTTGCGGAGACAGGCGGCGCCAAGCTGTCTCCGTATATTTCCTGCATGCCCCGGCGAAAATCCGAAACTCCCCCGTAACTCGGATGACGAACACACTCGACCGTGACACCGAACGCTTTGGCATACGTGGCGGCATCCTGGCCGATGCAGATGATTCTGCGTATTTTTAGCCATTTGAAGAGCGCGTCATTCAGTTCGGAAACGGCGGCCAACTCTCTTGCCGTGAATTTCCGGTTTGTCAGCGCATCGCCGACTTCATGCGGATGGAATGGGAAGACGTTCCACAAAAGAGGGCGGCGCTCCAGCCGCTCTAAGATTGCCCAAATCTCGGCAGCGGTCCTCTCCGCGACAACGGGCCCTCTGGTTGCTTTGTTGGCAGCTGCCCCTGGATACGACAAGGCAACGGCACTGAGCCGCCGTTCGTCTGTTAACGCCAACCCCGTGCGTCGGCCGCCTCGATAACCAAGGTCCCGGCCCATCCAAATCGTGTCGACGCCGAGTTGCTCGATGGCGCTGAGAAAATTGCGAAGGTTTCTTCGACGAACAGCCGGTGCGTCGGCCAGGTCATGGACCTCGCAACGATTGCTGTAGGGATTGAACACGCCGTCCAATCTGATTTCGGACAGCGCGGCGACGAACGAACGAGGAGTCATGCTTCTTCTTTAATCAAAGTCGGGCGGTGCAGCGCCCACAACCATCTTCTTCTTCGGGACCACTACCGCCAAGGTTGGCTTCTCCTCTTCCCGTATTGTAGAGAAGCTGATGGTGTGGGCCTTCATATCCACAGTCACTTCGCCGCCCCCGGCTTCGCAAAGCTCGCGGAAGACTTTGAAGCCCTCGAGAATGGCTTTTTCCCATTGCCACAGTGGGCAGGCGTAGACCTCGTATCCCTTCACCATTTCACGGACCTGCTTGAGCACGCCGTAGTCCAACTTCCCCGGTGCGGTATCGGTGAAATATCGATGTCGATAGGCGTGGTTGAAAATCCAGGTGGCAATGCCTTCTTCGATAATCATTGCCCGAGCACCATCTTCGTCGCGGTCGACTTGCGAGTTGCTCTTACGCTTCAGCTTCAGCAGGCCACGCACGACCGGTGACCAGCCCAAGTGGGCAATATAGGCTAGATGGAATACGTCATGGAACCGATAGCCGTCAGGTTCCGTGCGGTTGTCGGTCAGCCTGTCACCGATGTTCACCCGATTCATTTGCTGGACGACATACGTAACACCATCGTCGCCATGCATTTCGATGAACCGCATCGTGAGCTTGCGAGGCAGTTGTTCAAGTTCCGAATACGAATCATCGAAGGGCGCATGATACGCGGTTCCATCCCGTGGCCACCTGGATTCGAACTTTTCCAGATTTTCTTTGGCAACTTGTGCGACTGAGAGGTCAAATTGTGCGCAGACAAGTACCATGTCTGCCAGCAACGAGCCAAGCAGTTCAAGGCTCGAGTGGCTTGCGAGGTCTTCTACACTCGATATGGCCATAAGTTGGCCGCAATGCGCACCGAGCCCACACAGCGTTTCAGTACGCGTATCTGAGGCAAGCTTATTCCGACAGAACGCTATGAGGCCGTCGAACTCGGCGAACGTTACATCGCCCTCTGACCTGTTGTCATTCACTTCGAGGCGGCGCTTGAGTTCATTCAGGGCGGTGACCCCGAGGTCGTTCAGGCTGTGTCGGCATTCAACGCCGACGGTAGTTAAATACCAAAGCGCGTCGCCCAGCTCTTCCGTTACGTTCGCCTGTTCCGCCGGCCCAAGGTCGCGCTTCGACTTTTTGATGGCAGCTAGAACCCCTCCGACTTCACCAAAAAGCCCGTATCTGAGTTGATTGAAGGCTTCAGGCTTCCCCTTGAACTGGTTCGACGCCGAGGCTCGTGCTTCATACTCAGAAAGTGGCAAAGCTAGGTTCCTTGCGGAATTGTCCGGATTGAACACGACGGTGGCCCCTCTTTTTGATTTGTCTATGGCTGCGACACTGTATTTTTCCCACTGCGAAGCTCGGTCTTCAACTGCTTGGCGCAGGTCACGATAGTTCCGCGGTCACCCCTCAAAGCACCAAGCATCAAAGCTTTCTCTCTCACACTTACGGTGACGTCGTAGTGTGGATAGATAGAACGTTCCTGGAACCAGGACCGGCGAAGACCGAGCCGCTGGGCGAAATCATGCAGTTCGTTCAGTGAATCTGCAACAAGGTGGCACCACTGCTTTCCGCGCCAGGATATGCGCTCATCGTCAACATAGATTGCCATGCTTGCCATTTTGCAAAAAGATTTGCAAAATGGCAAGCAATATGCAATCAAATCGCAAGTCCGTTCTAGCTGCAAAACAACTCGGTGACACGCTTCGCAACCGGCGGAAAGAGCTCGGCCTGACTCTGGAGAAACTAGCTTCCATGCTGAACGTTGACGTCGGCCAGTTGTCCCGATTTGAGAGAGCCGAATTCAAAATCGTGTCTCGGAATTTGCAAAAAGTTGTGGATTTTTTGCAAATCGAATTTCAGGACGAGGTCGGAACGCCGGAAGGCATCGTCGAACAATTCGCTGAGTTGTTGGGTCGGTCTGCTAGGCACCGGGCCGCCGCGATTGCTCTGGTTCGAGCCCTCCAGCAGCTTCGTTGAAGCTCATTCCGCTTCGAAACAGCTGCAGTATGGCTTCCCCGAGAGCCACGCGGCGTCGTTCGCGTTGCTCGTCTATGCGAGCAACTGGCTGAAGTGCCATGAGCCCGAGGCGTTTCTCGCGGCGATGTTGAACAGCATGCCGCTCGGCTTTTACTCCGCGTCGCAATTCATTCAAGATGCGCAGCGTCACGGTGTGAAGGTGCTGCGGGCTGACGTCACCATCAGCAACTGGGGTTCGGTCCTCGAGCCTCACGAATCCGCATCGAGGCCGGCGGTTCGTCTTGGTCTGTCGCTGCTGAAGGGCATGAAGGATGGTGCCTCGGAGCGAATTGAAGCTGCGAGAGCCGTGAGGCAATATGCCAGTGTCAGCGACCTGGCTAAGCGAGCCTAGCTCGACCGGAAAGACCTTCAGGTTCTGGCGACGGCGAACTCGCTGTCGGCACTGGCAGGCAACCGGCGAGAAGCGCTCTGGGCCTCAGTGGTTGCGGTGCCCGACCGCGACATCCTCGCAGATGCGCGCGTCGATGATGAAACGCCTGTGCTCGGCGAACCATCGGAAGGTGAAGACATCGTCGCCGACTATGACTCAATGAGCCTCACGCTCGGCCGGCATTCGCTTTCGCTGCTGCGGCCGGTTCTACTCGAGCAACGTCTGGTGCGGGCAGCAACACTCATGACGTACCGAAACGGCAGGCTCGCGCGTGGTTGTGGGCTGGTCACGGTACGTCAGCGACCAGGAACAGCGAAGGGCATGATGTTTGTGACCATTGAGGACGAGACGGGCAACGTGAACGTCATCATCTGGCTGTCCCTGCAGGAGAAGTTCCGGCAGGAAGCGCTGGGCGCCTCGCTGCTCGCCGTCTACGGGACGTGGCAATGCGAGGGCGAGGTTCGCCACTTGGTTGCGCAACGACTTGTCGATATGTCGCCTCTGCTCGGCGGGCTTGCGGCTGTCAGTCGAAATTTCTGTTGAGCTATAGCCAGTACAGGCGTAGCAAATGTCTTAAATTCGTTCTATTCCCATCCATACACGGCACGGTCGTAGAGACACGCCAGCTTGCGGAACGCTGTTGAATAATTCGAATTTTGAAATCTGCCAATGTTTGCAGCGAGAAACTGCCCAATGCCTGCATAGTCCTCCCTCGTCCATTCGACGAATGGCAGATATTGCGCAACAATTTCCGGCGTGAACCGCTGAATCATTTCGGCGACGCTCAACCCGCGGTAGTTCCGCATGTAGCCCTTCGCCAGACTCTTTGCACGGAAGTCTGCGGGCGTCAAGTCGACATAGCGGCTAACGTCGTAGTCAGACAGCTCGTATTCGTCCCTGTCTTTGATTCCCGCCGCTTGGAGAAGAAAGAAAACTGGAAGGTACTTAAGGCCTTTCGAGACTTGCGGCATTGCCTCTAGCAACACGCGGCGTGCGTCGTACCCCTTGTTCCTGAAAATGAGGTCTTCAAACAGGTCGATTGGCTTGATGCCGCGATAGCCGACATCCCCGAGGCGACGCTGCTCTTCCTCTTCCCGCTCCGCGGCCACACCGACGCCAACGACAAACTCAATATCTTCGCGCCCGTTGACCTGGTCGACATCGACGACAACGAGCTTGCCATGCGGCTCGGTCGACTTAACGAGTTCGTAGAGTTGCTCTTTACAGTAGCGAAGCACACGCGCAGGTATCTTTCGCTTTGTCGACTCTATTGCTTCATAGATACCTACGAATGAACTCGCTCTGATGAGGGTGATGGGGATTTGAGTCTTTTCAAGAGCGATGACAGTTTGAGAGATGGCATCCTGCTCGCCCTCGCGTGCTCGCTGCACGAATATTAGGTTGTTGTTCAACTGTTGGAGCTTGTCGGGTCCGATGCAGGCGCAGATGGCCCTGAGCAGCGAGATGATATTGTCATCGTTTAGAGAGTAACCCATGAAAATAACTGGATGCTCAACGAAAATGGTAATGAGCTTCGCTGCCAGATACGCGTTGCGCTCGTTGAAATCCTTGTAGTCGCCGCTGGTAAGAACCAAGCTGCGCGGGGTGTTGACACAGCCATGAATTTTGTATATCTCGCCGATGGACTGCGGGTTAGAGAATAAAAGCTCGTCTTGACCGACATAGACTCGATAGTCTGGAAAGAGCGTTTGGAGAAACGTATCCCAGTTGGTCGTGATGATGCCGTCGACATTCAGGCGGCCTAAAGCGTCGAGCTCATCTGCGAACTCACTCTGACTAAGGTCCGGAACGCCGACACTTTTGAGGTAATCGCAGATTTCAACCCGGAGAGGTCCAGTTTTTTCGGTTATTTTCTTCGAGTGCTTTTCGCGGCTGGCCGCGTAAGCATCATGAGTCCACCATACCTCATGGAAGTCCTCGGCCATTGCTGCGGCGACGGCGGGCAAGTCGCCGTTTGCCGACGAAAGATAGTATTCGTACGGCTTGATGTATTCGCAAAAGCGACGCAGCAAGCCCGCCCAGTCATCCAGACCGAGGTATCGACGGGATAGACCGGAGCCTGCAAACAGAAATGGCCCCGAGCTGTGAGCTTGCAACTGCATGGCAAGAGTCTGCGAAATGGTCATGGCTTGACATCAGCGAAAGATAAGTTGACGTCGATTCTAGCCCGTCGCTTTGCAAGCCTCCACCCTCATCGCTGCCCACCGCATTAGGTGCGTAACAAGGCTGGCGCGCAGACAGCCGACGTGGAGCATGCCGACGAGCACTAGCAGGAGTATCGTTATACGATAGGCGCAATTGCCGTGCGTGACTTTACTCATCAAATACGGCAAGCAGCGCTCAGTGCTTTCAACGGAAGCGACGATGAGCAAAGGAACAGGCAGCAGCCAAGGTGGCGCGCGCGGCAACTCGGGCGGTGCATCGAAGGGCTCGTCCAGCGGGGCCAAATCATCCGGGAGTGGCGCCCGGTCGGGAAGTGGCTCTTCCGGCGGTAACTGGCCGAGCACGACTGGAAATCCGTCGGGCGGTGGGCGTGGTAACGCTGCACCTCGCGGAAGTCGTTGACGCGCTGTTCGTCGAGGGTCGCATACGCGCATCGCCAGTCCGCCGAAATATTTTTTCTGGCAATCTCCCCAGCACTCGGCGAGATTGGCGGGCACTGTCTCTGAACGGGAAATCATGACCCCTGTTGCGCGGTATACATAGTGCTGCCCCTTCCGCGGTGCAGCCGCGCGACTGGTCGGACATCAACGGCCGCGGTCGCGGGACAACCGGTACTGTGGGATAGCCTTGAGACACCGGACAGGACGTTCGTTGAGCCACTCAAATTGAGACAATCATTGATTGCGAGCGGAACGGAGGCCCTTCAGAGGTCAACACATGCGAACTGAAGTGATGTGACAGTGTTCAGCTTTGGCCGCAATCAAATGCGGTGCTTCCGAGCGCGACTGCGCTAACGCATCTCGCGCCGAACCCCGTCGCTCTGCGAGTGCCTCGCCACACAAGCCGAATAAACTATGAAAGAGCACCAAGTTTTCTACAAATACATGAGCGCTGCAACCGCTCACATCGTTCTTGCCAATCAAACTCTTCGGTGGTCAACCCCGGGAACACTGAACGACCCATATGACATGCAATTCGACCTTCGATATGAGGTTGACCAGCAGGCTGTCCGACGCCTGGCATTGGAAAAACTTTGGGAGGCATACTGTGGAGCGCCAGTCGCAGTCGGAAATATTTTGGGCGTTTTGGTTGGAGCGATAAGGGCAAAGATTCCGAATATGCAGCGGGAGGAATTCGAGGCCAACTATGCGGAAGCAATCTTCGAGAGCATGAACAAGCTCGAAGGTGCGTTGCCAAGACTCAACGCCGAAGTCCGCAGCCAACTCGCGTCGAGCAAAATTCTGTGCTTGACGGAATCCCCTGATAACCCGGTGATGTGGACTCACTATGCCGATACCCATCGCGGCATAGTAATCCGATTGCGCGACTACCCTGAGTTTGACAGTCCTTATAGGACCGCCAAGCCGGTGAATTATGTCGCCAATACGCCTCGCCTTGTCGATGAGGAGTTCTTGTCCGACATGCTCTCTGGCCGAGCCTCATTCAATGTGAAGGAACTTCTCGACAGACTCGTTTACACCAAGTCCGTGGACTGGTCGTATGAGCGAGAGTGGCGAATCTACTCTGGAAACGGGAGTCAACAAGATGCTCCTCACGAAGACTTGCGATTTGGCTCGTTAGAATTGGACGCCGTGCTCTTTGGTTTGAACACCTCTGATGATGACCGAGTGTCACTCGCGCGGCTCGTTCGCAAGGAGTATCCGCACGCCGAATTGCTTCGTGCGGGAAAACGCCCGGACGCTTTTGGGATGATTTTCCCACCCCTCGACGACTGACCAGCTCGGCAACTGGCGCAGTTGACCTTCCGAATGCCACGCGTCTATCTCGACCACAATATTGTCACTCGATTGGCCGTCGAGCGTGTCGCCACGCCTCAAGGCCGCGAATACGGCGCAATTCGCCGTCTTCTTGGAACCGGTCGCGTCAGCTTTGTTTTGTCATCCAGACTTATTTCAAGGACGCTTGTGTTGTCAGCGCCGTCTTTGATGTTAGGGCGATGATAGAGCTCGACCGGTCAGCGACGGTTGTCTCACAGCGCAGGGTGCGTTGTCCGTGAGTGCATTTGCATTGCACAAATGCACCGTGTCTAAGTAGGGGCATTACCCGAAATGGGTGACCGACAGCGTAGTAACGGCCATCAGCGAACACGCTTGCAGCACCACGCGAGACCGCATCTCTGCCGGTAGAAATGCGCGCTTGCCGGCTCGCTTAATGAACGTGATAGCACTCTTCGTCGCTGCTACGCGCGCCTGAAACTAGGGTGCAGTAAAAGCGGCAAGCTCAGCCTGAATCTCCTTCGAAATCTCACCCACGTGCCAGCGCCGCTCCTTGAATTTATCTGAACTACGCATGATGGCGAGGACGCCGGCAGCGGCGAACGTGTACATCTTCGTGCCAAACCGGCTGACACGTAGATGCCACCAGGCAGACCGACATCCATTCGACCGCTGGGACGGATTTCGAGATGGTGCTGTCCAATGTTATCTAAGATGCGGCAGGCGAGCGCCTGCCGCATCTTGCGCTAGAAAGCGGTCGACTGGCTTCCGCAAAATATTATCGCCCTAGCTTTTTCGCTACAGCAGCTCGGATGCCTTTTTCGCTGACAGCGCCAGTTTTTTCGCGCATTGTCTTCAGGGTCGTATTTGGCCCGAAGCCCTCGATGGGCTTCGGCAGATTCTTGTTCATCGTGTTGCCGTGCTTCTGGTCAATCTTCCCATCCTTGTCGCGATGGCGACCATCGAGTCCAGGTTGTTTCATGTTTGCGCTCCAGTTGGTTCTGACATGGGAACTGCAGTACGACGCCCACAACCCCGTACGTGCTCAGTTAATGAGAGAGCTGCGGCGACAAAAAACCTGTTTGAGACTGTCAACACGACGAAGCGGCGTACCCCTTTGAAATAAACCGACCTCCGAGGTCGCATCGGTTTTCCTACTCTTGCCTTGCGGAGCTCCTTACGGCTGAGCAACCTTACCGGTCTCGGCAATCGCTGCAAGCGCAACACTCTGGTCGGCGTACCACCGGATGAGGCATTCGCGGTCATGGCATTGGTGCTCGCGGTAATTCCACTGGGCCTGGGTCCGCTCTTTGAATGCAACTGGGTCATCTGCAACGGCTTTGGCCTTGGCATAGATTGCAGCCAACTGAACGTCATCTGAGGCCAGCTCGGCGTCGCTACAAATAATGCGCTCCGCATCGGAACGAGCCTTCGAACAATCAAAGCTGGTTTGCTGGAAGGAAACAGTCTGAGCCGAGGGCGCAGTGTCTGAAGCTGCCGATTCACCCCCAAGGGTGTTGGCCCTGTTTCCCTGCGCCCAGCTCGACAGGGGCGTCGCACGAACAGGCAAGTCGGGCCACTGGTATGTCTTTATCGAGGAGTCGTCCGAGGGGTTTAAGGTTCGCTTTATGAGCATAACGCCTCTGCCGGTCGTTTCATTGATGGCAAAAGCGGCTTGCTCGGTACTGCACTCATGCTCCTTGCAACCTTGCGCGACCAGATAGCCGTCTTGCGCCTGAATACCCGCTGAGTTGGTCACGGCAAGCCGCTCTGTGATTTTTTTCCAGTCGGCTCGCGAGATGCCGTTGAATGCAGAACGGAACCGTTTGTCATCCACCACATCGGAAGGATACTTACCAACAAGCCAGCTGAAGTCTTGGACCGGATGAGCTGCATTCGGTGGGGTGATAGTGGTAGCAGCCGACACCGCGCCATTCGAACCGGGCGCGGCCTCCGCGGTTGTGTCGGCTCGAAGCGTTACCTGTTCGCTCTTGCCTTGCAAAGCGGCGTGGTGCGGGTACACGATGAGAGTGTAGATAACCGCTACCGCCGTGACAGCCGCGGACGCTGTCGCCTTGGAGGCAACATAGTCATTGCCTGAATGGATAGCGGGTCGCGGCGTCACCTCCACGGTTAGTTTGGACTGAAACCACTCGTTCGCCTCCTTGATTGCTTGGGAGGAAACTGCTTTCTTGCGCATGAAACTGAAGCTCTTGTATCCGCCGTAGGCAAGAGCAAATGCTGTTAAAGCGAGCCCCACGGGCACGCTAAGTACAGCCATGAGGAAGCAACCCAGCAGAGCCGCAAACAATGGGCCAACAAATCCGGGCGCAGTGGGCCAGGCGCGCACTCTGGCCAGCAGAGCGCTCGCAGCTGTCTGCAGTTCACCCCGAGGTCCATGCGCCGCCGCACACTTGTGCTCCATCTCGTAGACCGCCAGCATTGCCTTTTCTTTCTCGGCAAGCGAAACAGTACCAATATCTATGGCCAACTTAATGGCCTTTGTTGTAAGCGCCAAGTCTTGAGCGAGTGTATTTAGGAACGGCTGATGCTGTTCGAGCGTGATGGCATCGCCAATGTCAGCGTCGTCAACAAAGACACCATGCGATAAAAAATACTGTCGCAACGCATTTGTTGTGCGGGACTGCACCTTGTGGACGAAGTCCTGCGTGGCCTGTTCTCTTTTAGATAGATTTTCAGTATTCATATATCCAATACCCGTGCTCGCAGACGTGCTGTGACTCTCCCGACGGTTCGATTTCCCGCCCTTCGAACTTGTCGTATATCTGATTCCGGTACCCGGAATACTTGTGGTGATGCGTCCACGTGTGTTGTATGTGAAGCCCTTTCCACCAAGAGACGTGCTAATTCCGCTCTTGCTGAGATTGATGCGAATACCGGGCGCAATTTTTATGCTTTTCCTGAAGCCCCAACCCATGTCATCCCCCGAACACCTTGTCCAGCGAACTAATGCCGCCTGTCCGACAAGGCAAAATACTGCCGGTTGTTCCGACGGCCGTATACTTCCCGTGCCGACCGTCGGGCCGATTCAGTCTCAAGCATCAGCATTCGGAGAGTTGGCCTTCGTCGCATCTAGCCAAGCCATCTCCAGGCGTGTTCTGCTGCCTGCGTTGAGTTTGCGAAGCCCAACTTCCCGGGCCATCGCTGGCACGCCAGATTCTTCGTCGTGCCCCGCTCGCATCATGTCGAACGCGAGCGCCCGAAGTTCAGCAAGCGAAACCTCATCGACTGACCGTGCTGTGCCATCGACAGGTCGTCTGAATCGAATCTGCGTTTGAGCAGAATCATCTTTGGCGCGGAAAAACGTACCTACATCCTCTGGGTCGCTGCTGCAGTGCTGCGACGCCAGGCGTACGACCCGGTCCTGGATTTTTGCGCCCGTCCGAACCCAGCCATGAGCCCGTGCAATACGACGCGCGAGGACTTCGTCGCGAACCGGTCCTTCCACGCGCACGACGTGCTCAATCAAACGCAAAAGCGTCGGGTTGTAGACGACGTCGAAGAAGGCGTCAGCATCAACGGCGTAACCCTCGAGCGTCAAATCGACCTCAATGAAACGCCCCTCAACCGAGTCGCCCGAATGTGAAACGGCGGCATTTCGAGCGTAAGTGACAGGAAGCGCGGTAGCGTCGACTGCGGCATCGACGTCCAACGAAATATGGGCAACCTCCGCCGAGTGACCCACCTGTTCATCCGGCATTGCCATAACGTCCGCGATGACCTGCTCCGCAAGGACCGCCGCCTTCTGCTCCGTCTGCGCTCGCTTTGCTCGCTGCTCGGCGAGCAATTCCTCAAGCTGACGATGAATCTTTTCGAGGGTTCCCTGCATATCAATCCACCAGTCGGTCGACCAGATACGCAGAATGTCCCAACCTAGCCCGCGCAAGACTTGCTCACGCAATTTGTCGCGGTCGCGCGCTGTTGCCGAACGATGATAGGTCGCGCCATCGCACTCAACACCGGCGAGGTATCGTCCAGGTGCGTCTGGGTCGACTACGCCAAGGTCAATTCGGAATGCAGAGACGCCGACCTGCGGATGCAAAGTCCATCCCCTTTCGGTGAGCGCGTTCGATACTGCTTTCTCGAACGGACTCTCGAAGTCCCCGAGGCTGCCCGCGACGGCCTCGCCTAACGCACGCGCACCACGGTCCGCGAACTCCAAGAAGTGCTTCAAGTCACGAACCCCGAGGGCCTGGGTTCTCGACAAGTCCATCTGCTCGGGACGGAAGCTACCGAAAACACGGAGCTCCTGTCTTGCACGGGTAATGGCGACATTTAACCGGCGCTCGCCGCCTTGCTGGTTCATGGGGCCGAAGTTCATCGGCATGTTGCCGTCAATTCCCGGGCCGTAGGTCGTTGAGAAGTACATGATGTCCCGCTCGTCGCCCTGCACGCTCTCCAAGTTTTTCACAAACACCGGTTCGAGCTGCGTTTCCAGAAAGAAGTGCTCAATAGACGGGTCCTTGCGGCGTTCTTCGTCGAGCAAATCCTCGATGAGCGATTGCTGTTCAGAGTTAAACGTCACGACACCGATAGTCAAGCCGCTGTCGTGGAAACCAGGTGCTTTCATCTTGCCGACCAGGTCAGCTACAAGCGCCTTCGCTTCTGGCTTGTTTGTCCGCGCCCCGCCGCGCTCATACTGGCCATTTGCAACATGAGTGAAGCTGACAGCACGGTCGTTTGTGACCGGACTCGGGAATGTCACCAACTCTCCGTCGTAGTACCGATGATTCGAGAATGCAATCAGGCTTTCGTGACGGCTACGATAGTGCCATGACAACTTCATGGTCGGCAGATTGGCACCGATACATTCTTCGAGAATACTCTCCAGTTCGGTCTCGACGTCCGTGTCGTCAATGTCCGATTCCGCGCGGTCAAAGAAACTTGTCGGCGGCAGCTGTTTGGGGTCGCCAACCATGATGACCTGCTTCGCACGCGCCATCGCGCCAATAGCGTCCCACACTGGAATCTGTGATGCCTCGTCGAAGATGACGACGTCAAAGTTTGCTGTTTCGGCTGGCAAATATTGCGCAATCGACAACGGGCTCATGAGAAGGCACGGCGTCAGGCGCATCACGGCGCTCGAGGCCTGAGACATCAATTCCCGAAGAGGCAGGTGCCGAGTCTTCTTTTGCATCTCGTAGCGCAACAGGCCCCATTCAGAGCCCCGCGAGACACGGTCAGGTGAAGGATGTCCGGCCGACAACTGCGCACGTACCCACGCCTGAGTTAGGCCGATGAACCGTTCATCAAGCTCCCGGAAATCCCGAATGCGTTTTTCGTGCTCCGCGGAAACAAACGTGCGCAACACGTCGTCGACGTCGACGACCGCGTTCAACCACCATCGGCAGTAATCGGTCTCAAACGCTTCCTTCACGCGCCCGAGCTGGATTGCGCCCTGTTCAACACCAGCCACGACAGGAGCAAGTCCGAACGCGAGAGCCGCCGCGCGGGTCTTGCGCCATGCACACCAGGCGTTCAACCGATTCGAGCTGGCCAAGACATCGCTTGCACGCGCGGACAGTGCCGTCGGGAGAAGCGAACCAAGTGTCGCGTTATCGGACCCGGGAAGGCCGCTCGCGACCGTGAATTGCACCACCGCCTGGTTAAA
>WNGR01003247.1_pt1 | contig 24836 bp, 17 predicted proteins | sample 5407581 | NCBI WGS metagenome assembly WNGR01 (sample SAMN13153383, study PRJNA577476) | soil metagenome | isolation source: 80 cm soil or saprolite under Garry oak tree replicate 2 | place: USA:California | collected 2016-06-15
GCCCGCGCTAGGGAGTGCCAGCGATTGCCCGGCGGCAGGGCCAGGACCTGATCGCGGAGCCAGCGCAGGCGCAGCTGAGTCCCCAGGGCGAAATACACACGCGCCACCGTTTCCACGGCGAGCATGCTCGTAGAGGCGCTCTCGACGATATCCAGGGCGGAGAAGAGCATCCCCAGACCAGCGATCCGCAGCGCCAGCTCTGTAGGCACCCCCTTGTCGACGAGGTCGGCGCTCACGTGCTCAAGTACGTCGTGGTCAGTGTCCATGAGGAACCCGGGCAGCTCTCGCATCAGGATCGCCACCCCAGGCGCAAACTGTGTCACTGTGTCTGCGATGTCCAGTGGCGGTCGGCGCTGGCGCACCAGCCAGCGCGTCGCTCGCTCGATCAGCCGCATGGTCTGGTCAAGCATACCCAGCTGCGTCTCCACCGCGACCCGGCCGTCGAGCGCTTCGATGTCCGCCCACAGGTGAGCCATGTCAAACACCTCCAGCACCACCGTGAACGCACGGGCTATATCCTCGGCTGTTGCCCCCGTTTCCTCACCCAGACGGTAGACAAACGTGCTGCCCATCCGGTTGACTATGCGATTCGTCACCCTGGTGGCAATGATCTCACGGCGCAGGCGATGGTTGCGCATCGGCTCGGCGGCACGCTCCTGTACGGGCGAAGGGAAGTAATGCACGAGTTCGCTCTCCAGCTCTGGAGTGTCCGGCAGGTCGGAGGCGAGCAACTCTTCGTAGAGCGTAATCTTGCTATAGGCCAGCAGGGTCGCCAGTTCGGGGCGCACGAGCCCGAGCCTGGCCGTCCGGCGCTCGGCCAGGCACTCGTCGTCCGGCAGGAACTCAAGAGCGCGATTGAGTTTGTTCGCCTGCTCCAGGCGACGCATGAAGCCCGCCTGCTCGTCCAGCAGGGCCGAAGCCTGGGCCAGACTCAGCGCCTGATTCTGCTCGTAGTTGTCGCGCAGGACGAGTTCCGCCACTTCCCCTGTCATGCCTGCCAACAACTGGTTGCGCTGCTTCTCCGTCATATCCGAGGCTCCGACCAGCGCGTTGAGCAGAATCTTGAGGTTGACCTCGTGGTCGGAGCAGTCCACGCCAGCCGAGTTGTCGATGGCATCGGTGTTGATCCGGCCTCCCAGGAGCGCGTATTCGATGCGCCCCTGCTGGGTGAAGCCAAGATTGCCACCTTCGGCTACCACGCGACAGCGCACCTCTCGCCCGTCCACGCGCAGCGTATCATTAGCTTTGTCGCCGACATCGCTGTGGCGCTCATCACTGGCCTTCACATAGGTGCCGATGCCCCCGTTCCACAAGAGGTCCACAGGGGCCTTCAGCAAGGCGCGGATAAGTTCGTTCGGCGTCAATACCTCGGCCTCCACTGCCAGTCTTCGCCGGACTTCGGGCGACAGGGGAATGGATTTGGCGCTCCGGGGGAAGATTCCACCCCCCTGAGAGATAACGCTGTGGTCGTAGTCGGCCCAGGAGGAACGTGGCAGCTTGAAGAGCCGCTCGCGCTCCTGGAAGCTGCGCTCAGGATCGGGGTCCGGGTCGAGAAAGATATGTTGATGATTGAACGCGCCAATCAGCTGGATATGCCGGGAACGCAGCATGCCGTTGCCGAACACATCGCCGGACATGTCGCCAATCCCCACGACAGTGAAATCGGTCACCTCAACATCCTTGCCCACCTCGCGGAAATGCCGCTTGACCGACTCCCAGGCTCCGCGGGATGTAATCCCCATCTGCTTGTGATCGTAGCCTGCGGAGCCACCTGAAGCGAACGCGTCCCCCAGCCAGAAGCCATAGTCGCGGGCGAGGGCGTTGGCGATATCCGAGAAGGTCGCGGTCCCCTTATCGGCGGCGACCACCAGGTAGGGATCAGCATCGTCGTAGCGCACCACGTCTGGCGGGGGCACCACCTGACCTGCCACCAGGTTGTCGGTCAGGTCGAGCATGCCTCGGATCAGCGTCTGGTAGCAGGCGGTGACCTCTGCCAGGAGCGCTTCCCGATCGCTGCCAGACGGGAGGTGCTTGACCACAAAGCCGCCCTTAGCACCCAGGGGTACGATGACCGCATTCTTCACCGTTTGGGCCTTCATGAGGCCCAGAATCTCCGTGCGGAAGTCTTCGCGCCGGTCGGACCACCGTATACCGCCTCGTGCAACTCTGCCACCCCGCAAGTGGACGCCCTCCATTCGTGGCGAGTAGACGAAGATCTCGAACAGCGGCCGTGGTAGGGGCAAGTCGGGGACCAGCGATGGATCGAGCTTGAAGGAGAGGTAGGGCCTGGGCTGCTGGTCGGCTCCCCGCTGGAAAAAGTTGGTCCGCAGGCTCGCCCGGATCAGATGCAGAAAACTGCGCAGGATGCGGTCTTCGTCCAGGCTCGGCACGGCATCCAGGGCGTGCTCAATATCCTCAACCAGCTGCGCCTCCGCCTGTGCGTTCTTGAGAGCCGCGGGATCGAAGCGCGTGCGAAACAGGTCTAAGAGCAGCCGGGCGATCTGCGGATGACTGGTCAGGCTCTGTTCCATGTACGCCTGGCTGAAGAGGCTGCCCGCCTGGCGCAGGTACTTACTGTAGGCCCGCAGCACCGCGATCTCACGCCCGCTGAGCTGGGCGCGTAACACCAGGCGGTTGAATCCATCGGTCTCGATGTCGTCGCGCCAGGCCTGGGCAAAGGCTTCTTGAAACAGCGCTTTCACCTGGTCCGTGTCCAGTTCGCCTTCCCCCGCGTAGACGAGGCCCAGGTCATATATCCACACCGCTGGCATATCCTTGGCTCGAATTTCATACGGGTGTTCGTCCACCACCTCAACGTCCAGGGTCTCCAGCACGGGCAAAATGTCCGAAAGCGTCATCGGCTGTTCGCAGCGCAGCACCTTGAAGCGCAGTGACCGCTCCGGCGCTTCGAGCGGTCGATACAGGCTCAGGGCAAGATCGCCCCGTGGCGCGAGGCGCTCCATCCGCAGGATATCCGGCACAGCGGCACGAGCGTGAAACTCAGCGCGATAGGCGGTGGGGAAAGCGCCCCGGTAGCGCTGGAAGAGCCGGTTCCCGACCTCCTCCCCACACTGATCGAGCAGGGCCGCGTGCAGGTCGTCTGTCCACGAACGGGTGGCTTCGGCCAGTCGCTTCTCGATGGCCCGCACATCGTAAGTAGGAACGTCGTCGGGGTTCGTATAGATGATGATGTGTAACCGCGCTAGAATGGATTCCGTGACGTACGCCGCGTGCTCCACGCTCACCCCGTGCAACTGCTGCTGGAGAATCCGCTGAATGCGCAGGCGATTCTCGGTGTGATAGCGGTCACGAGGTAGATACACCAGGCACGACAGGAAGCGACCGTAGGGATCGCGCCGGAGAAAGAGGCGCACCTGCGGGCGCTCGCCTATGCGCAGAATGCCAATCACGATCGCGAACAGCTCGTCTTCAGAGATCTGGAACAGCTCACCCCTGGGATAGGTCTCCAGAATATCGACCAGAGCTTTATAGAAGTGGTCTCCAGGTAAGAAAGCGGCGCGGGCAAGGACGCGGTTAAACATGTGGCGCACCACCGGGATGTCACGCGGGTGCGCATGGTAGGCAGCGGTGGTGTAGAGGCCGAGGAAGCGCCATTCCCCCGTGACCTGCCCGGTAGCATCGAAGCGCTGAATGCCAACGGCGTCCATGTAGGAGGGCCGGTGAACCGGGGAACGCGCATCGGCCTTCGTCAGCGTGAGGAGGCGTCTTGACTGGCCAAGCAGGCGCACCTCCGCTGGGAGTGTGGCGATGTCGTGCGCCTCCAGCCCGGATTCGGCTTCCCGCAGGATGCCGAGGCTGGAGCCTGGCACCGCACCGAGGCGGTCTTCACCGCTCTCCGCGAGCAGGTCGTACGATCTGTAGCCCAGAAAGATGAAGTTCTCGTTGTCGAGCCATGCGAGCAAGTCTCGAGCCTCTGCAACCTCTTCTTTATCGAGGGGAGGCGGGTTCGCGTCGAGTTCACGTACGAGCTGCTGGAGGATGTGCCGCATCTTCGGCCAATCCTCCACGGCTGCACGCACCTGCCCAAGGACGCGGATAAGGTCCTGGCATAGCTCATCCAGCACAGCAGGCTCCCGCTGCTGATCCACCTCGACGTGTAGGAGTGCTTCCGTGATCGCGGAGCCTTGTACATCCTCCACTGGGAAGACCTCGAGGAGTTGTCCATGGTCATCGCGTTGCACAGAGATATTCGGAGCAACAATGAGATGGATGGCGTACCCTTGGCGGGTGACTTCCATACTCACCGAGTCCACCAGGAAAGGCATGTCATCGGTAATGAGCTCGATGACGGTGTGTGGAGATTGCCAGCCATGTGCTTCGAGCTGGGGTGTGTAGACGCGCACTTTGCACTCCCGTGGTGCCCGGTGCTGGGCCAGGTTCCAGTGGGCCATGACTGCCCCGTACAGGTCGAGGGGGCTGCGCTCGATGAGGTCTTCTGGGGCGATCAAACGGTAGTACTCGCTGGCAAAGGCGGCACACATTGCCGCCTTGCCATGAGGCAGGCGATCTCGAATGTAGGCGAGGACCTGCTCAATGGACTCGGACTTTGCATCTTGTAACATGGCCATAGGAACCTCCTTCTGCCAGGTGTGTTGCAAAATTGCCTCTTTGGGAGCTTGCGCTCTGCATCCTGGCTCAGTTCACACGTGAGCGGACCAATGAGCTGGTATCCTCAACTGAGGACTTCAGTAATCGGCACTAAGGCCCAATCAATCGTCTCACGATCAATAATCAGAGGGGGAGCGAAACGGATGACCGTTTCGTGCGTCTCTTTGCAGAGTACGCCCCGTTCCTTCAAGGCCTCACAGAAACGGCGTGCGCCACCGGCAGAGGACTTGAGTTCGACCCCAATGAGCAACCCCTTCCCTCGTACTTCTTTAATAGACGGGCTGGACAAGCTCGTCAGACGCTCCAAAAAATAGGCGCCGAGGCTGGCGGCGTTTTCGCTCAGACCCTCTTCAACAAGCACATTCAGTGCCTCCAGGGCCACGGCAGCACCCAGGGGATTGCCAGCAAAGGTTGAGCCATGTTCACCTGGTTGAAACAACTCCATCAGCTCACGATCCGCGAGTACGGCACTCACCGGGTACATGCCCCCGCTCAAAGCCTTGCCGATTATGACGACGTCTGGGCGGACCTCTTCATGTTGACAGGCAAACAGCTTGCCAGTACGCCCCAGGCCGGTCTGAATCTCGTCAGCCATGAAGAGGACGTTGCTTCGGCGGCAGATGTCCCACACCTGGCGCAAATAGCCAGCCGGAGGAATGATTACACCGGCTTCCCCCTGGATGGGCTCCAACAACACCGCCGCTGTGCGCGGGGTTATGGCCCCTTCGAGCACATCCGGATCGCCATAAGGCACGGTCACGAAACCAGGAGTGTAGGAGCCAAAGTACTGCGTGTAGAGTGGCTCCGTTGAGCCTGAGATGGCTGTTATCGTCCGCCCGTGGAAATTCCCCTCCGCGACGATGATCTCAGCCTGGTTACGGGGCACCCCTTTGACCGTGTAGGCCCACTTGCGGGCCAGCTTCATGGCCGTCTCCACGGCCTCAGCCCCAGTATTCATGGGCAGTGTCATCTCATAGCCGGTGATCTGATGTAACCGTTGCAAGAAGAGTGGATACCGGTCATTGCGGAAGGCACGCGAACTTAAGGTGAGCCTTTTGGCCTGCTCGATTAGCGCCCGGACTAACCGCGGGTGACAGTGGCCCTGGTTCAGAGCGGAGTAGGCGCTGAGACAGTCGAGATACCTGCGACCTTCGACATCGTAAACCCAAACTCCCTGGCCACGTGTGAGGACCACATCCAATGGGTCATAGTTGTGAGCCCCATGGTGTTCCTCAATCTGGATGAATTCTTGCGAGATCATTGTGTGCCTCCTTATGACATGGATAAGCGCCTTTCTTGTCTGAGATATGGCGCTGTGGAGCAGACCTCTTTTCGTTTCTCTATCTACAAGAATAGCTGATAGTCCTCGCTTTGTACAGTTCATACAGTCTATTCTCGCAGGAGCCAACACCTTTCCCTGTACATGAGGATTGCCCCACGGTTTGAAAAGCCCTGCGCTAGAGACAGGACCATTTCAAACCAAAAGAAAAAGCAATTTGAGAAGTGTATACCAAAGTGTATTTTCATGACCCATTAGAAGATTGTCTATATAAAGGCAAAGTTTAATACTCTACTCTAGAAGATCAATAGCGTTGCTTGCGAAGGAAAGGGGAGGCCCATCATGACAACAGAGAGCATACATGAAGTCCGGTCGATGCAGGGGGATTGGCAGGCACGGCAAGGTGACGACTATGTCAATTGCAGTGTAGGCATTATGGCCCATAATGAAGAAGCCAATATTGGCCGCACCATACTCGCTGTTCTCGAACAGCAAGTTCTATCCGTGTGCATTGTGGAAGTTATCGTCGTTGCCAGTGGTTGCACAGATCGCACCGTACCGATTGTAGCCGAAATTGCGCTTCAAGAGCCTCGAGTACGAGTGTGTGTCCAGGAGAAGCGTGAAGGCAAAGCCTCTGCCATCAACCTTTTTCTCAAGCAGGCTAGCAGCCCAATCGTCGTATTAATTGGCGCTGATGTTCTTCCCGAAGCCTCTGCTCTAGAGTACATGTGTACCCCTTTCAAAGATCCAAAGATTGGAATGGTTGGAGGTCGTCCTGTGCCGGTGAATAATCCGGCAACTTTTATGGGGCACACTGTCCATCTGCTCTGGCGCTTACATGACCACCTGGCCCGTAACCACCCAAAACTCGGTGAAGTGATCGCCTTCCGTAATGTCATTTCAGGTATACCAATTGACAGTCCTGTTGATGAAATCTCTATACAGGCGCTCATTTCCCAGCTTGGCTATCAGTTGATCTATGAACCCGCCTGTATTATCTATAACAAAGGGCCGCTCACCGTCAACGATTTCCTCAAGCAGCGCCGCCGTATTTACGCGGGGCACCTGCAAGTGCGGGACCAGCAGAACTACGTAGCCTCGACGATGAAGGTAGGTCCCATTGCCCGTCAGCTTATCGCCAGACGCGATTTTACGTTAAGTGTCCCCAAACAAATGATGTGGACGCTAGGTGCGGTAACCCTTGAAGGCTTTGCACGTATGCAGGGCTACTATGACTATGAGCGTCCTCGTCTTTCGCTTCATGCTTGAAGGTGCCGAAGGGTATGATGTGAACCCTGATGGTGATGACCGTGAGGCAACTGAGGCGGCACGGAAGCTCTTACCATTGTTGCGTACCAGGATTCGCAAAGAAGACAAACTCTCGATAAATGGGCCTGGAATTATGACCGCCGTCATTCGCGCTGAGCAACACGGGGCCGAAATTGTGGCTCGGCGTATCCAGAAGATAGTTGAAGCAACACCTGTGCGTACTGGAATGCGAGGTCGGAAGGTCAAAGTTACGGTTGCCTATAGCTCACTTACCTTTGCCTTGAAGGCAAAGAATGGAAGTGTGACTGTCAGTAGCCCCTTGTTCGACGAGGTCATCATTGCAGCACAGGCGATGACTGCCGACGAAAAGGGGAACGTCACCTATGAAAAGAGGAGCTGAGATGGAAGCAATGATCGGAAAGTACAGGGCACGTATGAAGAAGACCGGGTTAGCCCTCATCCACCCGGTGGGGTTTTGTTTTGACCTGACACTAGATGAGGCGGTGGAGCTTATGGAATTCATCGATGACTGCCGGGATACGATAGCGGCCGCACAGCGCGACACCGAGCCAAGCATTGTGAGCGTTGTTGTGGATGAGGAATCTAGGGTAGGGTATCTTTCTCTAAGGGTACAGTTATTTGTCGTGCAAAATTGAGCTTAAAATATTGCTCGGCAAAACGCAACCCTTAGCAAAGGATACGTTACCGAATCTAGTAGCGATACGGATGGAGACAAAGTCCTATGAAGACATTACTTATTACACCAACGTATAACGAAATTGAGAATCTGCGTCCTTTGCTCGAAGAGATCTTTTCGTATGTGCCAGAGACCGATGTGCTGATCGTTGACGATCACTCGCCTGATGGCACAGGAGAACTCGCCGACGAGATACATAACGAGAATTCCCGGGTAAAAGTGCTCCATCGGCCAGGTAAGCTGGGCCTGGGCACAGCCTATATTGCAGGGTTTAAGTACGCTATTGAACATGGCTATGATGCTGCTTTTGAGATGGATGCCGATTTCTCCCATGATCCGCGCTATCTCCCTGATTTTCTGAAGGCTATCGAGCATGCGGATGTAGTGATCGGTTCGCGTTACATTCCTGGGGGGTATACGCCCAACTGGTCGCTATTACGGTGGCTGATCAGCGGCGGCGGGAATATCTTTGCGCGTTTCACGCTGGGCATTCCTGTTCACGATTGCACTGCTGGCTATCGTTTATACCGGCGCCGGGTCATAGAGAGCATAGACCTGGACACAGTGCAGTCGCAGGGTTATGCTTTCCAGATAGAAATGGCTTATCGAGCGGGGCAGCAAGGATTCAAAATCGTCGAAACGCCAATTATCTTTATGGACAGGCGCGTTGGGAAATCCAAAATGTCCCGCAAAATTGTGATCGAGGGATTCACCTATGTCTTGAAGACTCGGTTCAGCAGACAAGCATTGAAACGGGGGGTGATCGTGTCAAGAAGCAATGCAATGCAACTACAAGAGGCTTCTATGCAAGCCTCTGAAATGCAGGAACTCCCGTCGGTCGCACAGCAGTAGCAGGATACATTACAAGGAATGGAGCAGCAGGTGATGACCAGCGCCTTTGCCTTGGGACGCAGGTTGCTGGGAGGTATCATGAACGAGCGACCCGGTGATGAATGCCCGTCCGCCCGGCGCGAGGGTGCCTGTGGGCATGAGCAGCGGCTGGTCGGAGATCGCTCCAAGCAGGTATTGACCCTACTGGGTAAGGTCACATTGCGACGGCCCTACTATCAATGTATTATGGTCTTGAGCTCGAGGAATAAGGTGTGTAAATACCCAAGTTTGGGCCAAATTAATGGCATTGGGCAAAGGAGCCAGAAGCTCCTGCAACGAGTCGACTAAGGAGAGCTGCTATGAAAGAAAAAAAAGTCTTCTTAAGGAAAAACAAAAGGAAATACAAAATTGTAATATTGATATCATTTTTAATTTTATCTATAACTTTATCTGCACTTATTACTGTGGTAGGAATCCCCAATCTTCCTTTTACAAAAAAACCGGATTATACCCAATATGTAAATATGGTACAGGGCCCCGGAATGCCAAATAATAGTGATCGTCAAGTGTTTATGAGGTATCCGTTAGGACGTGTCGGTTTATGGTCGCGTGCTGCGGGAGAAATAGCAGACAGTGTGACGCGGGGTGTCAGGCTCTACCCAACTGTAGACCAGATAGTAAATAAAGATACTACCGATTGGCGAAATACAATTATCGCAAATCCTGCTGAAACGGATATTACGTACAGAAGCGATGTGGCGGCTAAAGGTTCAAGTGTAGCTTTGACTGTGAGCCCTAATGTCTCCATCTACCGTTACCATTTCAATCACGTTTCCTCATACGCGGCTGTAGCTATCAAGCTACAAAACCCCATAGATAGTTCGGCTTGGACAAACAACATTATTACGATAGTAGACAATCAAACCATACAGGCTACTTTAGGGAATAATGATCGTCAAATCTATTATTATATCAAGTTCAGTGTGCCTGCTATAGGAAAAGGCACCTTCATCGGGTCTGCTATAACAGACGGATCAAATTCCAATATAGGTGCTAACAATGGAGGTTATCTCAAATTTAATCCTTCCACTCCGGATGTCACCGTGGCGGTAGCCTTATCTCATTCCAGCATGGCCCTAGCACAACAGTTTTTCACCAATGAATTTTCAGATTTCAACTTTGCTGCCGCATCACAGCGCTTAAAGGACGCCTGGAATGCCAAGCTGGGCAAGATCGATGTACAAAACGCCGATCAGCTCACAAAACAAATGTTATACACAGGATTATATACGGTTTATGCGAATATTATCAATGCCACGGATGGTTCTCCGTATGCTCCTTATGCTGCTGCCTATGGTAGTCCTATTTTGACCATAGGTTCAAGTCCCGGTTGGGCATTTTATGGGGGTGGGTATCTCCGCAGCCAGTGGGATATGGCGCGTAATGTTTATGCTCTACTGTCACTCATTGATCCCGGTCTCATGACAGATATCTTACATACCTTCCAGGCGCAATACGACCTGAATAAAGTTATGTTAGGTAATTGGGATCCATACTGTCCCGGATGTTGGAATGATATACAGTGGGGGTTCTTTGGCGGAATGTTTCTTCGCGCTTATCTTCAAGGTGTGACAGGGGTGGATTATACTAAAGCTAAAAATTCTATAGCAGATACTTTTGGCAATACGAATAACTTTATGTATAAATCCCAATTTTTAACGAAGGGTTATATCCCGGCTGATAGTGGTACTAGTAGAGACAACGGATGGTACGAGTATGTGTCACATGGATTGGAATTTTCTACTGATGTACAAGGATTGGCTCTGCTGGCTAATGTCCTGGGAGATCACGCAACTTATCACCAGTATATCGGCCGCGGGCAGAATTATAAGAAGAACTGGGATGCGGCCAATAAGGTATTTCGTGGAAAAAACTCCGATGGTTCATGGGCTGCGAGGAACATCGGTTTCTACGAGGGGACAGAGAAGAGGTATGCATTTGATGTAGTCCATGACCCTCTTGGTCTGGACGATCTTTATGGAGACAGGACCATGACCTCGCTAATAAATACACTCTTAACCCCGAATAAGGATTATAATGACTATGAACCAACATACCAAATTTTACCGATTTACAGCAATAGCCCGTCTACTGCTCAGGATATAACCCGGAACAGGTTTGTTCCGCAATTCAAATCCCTGAATATGTGGGAAGGTTGGTGGGCAGGATCAGATGTTTACTATACGGATAATGCTGGTGCGCTAGTTTTAGCCCTATTAGGCTTATATCCGATACAAGCACCAGGTGCGCAGTGGGCAATCACCAGCCCCTCCGTTACCACGGCAGTCATTCATGGTCTAAAAGATACCATTATTCAGGCCAATAATAACTCAACCCGTAATGCCTATATATCTTCCATTCAGGTGAACGGTGCTACATACCCAAGCTATTTTATCTCAGGCAAGAGCCTGGTAGAGGGAAATACAACCATCACCCTGGGCATGACCAGTACACCCTCACGTATCGGCAAGATGTATGTCACCGGGACAGACGGAGAAGTCCTGGCAGCCGCTACAGATAACACAACCTTTCTTCAATTCCGAAATGATCCGATAGCACTCACGTCCCGAGCCAAGATCTATGCGACAAAACGACCTACCGCGCTGTCTGTCAATGGTTCACCCCTTACTACCTGGACATATGACTCTGCAACAAGTACGCTTAATATCAAAGGTATCCCAGCCGGAAATGTTCTCATACGCTTTGGCGGTCCAGGTCAAGCTTACAGTTACGCCATTGCCAACCATAATTCCTCAACCAACCGGAACGCCAACACCTACTATGCTGGCCCAATCCCAACAATCATGACATGAGGGGCAAGATAGTTATATATAACTGGAGAGGCTCGTAAATGCCTACAAAACAAGCCCTCTCGCCATCGCGGCGGCTCACTCTCAAACTGGCGGCTCGCTCACTCCTCCAATGGTCTATCCAGCATTGGGAATGGCTGTTGATTCTTAGCCTTTTGTTCGTTGCTGCCTCCCTGCACGGCGTCAACATGTTCCACTTTCCGTATTATGAGGACGATGAAGGAACCTATATGTCGCAGGCGTGGGCGGTAGCCAACCGGGGGCAGCTTGCTTACTACACCTATTGGTATGACCATGCTCCTCTCGGCTGGATTCAGATTGCGGCGTGGACCATGGTAACCGGAGGCTTTCACACGTTCGGGCCAGCAGTAGAAACGGGACGTGTACTCATGCTCCTCATGCAGGTAGGAAGTACCTTCATGGTGTATCGTATTGCCCGGAGCATTTCCCATAGCATGTTAGCCGCTACGATGGCCTGCTTACTATTCGCGCTCTCGCCCTACGGCATCTACTTCCATCGTCGTGTTCTGCTCGACAATATTACTACATTCTGGATGCTGCTGAGTATCCTGCTGTTAGTATCGAAGCGTTTATCTCTCAAGCGTGTCTGGTTAAGTGCTTCAGCACTTGGCATCTCCATCCTTTCAAAAGAAGTAACTATTTTCCTTGTTCCTGTTCTGACATATCTTGTGTTCTATCGTGCTGACAAATCGCATCGCTGGTTTGCAACCATTGGCTGGATTACACTTGTTAGTTCTATTATCTCGCTGTACGTGCTCATGGCACTACTGAGAGGGGAATTATTCCCCACAGGGACATTCTTAGGGGGAACAGCTCCACATGTAAGTTTGCTTGGCACGCTCCAGTTCCAGGCATCTCGTGGGAAAGACGGGGGCCTTCTTGACTTTCACAGTGGATTCTGGCAGCTGACAAAGGTATGGGCACAAGATGAGCCTATGCTCGTCGTGGTAGGAAGTTTCTGTGCTATCGTGTCAGTGCTTGCCATGAAAAAGCAGAGGCTGGTGGGCATGATGGGGGCTGCTACGCTGTCCCTCTGGGCCTTCTTGGGGCGAGGGGGTGAAATCTATGCCTTTTATCTCGTGCCCCTGTTGCCCTTGCTCGCTCTCAATGTAGGGCTCGTTCTTGGACTTGCCATCAACCAGTTTCAAACTGCTCTAGCGGGCTCTACTGCTATCACAATTACTCAAACTATAAAGATGGTGACGGTAGGCCTCTGCTTGCTTGGTCTATTGACGGGGTATACAAGCGGCGATCTGGGATTCAAAGACAACTCCTTCCTTCTTTGGGATAACACGCAGGCTGATGCTCAGAATCAGGCGGCACAGTGGATTGAAAAGCATCTGCCATTGAGCAGCCGTATGATTATCGATGAATCCATGTGGACCGATCTGTATGATAGTGGCTATACATTTGCTCACTACTATTGGCATGTGGAGGACGACCCGGCAATCCGGGACAAGGTGTTTCACAATAATTGGCGAAATGTTGACTATATAGTGACGACTCCGCAGATGCTGACCGATATGCAGAGGGAACATATGACACTAGTGGAGACAGCGACGTATCATTCTACCCTAATAGCATACTTTGATACGGGGGGGTGGCGTGTAGAAATTCGTGAGGTAAACAAATAAGGGGTTCTTCATTTCGGAGTTGGATCAGTTCTTCTGCTGGCATCATATTGCTACTATACTTATTTTGGCGTTACCTGGCAAGCCCTGCAGGATTCCCCAAAAATGTCAAGGATACGAAAGTACTCTTCCCCGATACGTTCGCAACTTGTCTCCTCCTACGCACTTCTCTAAACTGCTAAATATCGTGCAAAATTATTGTTGAGGCCTTTACCTACGTTTTGCGCACACGCTTCAGCAGGCGTGCACCTCCTGTACTCAGTAGGAATTCTCAAGGCAGCACCAACGTTGAGGACATACCGATTGAGCAATTTCCCTCAGTCGTGCAGAAATAGCGATTGATAGAGCCATTGAGAAAGCTCAATGTACGCTTGCTCAAGCTTTTTGTCAAGAGAGCCTGGTTCTCTATTAACAACATAGTAAGGAAGAACATGCTAAATAAAGGCTCTGTTCAGAGTATCACTGTTCCAACGACTCCCATCGTCGACGCCAATACCGACGAACAACTCGAGATTATACGCTACGCCGAGTGGCTGACTACCGAGGCTCAGCGCAATAACAACGGCAGCTACCAGGAAGAAAGCAGAAAGTATGCCGAGGACGCCTTAAGAACCGTCACCGTTAAAGGCCAGGAATTTCGTCCTTTCGCCCCTTTTCGGCATGCACTCTCTGCGTACAAAAGTTTTACGCGCAGGCAAGTTGTGGTCCTGAGCACAATTATGCTTGGATGTGGGCTCGGCCTGTTTTTCTATGGTATGAAGCTGGTCATTGTGATTATTGCCATGATTACCGTGCTGTACTTTAGCTCTTTAATCCTGGACTTCTTGCTAATCATGCTGGCACTCAACCAGTCAACGGATGAACAGATCGACGATGCGATCGTACACGCGCTAGCTGATGTGGACTGGCCACGGTATACGATCCTCTGCCCACTCTATCGCGAGGCCGAAGTGGTGCCCCAATTTGTGCAAGCAATGCAGGCGCTGGACTACCCGACTGACAAGTTGCAGATTCTCTTCCTCACTGAGGAAAACGATGAAGAGACGCGCAAAGCCATCGCAGCGATGCACCTACCACAACATTTCAGCATCGTGACAGTGCCTGATGGTAAGCCGCGTACAAAGCCTCGTGCATGTAATTTTGGATTATTGCAGGCTACGGGAGATTATGTGGTCATCTACGATGCAGAGGATGTCCCCGATCCCCTACAACTCAAGAAAGCCGTTCTGACGTTTGCAAATCATGACTCAGATGTGGCCTGTGTGCAAGCCAAGCTGAACTACTACAATGGCAATCAGAACCTGCTGACGCGCTGGTTCACCGTGGAGTATTGCTTATGGTTTGATCTAATGCTTCCGGGGATGCAACAGACGAAGTTGCCGCTGCCGCTTGGAGGCACATCGAATCATTTTCGTATGGAGATGCTGCATAGGGTAGGTGCGTGGGATCCCTTCAATGTTACTGAGGATTGCGACCTGGGTCTGCGCCTGGCCCGCTCCGGCCTTAAGACTATCGTGCTGAATTCGATCACGTATGAGGAGGCGAACTCGCAGTTGAAGAACTGGATACGACAGCGGTCACGCTGGATCAAGGGCTACCTGCTTACATACCTGGTGTATATGCGCGAGCCTCTGCGCTATTTGCGCCCGGGACGCCTGCGCGAGTTCCTCTCACTGCAACTGGTGATAGGTGGCAAGACGGCGGTGTTATTTGTGAATCCTCTGATGTGGGTACTGCTGGCGATCTACATCCTGTTCCGCCCGGTCGATGTGTATCATACATTGTTCCCAGGGCCTATCCTCTATATGGGCACGCTCTGTCTCATCTTTGGTAACTTCTTCTATACCTACATCCACCTCATTGGGTGCATGAAACTTAGTCGGTTTAGCTTGATCAAGTGGGCGTTATCTATTCCTATCTACTGGGCGATGATGACGGTAGCAGCATCTCTGGCTCTCTACCAGCTCATCTTCAAACCGCATTACTGGGAGAAGACCAAGCACGGCTTGCACCTACGTTCGTCTCACTCTTCCTCCGGTAGGACAACTGTGGAAGAGGAGCCCCAGTCGGGGGTGACCATGCAATTACCTGCCTTCACGAGCACAAAGCATGCGTCCCCGCCATTGCCAGCGCCTCACTCGTCCTCCGCTAGCACGACTGTGGAAGAGGAACCCAAGTCGGTGGCGACCATGCAATCACCTGCCTTCACAAGCACAAAAGGTGTACCCCCACTATTGCCAGCGCCTCGCGCGTCCTCCGGTAGCACAGCGGAGGAAGAGGATCTCGAGGTGACCGATAAAAGACCTGCCATCAGGAACGCCAGGCATCTATCCTCGCCCTTGCCTGCGTCTCCCTCGTTCTCCGGTAGCACAACGGAGGAAGAGGATCTCGAGGTGATCGAAAAATTACCTACCGTCAGAAGAGCTCAGCGTCTATTCGTGCATTATCTAAAACGCTTGCCATTGCAACAAGAACGCTTGCCATTGCAACATGGGCTAAAAGATCCCTGGTTGATACTCACGTTCGTCGTAGCCTGCATTGCTAGCAGCGCCGCCTGCTGGTATTTTTTCCAACATCATCAGATCTTGCTCCAGGAAGATGCCCTCTCACGCGTGAGGATTGCACGAAGAGTCTTTGATAATTCGCCTCCAGGTTTTGGCCAACTTGGAGGTGTTTGGATGCCTTTGCCGCAGGTTCTGATGCTCCCTTTCGTTTGGAATGATTACCTCTGGCGTACTGGTTTAGCAGGAAGTTTCGTGGGAATGTTTTGTTATATGGTCTCGGTAATCTATCTGTTTCTTTCTGCGCGTCGTTTGACGCAGGATAGCCGGGCTAGCTTTGTAGGTACCCTGCTTTTCATTCTGAACCCGAATATTCTCTATGTGCAGGCCACGCCACTTTCTGAAACAGTATGTATTGCGATGATTGTGATCACCTGTTACTATTTCCTCGCATGGACGCAGGACAATCATGTAAAGCACTTGGTCGGGATGGCGGCAGGCTGCTTTCTGGCAACCCTAGCGCGCTATGACGGCTGGGGCTTGTTCCTGGTATTGCTTGTCTCGATTGTAGTAGTCGCTTGGATCAAGCGCCAGCGTTGGGAGCAGATCGAGAGCAATCTACTCGTTTTCGGCACACTAGGCGCTCTAGGGATAGGATTGTGGATGCTTTGGTGCTGGGTCATCTTTGGTGATCCGCTCTACTTCCATAACTTTACTTTTGCTTTAACGAAGGGAACCCACTTGGCAAACACTTCGTTTTACACCTATCACAACATGCGGGAGTCTATTTATGCTTACATGATTCTCTCCATAAAGACTGTCGGACCGATCCTATTTGTTCTGGCGTTCATTGCCGTCGTCGTTTTTGTCTTTCGATTTCGCCGAATGCCAAGCACCATAGTTGGGGCAGTAGTATTTCTCACGCCTTTCGCCTTTTACTTCCTTACATTCTACACTGGGCAAGTTACCATCTATTTGCCAGGAGTTGGCACTGTCAATGAGGCATACGGCCTCTGGAATGTCCGCTTTGGTACTCAGGCGGTTGCGCCCGCTGCATTCTTTTTATCGATACTGGCAATGCGTTGGTCTATTACAAGACTAGCCCGTCTTTGGGGCATTGTAGGATCAATTGTCCTTGTGATAAGTATCTGCATTCAGACGATCTTGATTGCTCATGGAGGGATTCTTCCGCTGCAAGATGGCCAATATGGTTACTCCTGTCTACCAACAGAGCCTATCACTATCTATCTCGCGCAACACTATGCCGGGGGAAGGATTTTAGAAGATATCAGCGACTACCGCATTATCGAAGCAGAGGTAGAGGCGGCTGAGCTCAAAGATTTCATCTATGAAGGCTCTAGTGACATGTGGAAGCAAGCCTTAATAAATCCACCCTCAGTAGTGGACTGGATCATCGTACCTCCAGAGGCGCAAGACGATCCCATAGTACGTCACATTAATTTGAAGAGCCCAGCATTTCTGTCACATTTTACGCTCATGCTTCATGAACCGGATGGACTCAGCCTGTTTCACCGGAATGGAGGCCCTCTAACAACACGGCCTATTGCATCCAGTTTGATTACTGAACATCGTCTTTGCTCAGCTTTATAGGCGGTGATGCGTTCATTGTGGCAACTGCAGTCAATAGTGGGAGGCTGTATCACGGGCATTGCGCTCTATCCACTACAGGATTTGCCAGTGCAGGAGATCTTCGGAAAGGCATATTTTGCCAAAACACTTTCCGTTGGATCGCCAGGTCCGATATCGTACTGAACACTCTGACTGCCTTTACTCCAAATAATATACCCTGCCAATCCTGCGGTAAATCCAGCACTGAGCTTTGCATCAAAGAAGGTGGCTCGCTGATTGAGGGTAGTGGTTGTGACGGTCCCAGAACAGTCGCCGTTGGCCGTGCTATCAGCACAGATGCCTGATTCACCGGCAAAGGCTGGTTTGTTGAGATCTCGGCAGATAGCGATACGCTGCTGTATCTGTGAAGGCAATGGCGTTGCCACTTGCCCATAATCATGCCAGACATCGCAGAGGTCAACCTGGCCGCTGACAATCATGGTGTAGTCTGTGCTATTATCACCTGCGCATCCTCCTGGGACACCCAGATCGACCATGTGATTGGGATCAACTGCTTTAATAGCAGTTGTCATATCATCGGCAAAGCTTTGCAAAATCTGAGCACCAGCAGCACCGCACGGACCAGCATCCGGTTCATTTACGAGTTGCCAGAAGGCAATGGTTGGTTCATTAGCATAATGTCGAGCTAGTTTTATTGCATAATCACGGAACGAGAGTGGATATCCATCATTCGGTTGTTTATATTCTGACTGATACCAGGAAGATGTTTTCGTCGCTGTTGAAGGTTCACAATTTGTCAAGTGATTTACGAGCATTGGAACAATATACAAACCATATTTATTTGCATACGCAATATAGCGATCAAAATCGGTATAGGCATCATTATTGCTGCCACTTTGATAAAATGCCGTTCTGACAACATTGCCGTGCGAAGCGGTTTTGATCTGAGAAAAAGTTGTATCAATTTCTGTATTCGTGGGTGCCCCACAGCCGGTTCCCATCCAATGCCAATTATATCCTATAAGACGGAGTGGCGAGCCATTTACCATCAAGTTTGAACCGGATTTGGTGACAAACGGACTTCCTGCTGCACGCTGTCTAAGGTTCTGTCGCTGCAAACTCGTTATGACCGTTATTGGAATAATAACCAGTAGTAAAAGAAATGCAGCAATACTTAGCACATGGAAGCGCTTTCTAGATGATGGCGCCATTCTCTCTCCCGTGGGTTTCCATTTTTGAGACGTAGCTATCTGTTCCCTGCAAGTTTACGTTCCCGTCAGGCTCCCGTCAATACTGCGTATTGCCTCACGAAACATCTTACCATGCTGAGACCTTCCTCAGTGGTTGACTCATATACGTGAGAGTAAGCAGTCTAAGTAGAGAAAATGAGAAACGATACCATTGTACCCTTGACTGATACTATCGCTCCTTGAGAGGACTAGGATTCTTTTGCTACCATTCTAGTGGATTTGTTACCTTTCTAGTTGGACAGTCTGGGGTGACTTCCTCGACTTCTCTTCTCTCTACAAAGAGGACCGCAAGCATGATATTTAGCGACAACTCAAGCCGAAGTGTCGAAACCTGCCTACTGCCAGATGTGATTGATCTGAAAACGCTGAGGGTGAACTATAAAACCTGCCTGCGTTGCCTGCTCTGTTACGAGGCCCGCCCGGAGAACGCCTTCAGCGTCAAGGGTTATTCAGGTACGAGGAGGTCATCATGACCACAGTAGTAACAGGTGCAACTGGCTTCCTGGGCAGCGCCCTGGTGGCCGAACTTGTAAGACGCCAGCAAGCGGTGTCTATACTCGCACGTGACGAAAAAAAAGCACGCCAGCAATTCGGTGACGCAGTAACGATCATTCCAGGAGAGATCACCGATGCGGTGCAAGTCCAACAGGTAGTCGATGGCGCGACCACTATCTACCACCTTGCGGGGCGTCTCTATCATCCCAGCATCCCGGCAGAACTTTATCGCCAGACGCATGTGGAAGGCACGCGCACCTTGCTCAAGGCATGCCAGGGACAAACTCGGTTACGGCGCATAGTGCACGCCAGCACCACCGGCGTGCATGGCATCACGGGTGAGGTGCCTACCGCCGAGGATGCACCCTTTGCTCCTACCAATCCCTACGAAGCCACCAAACTGGAGGGGGAACTGCTCGCACTCAAAGCCTATCAGGAGCAAGGCCTACCCGTGACCGTGGTGCGGCCTGGGCTTGTCTATGGACCGGGTGACCTACACCTGCTGGGTTTCTTTGTATCGATTAAAAAAGGGCTGTTTCGCGTCATCGATGGCGGAAAAGCCTTACTGCACCCGGTCTACATCGATGACCTGGTAGCCGCTCTTCTGCTCTGCGGCGAGCGACCCCAGGCTCCTGGTCGCAGCTATAGCATTGCGGGAGAGTGTCCCGTCACCGTTCGCGAGCTTGCGCTAGCCATCGCGCGTGCACTGGACAGAGAACTCCCTGCAGGCAGTATCCCGCTCTGGCTTGCCAATCTTGCATCGGATATCTTTGCCGTAATGCCAGGTATGAAGGGTGAGCAGGCTCCACTCACGCGCAGTCGTGTCAAATTTCTCACGAATAGTCGTATCTATGATATTAGCCGAGCCCGGTCTGAACTGGGCTACGCGCCCAAAACCGGGTTGGAAGAAGGTATGAAACTGACTGCCGCATGGTACCGCAAGTATGGTTATCTGAGCGATTCACCCAAGGCAACGTGAGTTGGGCTCTAAGCCAAAGATCGATAAACGTGAAGGCGTCAGATTAGCGGCTACGTGGTTCAATGCTCGCGCTCAGCAACAGCCATGTGTCGCCAGCCCAGTCAATACACCAACCACCCATTGAGGAGTACGAAAGTCATGAAAGGTTTACTCACCACCCCTGCGGCAAAAGTAATCATCGGCCTGTTGATTGGCGTCGGCCTGTTAGTGCTCGTCTCACGCTTTGTCAACATCGCCGTAAGCATGCGTATGCTGCAACAAAATCTGGCGACACCTCGTGGCATCGTCCTCGCCCTCCTCGCAAGCGCCTCCTTCCTCCTTGCATTCTCCATCCGGGGCATTCGCTGGAAACTTTTCCTGAACCCCATCGGCAAGGTCAGCGCCTTCACGGCTATTCGGCTCTTCCTGATTAGCATCTTTCTCAACTTCTTGCTGCCAATTAGTAGCGGCGAAATTGCCAAGGCCATCATCCTCAAACACATCGCGGCCATATCCATCAGTCGATCGCTACCCACTGTCGCCATGGACAGGTCGTTGGACTTGCTGCCCGCCCTCTTCCTCATGGCCATCGTACCGCTCCTGGGCTTGCAGATGGACATCAAGCTCTGGTTCGTACTGGGCTTCGTTGGCGGATTATTCATCGGCCTGGTTCTCTTTGTTGGATTGGCGGCGTGGAAACGCACTTCTGCCATCACCCTGCTACGGAAAACAACGGGTATACTCCCTAGAGCCATAGGGGGCAAAATCGAAGGTTTTGCCACTGGCTTTGTCGATTCGCTGCTCATCAGCGCAAGCCGCCCAAAGATTTTCATCCCTGCAGTGTTGCTCACCTGCCTGGCCCTTATCTTCGACAGCCTCTTCGCCATGCTCGGCTTCTGGACTATTGGCTACCCCATATCTTTCGGGACAGTTATCTTCGGATACACCCTCTACAACATGTTCGCCATCTTCCCAACTCCCCCTGGGCAGGTAGGCAGTAACGAAGCCATAGGCCTTCTCGTCTTCAGCGGACTACTCCATTTGCCAGCTAGCAAAGTTATCGCCATGTTCATCTTATTCCACCCCTTGACTGCTCTGCTCATGTGTTCGGTCGGCCTGATATGTCTGAAGACTCTCGGCTTGACGATACCCGCTGTCATGAAAGTGCAGCTCAAAGGAAACAAAGATACGCTTGTCACAGAGAAACAGGAAACCCTCGTTTAACATCAGCGACGCCAAAGGCCGTCTGGTGGGTAGGGAGACGAAGGCACTGGCAAAAATATCAAAGATACGAAAGTACTTTTTCCTTGATACGTTTGTAACTTTTCTTCTCCTTAGCTTATTCACTATACTACCAACAGTGAAATTAATGCAAGAAACCAGGAGTTGGGATAGAATTTCGCAGTTTTTATATCGCTGCATAGTGCCTTGCGCGGCGGTAGGGAAGACGTGGTGGCGGGTTTTCTTCGGGCTATAGGACGTTCAGTTCTGGCATCTTCCTGTTTAAGGGTTGCTGCAAGCATGCCAGAGGGGTAAGGAGCTAACAATGAAGGTACTTGTGACAGGCGCAGCGGGTCTGCTCGGTAGCCATGTGGCTGAGTTGGTGCTAGAGCGCGGCGATGCAGTACGCCTTTTGGTACGCCCAGGTGAAGACGTCTCCAATCTGGCCAGGGCTGGTGCGGAGATCTGCCGGGGCGATCTAACTGACCGCCTGTCGTTGGAATCTGCGGTTAATGGCGTAAATCTGGTACTGCATTGCGCGGCGCGCATGGGTCCCTGGGGCCCTGAGGTCGAATACGACCTGGTCAATGTGCGTGGGCCCAAGATCCTGGTGGAGGCCGCGATGGCTGCCGGTGTCCGGCGGATCGTGCATGTCAGCTCGATTGACGTGCATGGCCTTGTCGTGGGTAACAGGGCCGGTGAGACAGCGCCGTACGGCACTGAGCGGGATCCCTACTGCCGAAGCAAGATCGCGGGCGAGCTCGAGCTACAGCGCCTGATCAGGGACAAGGGCGCGCCGGTAACCATTGTACGCCCGGGCTTGATTTATGGACCGCGTGATACCAACAGCTTCGGCCGCTTCGCCAGGCTGGTGGAGCAGGGCAAGATGGTCATCATCGGTTCCGGCAACAATCACCTGCCGCTGATCTACGTCAGGGACGTGGCGCGGGGCATCTTGTTGGCCAGCGAAGCGGACCAGGCGGTTGGCAGAGCTTACCTTTTGGTCAATGACGAACCGGTCACTCAACGTGACTACTTCAACGCCATAGCCAGGGAGCTGGGTGTACCGCCGCCCAGTCAGCACATTCCCTACCGCCTGGCTCTCGCCCTGGGCGCGACCGCTGAGATGGTGGGCCACCTGACGCGTATGAAGCAACCGCCACCGCTCATGCGCTTTGGGTTGAAGCAGATAGGCGGTGAGAATCGCTTCGTGGTCAGCCGGGCGCGCTGCGAGTTGGGCTTCTCGCCCCAGGTGAACCTCGCCGACGGTGTTCGTCAGGGCATTGCCTGGTATCGCGCGAAACGTCGCGCGTAGAGTACATAGAGTACATAAGTGGAGCAATCAAAATGGAGATACTGATTACAGGAGGAAATGGCTTTGTGGGCCACCATCTTATCGCGGCGCTACAAGAGCGTGGCGACAATGTGCGCGCGCTCGCATCCCCTATGGGGGACACTACCTGGCTCGAACAGCATGGCGTAGCCATCTTCCGTGGCGACATCCGCACCCCGGATATGCTCACGGCACCCTCGCGTGGTGTAGACGCCATATTTCACCTTGTTGCCGAGACCAGGAAGTGGGGCCCGATGCAGGGCTCCTATGCTGTAAATGTCATCGGTGCCGAGAACGTCTGCCGGGCGGCACTGAAAGCCGGTGTGCGCCGCCTCGTTCATATTAGCACATTTACGGTCTACAACATGATGGTCGGGCGGCCAGTGACGGAAGATGATCCCCTAGCGCCTCTCAACGAACCCTACAGTATGACCAAGGCGGAAGGTGACAAGCTCGTTCAGCGTATGATCGCCGAAGACCAGCTACCCGCCGTCATTTTCCGTCTGGGCGCGCTCTTCGGCCCAGGCGACCGCCGAAACTTTGGACGTCTTGCTGATCGTGTGCGCGCCGGTAAGGGTATCATCGTTGGCTCTGGGAACAACGCCGTGCCCTTCGTCTACATAACTGACGTGGTGCAAGCGCTTCTCCTGGCCCTAGACTCCGAGCGTGCGGTAGGGCAAGTCTACAATATCGGCAACGACCAATCCCTTACCCAGAAACAATACCTCTCAGCCATCGCACAGGATATCGGCGTCGCGCCGCCGCACATCCATGTGCCCTACTCCTCGCTGTACGCCGCAGCATATGCTGCTGAGCGCATCTCCACGTTGAGTGGCTATCGGATTCCGCCTGTCATCTCACGGCATGGTGTCAAGATTCTTGGTGATGACAGTCGCCTCTCCATCGACAAAGCGCGCCGTGATCTGGGCTATGCGCCGCAGGTACCTATACGCGAGGGGGTACGGCTCACTACCGCGTGGTACCAACAGCAATGTCCTTGGACGCCAGCGAGGGTCCAGGCGACACTGGTCAAATAAGGGGGACCATCTCACGTACTCTAATAGTAGTATGCAAGAGATCTTTGGGTGTGGCTGCATGAGGTCAAAAAAGCGTGGCCCGTGCCCATCAAACAGGATGTACCGTTGCGGGGACATCGGGTAGAGTCGGTGCTGCACAAACGACGATTCTGGTGTCTTGGCTGCCACAAAGCCTTTACCGAAAGCGATAGCGCGTGTGGCAGACGCAAGCGAACGACGGGTGCGGCTCCGCGGGGAGATCGGGAAGCCCGCTTGTTGCCAACCCATCATGCCCACGGGTTGCGCAACGAGGTCATAGTGAGGAGCGAAAGAGCACAGAAAGGTACCTCTTCTTGCCCGAGAGCAACGTTCATCATGCTCTCACCTGGATGCAAAACTGTGTTGTGGGCCAAACTCGCTCACATAGTGACGAAAGAAAGTCAAGGCTTCAATGCATGCCCAGCTGATCCTCGTGAGTTCCCCGCGCCTCTTTTCCACGGCTACAATGGCTTTTTCTGGCTGACCCGCCGCCAATTCGTCGAGCACCGACTGGATGACGTTGAAGGGGTAGCCAGCGTCTCTGAGCAAGGCCACGACGCGCAGGCGGCGCATCTGTTGTTCGTCGTAGAGACGGTAGCGGCTGTGCTGCTCGCGAACCGGGTGCAACAGGCCCTGTTGTTCCCAGAAATGCAAGGCGGAGACACGCACGCCCACCTGCTTGGCCGCTTCTCCCACCCGGACCCGTTGGGAATGATGGGAGCTTTGCAAAGAATCGGACTGTGCGGCCAGTGTACGTAGGGCGAAGAGCGTCTGCTCCACCTGGAGACGTTTGCTAGCAAGCTCAGCATGGCGCTCGTCGATCGTCGCAAGCGCCGCTGAAAGGTCGCCCCGGTGAAGCGCTTGCATGATCGCTGATGTTCGGGGCCAGCCGTAGCCACGAACCATGCTTTTTACTGTTTTGAGTGCAGCCAGATGCTGCTGCATGTAGAGGCGATAGCCGCTCGGACTCCGCTGTGCTGGCGGGATCAAGCCATTCGCCTCGTAATTGCGTACTTGTTGAACACTGATGTGTCCAGCCAGGGCAAGATCGTGGGTACGCAGAGAGAGACGAGCTGTCATGTCAAACTCCCAAGTGCTATGAGAGACTTCTTTCAATTAACACGCTTCTTTCTACCACATCGAACAAGCACATTGAGCCTCAGTAGGAGTCTGATGTACCTATACCCACGCGTCTCGATGCTACTG
>WNGR01002852.1_pt1 | contig 24822 bp, 23 predicted proteins | sample 5407581 | NCBI WGS metagenome assembly WNGR01 (sample SAMN13153383, study PRJNA577476) | soil metagenome | isolation source: 80 cm soil or saprolite under Garry oak tree replicate 2 | place: USA:California | collected 2016-06-15
CCGCGAAGAAGAAGAGTAGAAAGCCCAAGGTCCCAAGCCTACCGAGGCTGGCTGAGAACCGCGAGTACCAGCCTACAAGCCCCAGGAGGATGGTCATCCACCCGGCGAACTCAAAGATATGCGCTGGGACCCAGAGCGACTGTTGAACAAACTGGGATGTAGTCCCTTGAGGGTGTATGATAGAGGCTACGACTATCATCCCTCCGCCGAGCAGGAGCAATGGCCCGCTCCATCTCTCAACGGTATCCAAGCTATCTCTGGGCAGGATCCGTATGCGAGTATAAGGCTTCCTTCAAGGAATCTAGTGAAGCGGTCAGAGCATGGTCTCGGTTCCAGTCTAGTCAATTTTCGGGCGAGTTGCTGTAACGTTCTCTACTGTATTACAATGCGGGAAGGTTACAAGGACGGTTGTAACTACGCCACGTTGTAAGACGGTGAAGCACCCCAGGGCACGCTGAAATGTTTCACGTGCGGCGCGCCAATCTGTGAAACCCCCATAATACTGAATGTTCCTGCATGTAGCCGTGGCAATCCACTACGTATAAATAGTCGCCAGACCATATTATCATCGCAACCGCAAGCGATAATGATGGTAGATTAGCCAACCCGACAAGCCAAGAAGACTGCCGTCTTCTTACCCGAGTGCAGCCGGGAACATGCTGCCTTCTGCAACCCCAGCGATTCCAAGCACCAGTGACCCCCACGTTCCCAGAAAGTCTGACCCAGACAAGGACTTTCAGGGAGGACAGACTGAAAATATTAGCGAACAAAGACTCGCAGAAATCCGTCCGCAGGGTCGGCTCGCTGGACAAACTCAGGTCTCTCCGCAATTCCGCCACGAAGGTCCGGGATATCTAAAACCGCTGCCATCAACCAGTACCACACCCGCAGGCATGGACGAGGCGGATTCGGGCCCGACTCCGAAGGCGAAGTTGGACCCGCTGATTCCATTTCGTCAGGGACGATTTAGCGGTCCGGCTCCGAAAGCTCGCGACACAATCCGCGAACCAAAGGAGGGAGACGAATGACTACGCGAAGGACGTTCTGTCCATCTCCACGCGTGCTTCCAATTGTCGTAAATGTCGTCGGAGGGCTGGCATTTCCCATGCGAAAGGAACCGCTTGTTGACTTGCTCAAGCAACGAATTCCGTGGGCTTCTGATGAAACGTTGTTGCGCCATCTGCGGTATGCTGCGAATCGGCGGCTCATTCAACGAAAAACGGTCGGACCAAGAAATCGCGTCGGATACTGCGCCTCTAAGCGCGAGAAAACTAAGCGCGCGAAAACTGGTCGAGGAACATCTTGAAGGTCAACGTTGAAGCCGACACTGCTGAAATGGCAAGCCTGTATCGCGGCACCGCCCACATAGGGCTTTTTCCGGGCGAGGTTTTGTTCGTCAAGGCGTTCTTGACGCCCAATGGGCTGACGCCGGACAACCGCACGGGGGGTTTCATGCTCGGAACGTCCAACTTCACTTGCGGCGACGCGGGCAACTACCACGCCGATTTTCGGTGGCTCGACGGAATTGCTGGTTTGAACCGCGGGACAACGCTCGTCTTGGTGGACCAGGTTCTTTACAAGAACGGGGAATACCTCGGCAACACCCTCGGGATGTTCGAGATCCAACATAGTCGCTTGGGGACCATAAGCGACGCGACCGCTCAACTCAAACAAATATCCACAGATAGAGGAATCATTCGCCTACCATGACACTGAACACAGAGCGCCGGGGGAACACTCGGGTTGGTGCTGTTCCCCCGGCTTCCTTGACCACACGGCTACGGAACTCTACTCAAAGGCAGCCGGAAACAATATCAGAAGTGATTGAGATGCTGCGCCTCGCACTCTCAAAACCGAGCCCACAGTTTCCACATTTTGCAGGCGGGTTTGAAGCAGGTTTTCGAGCAGGAACCAAACATTCGATTGAAGTGTTAGAGGCACTACAGAATCAAAGTAACGGGAGATATCGAGTTATCCATAGTCACGACACGGGCTGTAGAGAATATTCGCACCCAAGATGAACTCCACTCGCTTGCGCGATATTCGACAACACTGAGGACTCGACGAGGTGTTGACAGCCCACATCCTACCTAGACCTACTAAGTCTTAGTGTTGACGGTAGATGTCTATATGAATACTACAGCGACACACCACACTTCATCGCCCTGGTTTCTGAGCGGCCAAGAGGGAAGGCTTAGCGATTGTCAGCAGCGTCCAATCAACGTCATCATCCGCGTCATATTGTCTTAGGCTGAAACTTGCTGACCAATGACAAATTGCCAGAGGCGTTCTGGGATAACGTGGAGAAGACTGAAGGTTGCTGGCTTTGGAGCGGCCTGACACATCAGCGAGGATACGGGAGATGGAGGCAGCGTCTTGCCCACAGGCTTGCATGGCAAGAGGCAAATGGGGTGTTGCCATCACGATACTATCTGCGCCACACGTGCCACAATCCAAGCTGCGTTCGACCAGACCATTTGCAACCCAAGGCTCGCGTCAGCGCCAGAGAGGCGTCCGCGAGGCCCGTCCCACAGTGGATAGTGCGGTTCATTGAGAAATACGGAGAAGACATGACACAATGATAAACGCGTGAAAAAAACATCAAGACAGCCTGGAACATGCTCCACCCTTATTACATGGATGCGCACAGGATAGAATGGATACTAGAGGCACGTGACGTGAAAACGAGCGCCTAAACCATCGGCTTCTAACCCTCGAAGTCCAAACATTTTCCAATGTCCTCGTTGCGAGTACACTTCCCAAGCTCCAGAGGAACCGTTAGCCAGGATAGAATCGACTCTCCGGGATGTAGGTCACATGCTGAGGCATTTCAACGAAGGGCCCTCAGGCAGAACAAGCTGAAACCGGGATCGTAGACCCCGGCTTGGTAATCAGGCATGCTTGCCTGAAGGCCCGTTCCATAGTTCGGAATCGGCTATAAGAAGAACTTGGACGTTGGTGTGATTCATGCCTCGGAAACCCTCACAAAAGGGGTACACATTCATCAAGGACCCTATCCACGGATACGTCCGAATTAGCGACACCGAAAGGACGATAATTGATACTCGACCCGTTCAGAGACTTCGACGCCTACGACAGCTTGCTGGGTCGGAATTTGTTTACCCTGCAGCAAACCATACTCGGTTTGAACACGTCGTCGGAGCTATGCACCTTGCGGGGGTTCTCTCAGAAGTCTTGCCGACACATCTCGACGTTCACATACAAGAGCAGATGCGTCTAGCCGCTCTACTGCACGACATCGGGCACGGTCCATTCTCACACGTGTTTGAGCCTCTCATGGTTCGCCATCTGAAGAAGACCCATGAAGACTTCGTTCCCTGGCTAGTGAGTGAGACCGAGATTAGAGACAAGCTCGACAACGCCGGTTTCGACCCTCGCAAGCTCGGGCTACTAGCAGTTGGCCGTCTTAGGGACCGAAAGAGACCCTATCTCGACCAGATCATCAGCAGCAGCGTCGACGTTGACAAGATGGACTTTCTGGTCCGGGACTCCTTCCATACCGGAGCGGGGTATGGCTCAGTGGACGTCCACAGGCTCCTCTACACAATGGACGTTATCAATGGAAACCTCTCCGTTGATGGGAGAGCTGTCGCGACCCTCGAGAGCTTCTTGTTAGCCAGACTCGAATCCTTCAGAACCATCTACTTCCACAGAGCCTCAAGAGCAGTCCAGATCATGATAGTCCAAGCTCTTGAGGCTGCAAAGGACGAACTCAATCTCTTGTCTTTCGATGAGCCTGAAGACTATTTGCGTCTCGACGATTACAAGGTCTGGACGGATCTGAAGGAGTGCAAGCAGTCCAAGAAAGTAATGCAGGACCTAGAAGCTAGAAGACTGCTAAAGTGTTCGTATGAGAGAGCTGTCTTCGCCCAAGAAGAACTGGTTTCAAGCGTGATAACGAAAGAGCGCGTGCGGGACAAGATCAGAGACGAAATCGCCAAAAAAGCACACGTCAGGGTCGAAGATGTGATGATTGATGTACCAACCCTTCCCTCAGTGCCTTACCACAATGCTGTGGAGATACAGCCTCTCGATATACCAGTCTTCAGACGTGCACCGACAGGTAAGAAAGAGATCGTACAGCTCTCGGAGATCTCGAGAATAATCGGCGTGCTTAAGACCTTCATGAATCTCGTCAGGGTCTACACCCGGGAACAGTACCGCTCCAGAGTTGAAACCGCATCAAGACAGATCCTTGAAGACACACCAGCGTCAGTCAAGGTTTCCCTCTAGCAACTATCGCTTCGCGTTCTGTCACTAGGTCAGAATTCTAGAAGTTACATCAGCACTTTATTTCAACCCTAGAAATGATACTGATATCCGAAGAAACCGTGGTCCCTGCTATGCCCAAGTTCATGCAAACACTCGATGATACCATATTCCGAGAGCTGGAGAAGATAGCCAAGAAGCGGGGCATCTCTATTCAGGAGCTGATCAGAGCGGTCATCGTTCCCGAGTGGGTGACGGGCCACAATGGCTCCGAGGCCAAAGAAGCCCCCGCAACTAAGCTGAACAGTTGGCGCTAGTCTCCACCGTTTTCTAGAACGTTGGGTCTCAACTAGAGGCCACGCGACAGCCAACTTGTGATCGATTCCTTATCCTATTAAAGAGTCATGGACGAATCCTCACGGTCTTCTCTGTTACATCGTAATTACCATTGACGATCAGCCACAGATCGTTCTGATGATGGTTAATGTCTGGAAGGAAGCCGAGAATCTCTCCCAAGATTGCGACAATCCTCTCTATGATCAGCTTGAAAGTGACGATAAGATGAACACCGAAAGATTCGACGACGCAATGGCTGCACTCACTTTCACAGCCATGGCGGTCACAATCGCCCTCGGTTTCTTATTCCACCTCTAAGATTTTTGACCCAGAATTCCAATCAGGGATTCTTGACCTTATCCAAAAGCCCCGCATAAGTTCTGAGAGCCTCTCCCTCGGAGAGTGTCGTGTTTAGAGAAACGAGGCTCATCTTCTTGAAAATCGCGGCTGACCTCTCCGCGAGCGCTCGGGCCGCGATGAGATATTTGCCTCCAAGGAGGACAGATGATGTGCCTACGACGCCCTCGGTCAGCCCAGGGGTCGACACCGCAAGCGTTCCAATTTTCATCTGTCCCTCGTAACAGAAGGCGAGGATCGCGTTGTCCATTTGGAGCAGGTTCACTTTGTGGACCCTGCCCTCCCTCTCGACGCTAGCTTCGTGCAAGGACATATTCTATCTGAACATCATTTCAGGTGATGTAGCGGTCTTTTCCTTCTTCCGTCTTCTCCTCTCCCTCTTTGACTTCTTCGAGTTCGGTTCGACGGAACTTTTCCATCTTCTTACGCATATCCTCAATTTCTGTATCCAAATCCTTCAGCTCGACAGGCATTCCGACAAGTCCAGTTAACATCTGAATCACTGCCCGAGCTGCCTCCAGATCAGGATACACTCCTGTTGTCGCTCCCAAGAGACCCGCGCACTGTAGCCCCCTCTGCCGACCGATGCCCAAGATCACTCCTGCGGCCCCGGTGACGGCTCCTCCCTTTGCGAGCTTAGCGCCCATCTTCTTCAGACGCTCTCCAACAACCGAATCACCGACAACCGCGTATACAGCTCCAACGTCGTTCCCGGATCTCGTTCCGTAGCCTCCCATCGTGAGAACCATCCGGGAACTGAATCGTTGGGCAAAGTCCAAGACTATGCTAGCGACCTCATATTGACCCGTTACACTCGGCTGCGCGTCTCCAGTCAGGAATATCGCGTTAGGCTCCTTTTCACCAAAGGAGTAGAATTCGTATTTTGGAAGTGAATACGTCCCATCTTCGGAAATATTGATGCCTAGATTCCCATCTGGGAATAGTAGATAGCTAGAGTAGAGTTCGGCGAACTTTTTCGGCTTAAGCTTCTCGATGAAATAATCCACCGCTACCTTTCCAACATAGCCCAGCCCCGGCAGGCCCTGGATCAGGACCGGCTCCTTCAATTCTGCCTTTGAGAGTTCATGAATTCTGGTATCATTGATCATTACAATAGGCCAGATCGAGGAGTCTCTCGCGATTTTTCGCGAAGAGTTGTTTAAATAGTTTGATTCATCAATGATGTTGTCCGCAAAATGCTAGAGGTAGCCAAGGCTACAAAGGACGATATAGTCGTAGATCTCGGATGCGGCGATGGCCGCATTCTAGCGACCGCGGTGAAAGACTTCGGAGTCAAAGCTGCATTTGGTTACGAGATAAGAGAAGACCTTTTCAAAACTGCCTCTGGCGAGGTTGAGAAGCTCAATCTCATGAACAAGGTCCACGTCTACAACAGAGACCTCTTTCAAGCCGATCTCAAAGAAGCTACTCTGATCACTCTCTACCTCACAACCTACGCGAATGAGCGACTGAAACCGAAGTTGAGAGCTGAAGCGAAGCCCGGTTCGCGAATCGTCAGTCACGACTTCATGATCAACGGCTGGAAACCGTCGCGAAAAGAGAACTACAACGAACATACGATCTATGTGTACTCGATTCCTGAATCGTACTCAATGTAGAGTGCCGTAGCCAACTTCATCGAACTTGGACGATAGGACAACATTTCCGATCTCGAGAATAGTCGGCTTCTCAATCGTCTTCGTCTCAACCACAACTCTTCCATTTCCGACCTGATTGATCCTCGCGATGCTGAGGAGTTCCTCGTTCTGATTCAAGAGACCGGCAACAAGCCCTCTGAAGCGCCGATTCTCCGGGAAGACTGTCTGTTCTAATTGGTCAAACATTCTCGCTTTCGTCTCTTGACCGATTCCTAACTTGTGGGACGCTTGAAGGAACCTTCGATACTCTGCGTCCCGCGCCTTCTTCCTCTCCTCTTTAGATCGAACCCTTGCAAACGAAGAGCTTGGCAATTTCAACGAGGCGAATTTCACCCTCTCAAGGAGAGGATCAATGACCTCGTCTGATCGACTCAGCGCAATGACCACGTCGGGCTGAATCTCTTCAATGAGATGTTGCTTGTGGCGCAAGGCGTTGAACTCTGCGAGCCATCCGTCCGTATTCACTAGTACGATGTCCGCTGACCTCGTCATTTGCTTCTTCAAACGTGTAGCCAGGTTGACAACTTTGTCGGGAACTAAGGATGGGCTAGTATCGCCTATGAAGAACGAAATTTCCGCTGCTGCCTTTTGAAGGCCGATAATCGGCGCCTGGACAACAGACGAGCTAATGGTTGTTGGAGGCCCAATGTCGGCCTGACCGACGTCCGCGTCAACTATTCCAACTTTCCCCGTATCTTCTAGACATTTGTTGGCGAGGAATGTACAGAGGCTGGATTTGCCAGAATCTACCTCTCCGATGATGACGCAGACCCCTCGCTGCCGCTGTAGAACTTGCGCTGCCTCGTTCCAGGCCACGGGCACAGTTGACTCTTCAATCACAGACCATGAACTTCCAGAACCGCGTATGATTTCTAGAAGGGTGTTGTCTGCCGCGTAGATGGGTTCTTGTCGCGCCTCCTCTATCAAGGTCCAATCGTCGGATTGGATTCGAGCGCCCAAGCATTGCGCGTCTCCTCTCTTCGCTCTGATCCACGCGGGTCCCCTCAGAAGTAATGTGTGATTTTGTTCGAGGTCGAGTGTGACTGGTTTAGACATCTATGATCAGAGCTGGCTAAGCTTCTTACCTCACAACGAAATATTGCGAATTTAAGATTGGAATCTCTCGGCACAGGGGTTCGGGGACTTGATATGTTGCTGGGAGGCGGTTTTCCGCTTCGACAGATAAGCCTCCTGTATGGCGAAGCATCGACAGGCAAGACCATACTTTCTATGCAGTGCGCTCTGGAAATGGCCCGGAAGGACTTCCGAGTCTTCTATGTGGACGCTGACCAGTCATTCTCGGCTCACAGACTAGAACGTCTGATTGGAGGCCCAGAGCAGGCCGAAAAGATTGTGCTGTTTCAACCCCAGGATTTCAAAGACCAAGTTGGAATCATCGAGAATCTGGAAAATGTGCTTACGAAGACTCCGGCTTTGATAGTGGTGGACTCGATCACGGGACTCTATCGGGCGGATAACGGAGGGGCCGAGAAGATCTTTGCTCGCAATCGAGAACTCAATCGCCAGCTCGCCCACCTGAACAGTCTCGCAGCCCGATTCAAATTGTGGGTCCTGCTCACTGGACAGGTCCATAGTACCCCGTCTGGAGGAGAATGGCTTGTCGAGCCGGTAGCGACTCGAACCCTGAAACACTGGTCTGACCTGATTCTAAGACTGAGACAGACCCCGAAGACAGACGTGAGAGACTGCATCTTGGAGAAGAAGAACGGAGTCGAAGTTTCGTCCTCCCATTCCCTATTCAGGATCGGCGAGGATGGAATCGAAGACGTCTAGGGGGCTTGAATTATTAACCATGGCCAGTTGGCTACGGCTGTTCGGGAAGATGACGGGACTCCTAACTTCCGCTCTGCTCTTCATCGGTCCCGCCTACTTCGCCAACGCTGGGCCCTTAGTCTTAGGGGGAGGTGCTGCTCTTGATGGTGGGAGAACGCTTGCAGATGGTCAACCGATATTTGGATCTCACAAGACAGTTCGAGGAGTGATAGCAGGAATCGTAGTGGGGACGCTTGTTGGACTGGCAGAATCCTTGGTTGACTCCAGGCTTGCGTTCGCGGGATTCATGATCTCACTCGGAGCAGTTCTCGGAGACCTCTTAGGGGCTTTCGTCAAACGTAGGCTCAAAGTAGAACCTGGCAGGGCGTTTCCATTGCTGGACCAGCTTGACTTTATCCTGGGAAGCGTTCTGCTAGGATATCCTTTCTTCCAAGTCGGACTCGTTTCGATCCTTCTAGTTGTCTTTGTGACGCCTCCGATACACTTGGCTACGAACTATGGCGCTTATCGGTTGGGAATCAAGAAAACGCAATGGTAACGAATTCTTGATCCTTGAGAATGGATTCTAGAACCCACGTTCGACTCTTCGAGAGGTAGCTGCCTTTGAAAAGATTGGACCAAAGTATCTGCAATGTTCACAGTGGTACAACGTCCTGCTTCTACCTGCTGCGGTTCCTCCCATCCATGGAGTTGTCTTTTTCTGACCCACAACTTGGGCATCTTCTACTCATCTACCTCGCCTCAGGACTGAGAAGGAAAGGATTGACCATACCATTTCTCCTAGGAATTTGCTTATGTTCTCTGGACCGTTCGAATCTCAGGATCCGCCCTGTTCGACGATGCAAGGCCACTCCTAGTAAGGCTTCGGGATAACGCGTTTCTCGTGATGCCTGCGGGCTACGGAGTCGTTCTCATCCTCTGGTACGCATACTACGGAGTTCTATTCTCATTTTCACTCGGACTGGTCTTCCTTGCTCTACTACCACTCACATTGCTAATAGGAAGGACCGCACAATTTGTCAAAGAACTCACCCCATTCATCGTGCTGCTAATGTCATACGAGGCTCTGCAAGGCGTGGCCGGATCCCTGACCCTCGTTCCTGTAATTCATCAAGCTGGCTCCGGTGCCTCTTATGGCATCATTGAGGCCGTTCAGTCCGCCTTTCTGTCGCCCGACCTTACGGATCTTATGAGCCTATTTTTACGGTCTCCATTTTCCCCTCGTGATTGGCTCAGCAATCCTACTCTGGTACTCAAACAAGACCCTCTACAAGAGATACGTCTACTCGCTTGTGGCCTGCTCCTATGTTTCACTCGTCTTCTACACCCTAGCTCCCTCCGCCCCTCCTTGGTACAACGGAGTCGCCTCCAACTTGCTTGCAACCACAAGCGCCCAGATCGGCTCCTCCAGCCTTTTCTCTGAACTAGCCAGGATCGGAAGCCTGATCGAATCCGACAAGCTTGCCGCGTTCCCGAGCCTTCACGCAGCCTACGTGGTGCTGTTCAGCTACTTCACAATCAAATTGAAGAGCGCATACGCCCTTGTCAGCATTCCGATAACCATCGGAGTGCTCTTCTCAACCATCTATCTGGGCCAACACTACATCACTGATCTCGTAGCGGGAGTAGCGGTAGCGGCGCTTTGCATGCTAATCGCTACTCGATTAGACCAAAAAGAGAAAGGTGAGCCGGCCGATTGGAAAGCTCTAAAACCAACCGGGCTGGAATCGATGACGTGAATTCTACAAAGAGCCTTGGGGAAGAGCTCTCAAGAGTTTGTCTTGAGACTGCAACTCGAGAGAACGCTACCTATACCGATTTCAGACTTGTCAACACAGTCTCCGAAGTTGTTAGCGTAATCAACGAGAATCCTGCAAGTGAAGAATTGAACGACCTCGGCGCTGGAATAAGGGTCCTCTACAAAGATTCAGGCTGGGGCTTCGCAGATACTGACGAAGTCAACCCGGAAAACATACGAGATACGACGCGTAAGGCACTAGCATTGGCTCGCGGTGCCGCAAAGATCGGATCCAAAGCATCCTTCGTCAAAGAGCCGATTCATGTTGAGGAGTGGGTTTCGCCGAAGAAGAAGGACCCGCTCGCAGTCTCTACAGATACGAAGTATGGGCTTCTCCAGGATGCAACCGGGAGAATGAAAGAGGAGGGCATTGTGGCCAGAAGAGGCCAGATTTTCTCAACGAGGATCGAGAAATATTTCGCGAATTCGGAGGGCTCCAAGATCTTTCAAGACCTGACACAGACAGGCGCGTCATTGATCGTGGCCGCGAAAGGGCCATCAGGCATCCAGAGAAGATCCATTCAGCAGTATGTGTTGGGCGGTTACGAGCTCCTCGACGAGCTAGACCTTCCCGGTCAAGCTCCAACATTGACAAAAGAGGCCCTAGCGCTGACTCAGGCAGAAGGATGCCCAGAAGGCAAGTCGGACGTAATCCTGAGCGCCGACCAAGTCGGGCTACAAGTGCACGAGTCCTGCGGCCACCCCATCGAGCTCGACAGGGTACTGGGGTACGAGGCCAATTTTGCAGGCAGAAGCTTCTTGACACCTGATCAGCTTGGAAAATTGCAATACGGCAGCAAACACGTGAACATCGTAATGGATGCTACATTAGCACATGGACATGGACTTGGCACATTCGCGTACGATGATGAAGGCGTCCAAGCTCAGAGAAAATACGCCGTGAAGAACGGGAAATTCGTCGGCTACCTAATGTCACGCGGCACAGCGTCCCAGGTTGGGGAGACTAGGAGTAACGGTTGCATGAGGGCAGACACCTACAAGCTCCCGATCATTCGCATGACCAACGTGAGCCTGGAACCGGGAGACTGGGACTACGATGAGCTGATAGAAGATACAGAGGATGGGATACTCATGGACACAAACTACGGATGGAGCATCGACCAGAAGAGATACAACTTCCAATTCAACTGTGAGAAAGGATACCGGATAAAGAACGGCAGCCTGGGAGAAATGATCCGAGGCCCAGGTTATTCAGGAATAACCCCCGAGTTTTGGAACGCCTGCGACGCAGTAGGCAACCAGAAAAGCTGGGTCCTCTGGGGAACCCCGAACTGTGGAAAAGGACAGCCACAGCAAGTCATGGGTACCGGCCACGGCGCTGCACCTACAAGGTTCAGAAACATCCGAATATTTGGAGCGTCCTAGCCATGTCGCAAACCAGCACACAGAAACAAACCTCGCTCGCACAGCAAGGGCATCGAGTCTTTGACCTGGTACGGAAGTTCGTCAAAGGAGCCGAAGAAATCGAAGCAACCCTGACATCCACCACGGGCGAGTTCCTCCGTTTTGGAAATAACGAGCTCGGGCAGTCGCAGTTCACAAAGAGCAGAACACTCTCAGTCAGATTAGCGTCTGGAAAGAAGCAAGCGCGAACGACAACCGGGAGACTCGACGAGAGCTTCATTCAGAAAGCAGTAGAGAAAGCTGTTCAACAGCTCAAGACAGCGCCCGAGGATCCAGACTATCTACCAATGCTGGGACGCCAGAAATATCCTAGGGTAAATCGGTACCATCAACGAACAGTCGAAGAATCCGCTGAGACCAAAGCAGGACATGTCGGACACGCGATTGATCTTGCGCGGAAGAACAAACTGCTCGCATCAGGAATCCTGGGAACAAGCGTTGACGAGGTCTTCATGCTCAACACCGCTGGACTGGAGGCAGACTACAGAGGAACGGGCGGCTACTTCTCTCTCACGATGGACGCTGATAATGGAAACCAGACAGGATTCGCCATGTCCACCTTTGCTGATATCTCGGAGCTGGATCCTAAACAGGTTTCGGAGACAGCGCTGGAACGAGCGCGACTCAACAAGGCTCAGTCAGAAGTCGCCCCTGGAAAATTTGACGTCGTAATCGACCCTAATGCTTGGAGTGAAACGCTTTTCTTCTTCATAGTCTCAGCCAGCACAGGATTCTCCCCTGATTTCGGAGTGAGACAGTATCGCGAGGGACGAAGCTACCTGTCCGGTCGCATGGGCGAGAAAATACTCGGCGATAACGTGACACTTGTGGACGATGTGTATCATCCACTACAGACCGGTCCCGCGTTTGATGGAGAAGGCTACCCGAAGAGTAAACTGACTCTGGTCGACGATGGCTTGCTGAAGGGACTTGCGTCAAGCCGAATCTCGGCTCACAGGTACGACGGCGTCAACCCGACAGGCCACGAACTGCCTCTTCCCAATCCACTAGGCGAGGCCCCAACGAACCTCGTCGTTCAAGGTAAGGGAGCGACAAAAACTACTGATGAGCTTGTTGGCGAACTAGACAAGGGATTATTGTTGACGAGGCTCTGGTACATTAGAGAAGTCGAGCCGCGAACCAAGACCCTGACAGGCATGACCCGGGACGGAACATTCCTTGTAGAGAACGGTGAGATCAAGAGACCGGTTAAGAATCTGAGGTTCAACCAGAGCCTTCTAGATCTGTTCAAGAACATTGACGGGTTCACCGAACCCGCACGGAATACGTCGTTCACTGGAACCGCTATGCTACAGCCAGGAATATTGGCCCGAGACTTCAACTTCACTAGTGTGTCGCCATTCTGAGCAGCGACCCTCTAGAGTCTCTTCCGAACTTCTGGAAACAGTCAAAAAAATCTCCGAACAAAACAATGGGAAGGATGACGCGAAGCATTTTCGCGTCATCTACACGTTTTGGTAGCCTTGGTTGTGCTGTTGTAGGTCTCGCGTCATCTGGTCGAACTGCTCCTTCGTGATCTCTCCTCTAGCATATCGTTCCCTCAGGATGTAGTAGGCCTGGTCGCCGTATCTCCAGTATCGGCGCGGACCATACCCCCGCCAAGGCCAGAAAGCCCACCTGATGAACCAGAAGACCGCGAATATCCAGAAGAAGCCAAAGAACCCGAATGGGAAGAAGCCGAACCCGTAGGGATAGTAGCCTACTGGTCGGAAGAAGATCCAGCTAATCGCGGCGACGGTCGTGACCACGGCTATTAGAGCTAGTATTCCCCAGAAGAGGAAGCGTCCTGGATATCTCCATTGATGTTGACTCGTCTCGTTTCACCTCCTCTCTGATCGTCTCGGATTTAAGCGATATCGGATATACGATATCGGAAGTTCCGATTTAAACCTTGCCAATTTAGAGTCGCAAACTCAACCTAGATCGATCTGAAGCCCCGGTTCAACTCTTGAACCAAATCTTCTGCGTCCTCTATCCCGACACTGACGCGGATCAGGTTGTCGGAGATTCCGAGTTTGAGTCTCCTCTCTCTTGGCACGCTGGCGTGGGTCATGCTCGCCGGGTGTTCGATGAGGCTCTCGACCCCGCCCAAGCTCTCGGCCACTGTGAACAATCTGAGGCTTTCGAGGAGTTTCTTGCACTGGTTGAAGCCGCCTCTCAAATGGAAGCTTAGCATTCCCCCGTTGCCCCTCATCTGACGCTTGATGATGCCTCGTTGCGGATGATCAACAAGTCCTGGATAGTTTACCTTCTCGACCTTGGGTTGTTTAGTTAGAAATTCGCTGATGGTTCTGGCATTCTCGTTGTGACGATCCATTCGGACAGCTAGAGTCTTGATGCCGCGGAGGACTAGGTAGCAGTCTAGGGGTCCCGGTATCGCCCCGACAGCGTTCTGCAGATACTTGAGACGGCTCTGAACATCTTTGTCCTTTGTGATTGTGGCGCCGCCTATGAGGTCGCTGTGGCCCCCGAGGTACTTTGTGGTGCTATGAACGACGATGTCTGCCCCATGCGCTAGAGGGTTCTGAAGATATGGGCTCATGAAGGTGTTGTCGACGACAAGAAGGGCATGGGCCCTCTTGCTGATCATGCTGATTCGCCGAATATCTACAATCCGCATGAGCGGATTGGTCGGTGTCTCAATCCAGACAAGCCGGGTGTTTTTCCCTATCGCCTTCTCGACATTGTCTGGGTTTTCCGGGTTGACGTATGTGAATTGTAGGCCGTAGTTTCGGAGAACTTGTTCAAATAACCGGTAGGTCCCGCCATAGATATCATCCCCTGCAATGACGTGATCGCCCTTTTTCAACGACAAGAGGATGGTTGTTGTAGCTGCCATGCCGCTACTGAATGCCAAACCGTATCGTCCCTCCTCTAGGCTGGCTAGGCATTCCTCGAGGGCGGTGCGGGTTGGATTGGCGGTTCTGCTGTAAACGTATTTTCCTTCTTTACCGGGTCCGGGTTGTTGATAGGTGCTGGTGAGATAGACGGGAACAGTGACGCTACCAGTTACAGGATCAGGATCCTGACCCGCATGTATTGCCCTCGTCGAGAAACGCATGGAACAGTCGATACGGGTTTGAGATTTAACCCTAGGTTGAGGCGCCTATTGTGCATCAACGCTCAAGCAGTCTACCTAAACCTCATGACCACATCTTCCGAGTAACGTTGAGGGATGCAGAGACTCCACTACATCTTCATCTCGAAAGCTTCTAGAACCTCCGTCGCCAGTCTGCTGAGCATCCTCACTCCAATCTATCTCGCTAGGTTAGGGTACTCAGCCCTCTATGTGGGAGTAGCGCTTACGGCGATCCTTGCGGGCAACGCCTTCTTCAACATCCTACTGACATGGTACGGAGACTATCTGGGTCGCAAGAGATCCCTGCTGGTCTTCAGCCTCCTAGTCGTCGTCTCCGGAGTCCTGCTCTCATCCACTCTCTTCTTGCCCTTGATCCTGCTCGGCCTCTTTCTAGGCAACATAAGCACAACAGGGACTGAGGCTGGGCCCTTCCAGTCCATCGAGACGGGCGTGTTACCCATCCTCGAACCGGAAGAGAGGAGGAACCGGGCTTTCGGAGTCTACAATTTCATAGGATATGGAGCATCATCTATTGGAGCGTTCGCTGCGTCAACTCCTGATTATTTCCAAGACAATCTCCTAGCGTCTCGACTGCTCTATCTCGTATACGGGCTGGTGGGAGTCCTCCTGCTGGTCATCTATCGTAGAATAGGAAACATCGAGTCTCAAGAGACTGGACCAAGAAAGATCGGTCTTGGCAATGTTCGTCCCGAAGCTAGACGGGACATCACGAAGCTATCGTTCTTCTACTCGATCGATGCATTTGGCGGGAGTCTCGTGTCCCAGTTCGTCTTATCATACTGGTTCAACCAGGTCTACAAAGTATCGCTATCGAGCCTCGGAGAAATCTTTCTCGCGGTCAATGTAGTCACAGCTTTCTCGACTTTAGCCGCTCCGGTTCTAGCTGAGAAACTGGGGAATCTTAGAACAATGGTATCCACTCACTTATTGTCCAACGTTTTTCTCATCATGGTCCCGCTAGCAGGCTCATTCTTGGCCGCTATCGCGTTCCTGTTTTTCAGACAGAGCATCTCTCAAATGGATGTGCCTACAAGGCAGGCTTTCATGGCACAATTGTTTACGGACGAGGAGAGAGTCCCAGCTAACGCGGTAACAAATACGTCTCGGAGCTTGAGCGGCACTTTAGGCGGACCGCTCACTGCGGTAATGTTCATGGTTGGTGCTTCATCTCTACCGATTCTGACAGGAGGTTTCTCAAAGATCCTCTACGATGTGCTGGTCTTCCGTTCGTACAGAAAGAAAGGATTTTGAAAACAAGACGAGGCTAGTACTGTCTTGGAGTTAGAGAGTTCTTCCTGAGATCTGTGACAGAATGTGGTCAGCTGCTATCGCGTCGAGGACTGCTATTCCTCCAGACTTGAACAGAGTAATATCGTCAGGACCACGCGAAAGGGTACGCCTCTCGGCGAGCAGCTCTCCCAGTTCGGCTCGAATATGTGCGCGTTCAATTGCCTTCTCTCTGATTGGAACGATAATGTCTCCATAGGTGGAGAGCGCCTGTTCTCGCGAATCTACGACCAGAATGGACCTCTTGACTAGTGTTGTGTCAATCTCTCTCGCGTCTGGTTCTGCAGCTCCTATGACGTTCAAGTGCGAACCATTCTGGACCAGTTCTCCCTTGAACAGAGGGGTGTGGGATGTGGTCGCTGTTACTATCAGATCAGATTCCTTCACGACCTCCTCAGGAGAACCGGCGGCCGAGGCCTCTATCTCGTTGTCTCGCGAAATGTCTCGAGCAAACGCTTCACGCTTACCCTTATCCCTTGAATACATGACCACTCGGGATATGTCCCTCACTTGCTGAATTGCAGGGACGTGAGCTTCTGCCTGACGACCAGTACCCAACAGCCCTAGGCATTCCACACGCCTCTGTGCCAGAACATCTGTTGCCACTGCAGAACTGGCAGCGGTCCGAATCGCGGTCAAGCTCTCGCCGGGGATTTCCGCAAGCAAGACCCCGCTTTGAGAATCGTACACGAGGATGTCGGACATCACTGTAGGAAGAGAGACTGTCGAGTTTCTAGGATTGAGGCGGGCAATCTTGACGGAGACCGTTCTCTCTCCAGAGACGTATGCGGGCATGAAGAACATAGAAGCGCCGTTCGGAACAGTCAACCGGATACGATCAGGACTGACCACCTTCCCATTGGCGAGTCTCAGATACGCTTCTCGTGCCAGTTCGACGGCTTTTGAGAATGGGAGAAGATTACTTACGTCAGCTTCAGTTACGTGGAGCAAATCTCCTAGCTCGATTCTTCAGAGTCTGGTCTGTTTCCAAGAACATCGTCGATTCGTTCCATTATTCCGGAGTCCAGCTTGTCGACCACATCGATCGCCTTCATGTTCTCGACCACCTGTTCCGGTCGGCTAGCTCCGGTCATCACGGTGCTGACGTGTGGGTTTTTCAGGCACCAGGCCAACCCCAACTGCGCCATATTACAACCCAGGTCTTTCGCGATCGGCTCGAGCTGACTTACCTTCCCGATATTCTCGGGGGTTATCAGATTCTCCCGCAACCAGCCATACCCTTCTAGCGTGGCTCGCGAGCCTGGAGGGACACCACTCTTGTATTTCCCAGTCAATAGTCCCGAGGCTAGCGGGCTCCAGATTGTCGTTCCAAGTCCAATCTCCCGGTACAGCGGTAGATACTCGACCTCGACTCGTTCTCGGTGAAGCATGTTGTACTGTGGCTGTTCCATCGTTGGAGGGGTGATGCCAAGCTCTCGGGCTATTCCATAGGCCCGCATGATATCGGCGGCGCTCCATTCGGAAGTTCCCCAGTAGAGAATCAGACCCTGGTGGATGAGATCGTCCATAGCTCGAACCGTCTCCTCGATCGGCGTGTTAGGATCCGGACGATGACAGAAGAACAGATCGAGATAGCTTAGTTGAAGCCTTCGCAAAGAATTTCGGCATGCTTCATAGACATGCTTCCTCGACAGTCCCTTGTCATTGGGTCCATCTCCGCCCCAGAAGACTTTGCTGGAGACGACGATACTCTCTCTGCGCCAGCCCAACCGCTTGATCGCATTCCCCATCACAGTCTCCGCATTGCCACGAGCATAGGCCTCTGCATTATCAAAGAAGTTCACCCCTGCATCATGGGCGGCCGACATACACTTGACTGCGACCTCCTCGCCGACCTGCCCACCGTACGTGACCCAGGCACCCAGCGAGAGTTCGCTGAGCTTAAGCCCGGAAATCCCAAGCTTACGATAGTCCACCTTTCAACATCTCCCCTTCGCTGAGGGAATTCTGGTTACTAATATCCACTTTGCGAAAGGAATATGAGCGAGAACCCTCTCTCGAAAGCCACGAACAGGATAGTATGAAAACATCTCCCTTACTATTTGCACTAGCCCTGATCATAACAATCTCCATACCAGTCGCCGTGCACGGAAAATCCACCTCGCCCAGCTTCGTCAATATCCCACTAATTCGACCCGATGGGGGCAGTGAGCCTGAACTCACCATCGGACCGGATGGCACCGCGGTCTTCGTCTCACTCTCCTGGACCCAATTCGCCACCAACAGTTGGAAAGCCTCGTTCGGACTGACTCCAGCTTTCCAAGGTCAGATCGACACTTCCCTTGCACCTGGAGTGGGAGGAGGAGAGGACGCTGATGTTGACATTGGCTCAACAGGCACATTGCATGCGACGACCCTGCTGGCCTTCTTCAATCCCCAAACCCGGATTACCCAGCTTGGAGTATCCGCCATTACTTGTCCCAATTCGGACTTTTCTAACAATTTTGCCCATTGCACGTCCCAGATCATTGACACGACCCAAGCTGATCGCCCGTGGATTACATCTGACGGCGCGCATGTCTACATTTCCTATCACGACTCGGGTTCCAGTACAACGATTCACGTTCAAAGATCAGACGATGATGGCGTAACCTTCCACCGCGAAAGTGACCCGATCGTTGGACAAGGAGGAGCAACGAGCAACTCGACCTTCGACAACGACCAAGGAAAGATCATCGCTGACCCATTAACCCACAATGTCTACGATGTTTACGCCTCGGGGGTTGGAGGATTGCAGAAGGCGAAGACCGCCAACTTCAACAACATCTATGTCTCGAAGAGCACCGACATGGGCAAGACCTGGAGTCCAACACTCGTCTTCTCAGGAACCACAAACTTCGCCTTGAACAATGTCTTCCCCGTCCTGGGGGCGGACCCGCTGAGCGGGAACCTATACGCGGGATGGTCGAATGCCCACAGTGTCTTCCTCTCTAAATCAACCGACCAAGGCCAAACTTGGACGAGTCCCATTACTCTCAATGCAGCGCCAGCTGTAACGGCTGTCTTTCCATGGGTAGCGGCGCGAGGCAGCACCGTCGACTATGTGTACTATGGAAGCAGTGCTTCCAGCAAGGATGATCCGAACGCAGTCTGGAACGTGTACATGGCCCGGAGCACTGATGGAGGAGCACACTTTGCCCAGACAATTGTCACCAGCCATCCGAACCATGTAGGAGTTGTCTGCACGAACGGTATTGGCTGCCAGCGAGGAACACGCAACCTTCTAGATCTCTTCCAGGAAGCGATAAACCCGACAAACGGCATGGCGGCAATAATCTACACAGACGACACCTTGACAACCCAATCTGACGGCTCACCACTACCTCAAGTTGCAGTTGCCTACCAGACTTCGTAGTTCTAGACTAAACGACCCTTTAGCCCTTTTTTTTAAGTCACTCCTTAAAGTAGTCGCTCGTTTGGCTCGACCTATGGGTCATGGCAGTTCTAGGAAAACTTAGAGAAGAGCTTACGGAATGAATTAGGAAGCGATTCACCTGGAGCCAAACTCGGTCGAGATAGACAAGATCGCCAATGAATTTGATGGTGATGCATGCGAGTTCTGCGAGCGTTACAAGAACAGGGGATTATCCCGGAGTAGCAAGCTCCTCCTGAGATTTATCCTCGATAACAACGTGATGGATAGATCTATTCTCGACCTCGGGTGCGGCGCAGGCGGCCTCTCATTCGAGCTACTAAAGGAAGGAGCGAGCAACACCTTCGGGTTCGACCTCTCTCCCAAGATGATCAGCGTCGCCAATGAATTGGCCCAAGCCAACGGGTTTGGGAGCCGAGCCAAGTTTCAGCTGGGAAACGGGGCGACGAGAGAGCTGCCAGAATCGGATATTGCGGTTATGGACAAGGTGCTGTGTTGCTATTCCGAATGGAGGCCCTTGTTGAAGAACGCCATAGATGCAAGCAGGGTCATGGTTGGTTTCACCGTCCCTCGGGACGAAGGCATCACCAAAATTCCCTTTCGACTCGCCTTGAAAGTAGTGAACTATTTCCAGAGAAGAAGAGGCGGAGTTCTTTTCTACCTGCATCCGCTAGGGACTATTGACAAGACTCTGCGAGAGTCGGGATTCGACCGTCGCAAGAAACAGAGTTCAAGGTTCTGGCTGGTTTTTCTTTACTCACGGGTCCTATGATGAAAACAGGCCTGATCATCTGAACTTAACTCGACATAGGACTGGTAAATTGTCACGGCGGCCGATCAATCTTACATAATTCCGATGCTGACATGCACGCTTGCTATGTTGAAGCTTCGCAGAGCAACCGCGAAAGATATTCCCCTAATATTGTCGTTTATTCGAGAGTTGGCAGAATACGAGCGTTCACCGAACGCAGTCTCTTGCACCGAGAAAGACTTGCGCCGCGACGGGTTCGGACCTAATCCAAAATTTCGAGCGACCATTGCAGAATCGGACGGGGAGCCTGCTGGCATGGCCTTTTTCTTCTACAACTACTCAACGTGGCAAGGACGATCTGGAATCTTCATCGAGGACCTTTTCGTCCGACCCCAGTTTCGAAGCAAAGGTATCGGCAGAGCCCTAATGGCGCATCTTGCGAAGACGGCGATTGCAGAGCAGTGTCACGGAATACGATGGGAAGTGCTCGACTGGAATAAACCGGCCATCGACGTGTATCAACATCTAGGCTCTAGGTTCCGAGAAGGCTGGCGAATCATGCAAATCACGGGCGATGAACTAAAAAGGCTAGCAGAAAGCACCCCGAAGACCGTTCCAAGGAATTAACAGGACGGTCGGAGCCGAGCCACCGATACCGCGCCCTTCCCCGACCATTAGCCCAAATGCCCAACGCGCAGCCAAGTGGAGCTCGGAACCTCCTCGATCATAATATGAGTCTCGAAGCGCTTTTGAGACTCGATTCCTCGACGCTGGGACCCTCGGTAGTCAATGACCCATGTCTGACAGACCAGATTCGCGAACAGATTACAAGTCGATCAGTGACTACGGGGTCATTGGCGACATGCACACTGCTGCCCTCGTGGGACTAGACGGCTCTATCGACTGGTATTGCGCTCCGCGGTTCGACTCTCCAAGCGTCTTTGCAGCCATTCTCGACGTACGGAAAGGTGGAAAGTTCCAATTGTCTCCTTCCCAGAATTTCACGACCGAGCAGAGCTACGAAGGCGACACGAACGTCCTCTCGACAATTTTCGAATCTGAGCAGGGAAGGATCAAGCTCACAGACTTTATGCCCTGTTTCATGGAGAAAGGTGGTCTGAAGGGATTCCAAGAAATTCACAGGATCGCAGACTGCGTCGAGGGCGAACTCGGACTTCGAATCGTTTTCCAGCCCCGCCTAGACTATGCTCGGGGAAAAACCTCAATACTGGAGACTGAAGAGGGATGCACAGCAAAGAACCAAGGTCACCAGGTCAATCTCGCATCATCGGTGAAGCTCCAAGCTATGGACGATGATGGTCTAACTAGCGAGTTTAGATTATCGAAAAGTCAAAGAGCAGTCTTCGTTCTGAAATGGGGAAGCACCCCGGTAATCCCCGCAACACGATACGAGAGCAGCAAGAAGCTTTCCAGAACTCTATCGTACTGGAAACGCTGGGTCGGGCACGTAAGATACCAGGGACCCTTCCGCGCCAACGTTGTAAGATCCTGTCTGGTTCTGAAGCTATTGCAGTATGCTCCAACTGGAGCCATGGTCGCAGCAGTCACGACCTCTCTGCCGGAGAGTATTGGCACTCTGAGAAACTGGGACTATCGATATTCCTGGATAAGAGACAACGCGCTCTCGGTTCTAGCCTTGAGCGAGGCTGGAGCAAGCAGAGAAGCTTTGGACTATGCGAGATGGCTCATCAATCTTCGCAGGCATTCAAAAGAGAAGCTGCAGATCATGATGGGAATTGGCGGCGAGAGGGAAATACCTGAGACAACCCTAGACCACCTTGAAGGGTATCGACGGTCAAGCCCTGTCCGAGTTGGCAACGCAGCCTCGAAGCAGCTGCAACTCGACGTCTATGGAATCCTGGCAGACTACATCTACTTTCTACACACCTTAGGATGGACGACTGGTCAGGTCTACGAAAACCTCGTCAGATATTCAGCGGACCAGGCGATGAAGGAATGGCAGAGCCCTGACAGCGGAATATGGGAGATCCGACAGCAGAAGACGTTTGTAGAGTCGACGATGTGGTGTTATGTCGCTCTCGACCGAGCGATCAAGATGGCTCGGGAGCTCGGGTATGACGAGGACTGGCAGAGATGGGAGCCCGTTAGAAAGAAGATCAAGAGCCACATCCTCTCAGAGGGATGGTCTGAGAAGAAGAAGGCTTTCGCCATGGTTTTTGGAGGAGAAGACTTGGACGCCGCGAATCTCCTCATGCCACTCGTCGGGTTTCTTCCGGCAAAAGACCCGAAGATGAGCGCAACCATCCAACGGATTCGGGAAGAATTGTCTGAAGACGATCTGATTTACAGATACAAAGTAGACGATGGCCAACTAGGAAAAGAGGGCACTTTCACAGTCTGCAGCTTCTGGATGGTCGACTGTCTAACAAGACTGGGAAAACTTCGAGAGGCGGAGGGACTGTTGAACCAGTTAACGAAGCGAAGTAATCATCTTGGACTCTACTCTGAAGAGATTGACCCAAAGACTGGCGAAGCGCTGGGAAATTTTCCTCAGGCCTACACTCACATGGGACTCATAACCGCGAGTGTTCATCTCGAAGAAGCGCGGCGGAAGACTGGACTGATAAGATATGCCAAAGCAATATCGAACAAGATCAGCGGTCGATAATTAAGTAGGTCGGCCTCATACACCTCAGGAGTTCTGCTAAATCTGTATGACGTTTAGTTCACGGGGGAACTTGGCGATTATTGCCAAGATCGCCCGATCGCGGGGGCCTCCGTCAGCCAAAGCAGACAATCGAAGTAAGAATTTGTCCAATCTGATCTCAAAGGGTCCCCCCCGGGAGGGGGGCAGCTTTGTTGATTGTTCTGATTCGGGCTTTGTTTTAGGTTTTGGGGCTGTTTTTGATCTGGAAGGCGCATTTTTCAGGGTCTGGAAACGAGCAGGAGCCGCAAGGAAAACGAGCAATTAAGGTACGTTGGCCGTCTTTGTAAGATCAGTCAGTAGTTGAATGACGTCACGATGGTTTTTCAGGTTGAATTTCGCGTAGGATTTTGCGAGTCCTACTTTGATCGAATAGGATTTTTCGGGAAGAACCTTGAAGAGTTCTTCGTCAGCCAGATCGTCACCCACGGCCAGAACGAAGTCGAATGTCTTCTCGGAAAGGAGTAGCTTCGCAGCCATTCCCTTGTCGATCCCGACGTTTCTCACCTCGATCGACTTGCTATCTTGCAACACTTGGAGCTCAGTGTTCTCAGTGAAATATCCTAGCTCATCCGCAAGCTCTTTCGACCGTACAGAGGCCAGTTCCGGGTCGGCGGCTCGATAATGCCAGACTAGGGAGAACTCTTTCTCCTCGGCAAAGGAGCCGGGAAGCCGATCTTCATAGCTCTGGAGAATGGGCCGAACCTTCTCCTTCCAGTTGCTCTCTACCTTGATCGCGGGTAGCCAGTCTTTGTCCTTCTCTCTAATCCAGGCCCCATGCTCCGCAACGATTCCTATGCTTAAGGGTCCGAACCATTTGTGTAAGAGATCTCTATCACGACCACTCACGATTACTAGATTGTTTCGCGGATCCTCCGCGAGCGCGTTGAGAGTTGCGAGGAGGATCGCCCCGGGGACCGCGGTCTCAGGGCGCTCCTTGAACGGTGATAGGGTGCCGTCATAGTCTAGGAATAGGATTCTGTTCGCAGAACTCGTGTAGTCTTTGATCAATTTCTCTCTTGTTGACTTGTCAATTAGACGTGCGCTGAACCTTTTCTGCTGGTCTTTGACCGAGTTGAGTTTGCCAGTAAAGTCCTGGCCCCATCTGATAACGTCGTAGCGACCTATTCTGTTCTGCATCACCTGGTTGCGCCGTACTTGTTCCTCTTCGGGCATTTCCAGAGCAGTCTTCAGCGCGTCTACGATTTCTGACTCATCGTTGGGATTGATGATGAGAGCCTCCCCCAGCTCTCGCGAAGCTCCCGCCATCTCGCTAAGAATCAGGACCCCCTTCTGATCAGCCCTAGACGCGACGTACTCCTTCGCAATCAGGTTCATACCATCTCTCAGAGGAGTTACTAGAGCCACGTCGCTCATAGCGAAGAGGCTCAACAATTGGTGATACGGCAGAAACCTGTATCGATAGACTATCGGGTTCCAATCGATTGCCCCGAATCTTCCGTTAATGCTCCCTACTAGTTTGTCGATCTCCTCCTTCATCTGCTCGTAATGCTCTGACCCTAACCTTGAAGGAACCACTGAAAGCATGAGGACCACCTTTCGTAGCCATTGGGGATACCGCTCGAGAAAAGTAGCATAGGCCTCTAAACGGTGCTTGATCCCTTTCGTATAGTCAAGCCTGTCAAGGGACAGAACGACCTTAGGATTGCCTAGCCTATCCCGGAGTGCCCGGGCTTCCTGCTGCACTGTGTCGCTCTTCACATTATCCCGAATCTGCTCGTAGTGGATGCCCATAGGGAAGGTGTCAACCCTTACGGCTCTTTCCCCGTCGATGAGCACCTGGCCAAAATTATGTTCGATTCCCAGGATGCGGAGTATGCATCTGAGGAAGTGTTGTGTGTAGTCGATCGTGTGGAATCCAATCAGGTCAGCTCCAAGAATGCCTTCCAGTATGGCTCTCCGCCATTTCGTCGGGAGGGTGCGGAACACGTCGTACGATGGGAAGGGTGTGTGGAGGAAGAATC
>WNGR01001654.1_pt1 | contig 24780 bp, 26 predicted proteins | sample 5407581 | NCBI WGS metagenome assembly WNGR01 (sample SAMN13153383, study PRJNA577476) | soil metagenome | isolation source: 80 cm soil or saprolite under Garry oak tree replicate 2 | place: USA:California | collected 2016-06-15
GAGTTTGACGCAGCGCTTTATGTTTGGGAGCAGAATTATTTTCTTAAAAATTGCCTCGGCCGGTATTTCAACGTCGACAAGGCCGAGCTCGTGGCGCTTGCCGCGTTGGCGCCGCTAAAGGAAATCGCAAAACGCCTTGCGTCTTTCCCGAGAGTTTTGGTGCACCGTGATTTTCAATCGCAGAATATCATGATCCAAAACAGGCAGGCCTATCTGATCGATTTCCAGGGAATGCGGCCCGGCCTCGCGCACTATGATCTCGCATCGTTGGTTTACGATCCGTATGTCGATCTTACAGAAGCTGAACGCGCGGAGCTGATCGCATATTATCGCGGCCGACAGCTCGAAAACGGAATCACAATTGACGGCGATTTCGATTTCAAGTTGCGCCTTTGCGCAATGCAACGTCTGATGCAGGCGCTCGGCGCTTATAGTTTTCTCGGCCTCGTGAAAGGCCACAAACATTTTCTGGAATACATTCCAAGTGCGCTGCGATTATTACGCGCGGTTGTGGCAAACATCGACGATCTCCAGCCACTCGAAAAATTTATCGGACAATTTTGCTAATCGGTGCCTTTCGCGACCGCAAGCCTCCGGCTTGCGTTTCGAATTGGAGCGCAAGGGAGACGCATGCGTTACATTGGTGGAGGGTATAAAGCCAAACCAACGCGCGTCGTCGATCCACATCAGTCCTTGGTCAGCGTGGGCGCCGGAAAAAAGGTGACTCTTCTGCGCTGGCGTTAGGAAGGCCGCAAGCCGGGAATTTGGCCCAAAGAAACTTTAGCCTGCCGAAGAGAATTTCGCCCCTTGTCGCAACCCCCTGGATGTAGCTGATAAAGGGAGGCACACATCAGGCAAAAAGAGGCAGCCCCGAATCGGGACTGCCTCTTTGTAACTGCGCTCTGCGATGCTTAGAACTTCTTAATCATCCGAAAGTACACAAACCGTCCCAGGTTATCGTAAGTACTGCCCGGATAGTTGATGGAGTTGCCAAACTCGAATCCAAACATCGGTGGAGGATCCTCACCAAAGATATTGTTTACACCCACGGTGAGGGTGGTGTTGTTCAGGATATTCTTCCAGCACGGCATGGCATAAGGAACCGGCGGCGCTTCCTTCTCTTTGCCTACCACTTCCTTGCCACCCTTGGCTCGCGCCACGTCCGGAGCGCATCCGCGCGACTGTATGCACAGCGGAGAGAGTTTTTCATCGAGGAATTCAACAAATTGCTCGATGATCGCTTCGTTCTTCAAATTCCGGAAGCCGGATTGCACTTCGTCGCCTGGCTGCGTCGCGAGTCAGATTTCGCGAGAGTTGCGCGTGCCCGCGCCGAGATCGGAATCAGACCATCAGCGCTATCATTTTTTTCATCGAGGCGAAGCTGAACCCGGCGTTTGTGTTCGGTTTTGCGGCGTGGACGCCAGCACAAATTCGAGAGAGCCTCGTCAAACTCGCCACCGCATTGAAAGAAAAGGTTTAACTCTGCACCAGGGTGGTTAAGACCTCCCGGATTCTGAGCAGTCCTCTATCGGCGATGAGGTTGCTTTTCCGTTAGAGGAAGTGGCCATACTTGAAGCGAAGGCCTTGAGGTAGCTGCGCGGTTTTGCACCAAATCTCCGTTTGAATGCGCGCCGAAACGCTTGTGCATCTGAGAAGCCAACGGAGGCAGCAATAGTATCGACAGTTCGCTTCGGAACAGAAAGGCGTCGCTTTGCCTCATTGACGCGCAGCCTTTCCACAAACTCAGCTGGCGTGTTGCCGAATACACTTTTGAAGGCGCGATTAAAGTGGCCGGGAGACATGCACACTCTCCGCGCCAGAGCATTAACCGACAGCTCTTCATGCAAATTTCGCATGATCCAAGGAACGAGCTCTGCAAAGCGATCAGTCGGTTGACTGTCAAACACGCAGAGCTTGGGGAGCTTTTCTTGGCCATTCCCGTTTACCGATGACGTCACGAACTCCTGCGCGGCGGCCAATGCCACATGCGGGCCATAGTCTTCTTCGATCAAAGCGAGCGAAAGATCTACAGCTGCACCAGGACCGGACGATGTATAGAAAGCGCCGTCTTTGACGAGCGGCCTTCTGGGAGCAACTTGCAGCTTCGGGAAACGCCGTGTGACATCGGTGGCGTAACGCCAATGAGTAGTAACTTCGCGACCATCGAGCAATCCAGTTGGAGCCAAACCATAAATTCCATCGCCGATCGCAGCGATGCGCCGCGTCTGATCTGCATGCGCGACGATCCAATCGGCAATCCGTTCACTAACCACAGCTCGCCGGATCCCGCGACCACCTGGGATCACAATCGTGTCTAACTCGGACGCGGTTTCGAGCGTATTGTCTGGGGTGAAAATGATTCCTGATTCAGCTCGAAAACCCTCGGAACTGAAGCCGATTGTGCAGATCTGGTAACATGAAATCCGAGTGCCGTAGCCGCCATCGAGGACCCCCGTTGCAAAAACATCCGCGGCGCCCACTAGGTTTGATGCAGCAACGCCTTCAAAACCAAGAAAGCCAATCCGCTTTGCAACCATTGTCAGAACTACAATACGCCGAGCTTCCAACACGCTGGTAGGACATTGATCCGACAAAGCAAGCCATCGACGTCGGTCTTCAAATCGTTACCTGAAAGCAACACGTTGTTTTCTTTTGATCTGACGCCCGGCCGGTCAAACAAGAAACGGATTAGTTCTCCGTTCACTCCCGATTTTTGTTGGCGGGCCATGGCCGGGAAGTACGGTGACATCGTCGCCGAGCGGAAATAATTTTTCCCTGATTCCATCGATCAAAAGATCGATATCTCCTCCAGGCAAATCACCGCGCCCAATGCTGCCGGCGAAAAGAACATCCCCGCCGACGAGCAATTGTTCTTTGCGCGAAAAAAAGCAAAGACTTCCGGGGCAATGTCCCGGTACTTCCAGCACTTTCATTTCCAACCCGAGAAAATTCCTGGCAGATGTTTCTTCGATGAGAAAATCCGGTTCCACGGGTTCGATCTCGAGTTCGAAACCGAAGCTGCGAAAAAAATCGCGGTCGGAGATCATCGGCGCAGTGACTGGGTGACAACCGATTGGGCAACGAAACCGCCGCTTGATCCGGGCAACGTCCTGGACGTGATCGATATGGCCGTGCGTTAGCAGCAGAAGTTTGAGATCGACATTGCGTGATTCGAGCCAGTCGCAGGCACCATCGGGTGCATCGAAAAGGATCCAGCCCTCTGGTGCCTCGAGCAGATAGCAATTCGTTTCAAAAATTCCGCCGCAAAAGCTTTCGTAAATCATCGTGATTCACTGTATCCAGGCCTGGCTACGGCTGAAGACGGGAGTTTTTACGAATAATTGAATGTTCCTCGCTCTCGATTGTCTGATTCCTACTCACATGTCGATCTTGTTTCACCATCTTGCGTTTCATTCTGAAATCTGCCAATGTGGGAAACCGCATAATTACCGATGAAATCATCATTCCAGCGATCCCTGGCGTTGTGCGCTGTGCTTTTGACAGCCGCAATTGCCGCACCGCCCGCGGCAGCGGCGTCGAAGGAAACGATCGCCATGTCGGTGGGCCGCCTTCTGGAGGAAGGGCATTACACCCACCAGCGGCTCAATGAAGGGGTGTCGCGAAAATTCCTCCAGACCTATCTGGAGATGCTCGACTACAGCCATCTGTTTTTCACCCAAAAAGATGTCGATGAAATGAACGCCAAATATGGCAGCTCGATTGCAGGCGACGTTCTCCTCGGCACACTTAAACCCGCTTACGAGATTTATGATCTCTATACAAAACGGGTGGACGAGCGTGTCGCTAAGATCAAAGAACTGCTGAAACAGCCGATTGATTTCAAGAGCGATGCAAAGATTGAGCTGAGCCGGCAAAAAGCGCCGTGGCCAAAGGATGAGGCGGAAGCGGATCAGCTTTGGCGGGGACGCATTACGAACGAACTATTGCAGGAACATCTAAGCGAGCATCCGATCGAGCCTGCCCCGCAATTGGTCGGCCGCCGCTACGATCGCCTCTCGCGCAACGTCCACGAGCAAGACAAGGACGAGCAAGTGAAGCTCTTCCTCGATGCGCTTGCCCAAACGTACGACCCGCATTCCGAGTATCTGAGCAAGGCCGACATGAAAAATTTCAGCATTAACATGGGCCTCTCGCTCGTGGGAATCGGCGCCATGCTTCGGTCCGAGGATGGCTACGCCAAAATCGAGAGCCTTGTTCCTGGCGGTCCGGCGCAGGTGGATGGACGATTGAAGGTGGGCGACCGGATCACCGCCGTCGCCCAAGCGCAGAATGAGTTTGTCGATGTGCGCGAGATGCGACTAGACAAAGTGGTCGAGATGATCCGCGGCAAAAAAGGAACTCATGTGCGCTTGCTCGTGATACCAGCGGATGCCACCGATCCATCGCGGCGCAAAAATGTCGAGCTCGTGCGTGACGAAATTAAGCTTAAAGATCAGGAGGCGCGGGCCGACATCATTATCCGCAAAGACGAGAACGGAAATCCCATAAAACTCGGCTGGCTGACGCTCCCCTCCTTTTATGCCGACATGGACAAGCACCAGAAGAGCACCACGCGCGATGTGGTCGCACTGCTCAAACGGCTGAAGAAAGAGAACATCGCCGGGCTGGTTGTCGATCTGCGGCGCAATGGCGGTGGTTCGCTCGAGGAGGCGCTGTCGCTTACCGGTTTGTTTTTGAAATCGGGCCCGATCGTTCAGACGAAAGACTATAATGGAAGCATCCGAATTTCGTCCGATCCCGATCCGGGCATTGCTTATTCCGGCCCGCTGATGGTTTTAACCAGCCGGCAAAGCGCATCTGCCAGCGAAATTTTCGCGGCGGCGCTGCAGGACTACGGCCGCGCAGTGGTTGTCGGCGACAAGAACACATTCGGCAAAGGAACCGTGCAGACCATTCTGCCCATCGGCCGATTCGCTTCTCTGCTTGGCAGCCGCTCGGACGAGGATGGCGCGCTAAAGTTGACCATCCAGAAATTTTATCGAGTCGCCGGCGGCTCGACGCAGCTCCACGGCGTCGCCTCGGACATCGTGCTCCCCAGTTTGAGCGATCTACCCGAATTTGGCGAAGGCGCCTTGAAGAACGCGTTGCCCTACGATGAAGTGTCCAAGGCAAAATACACCAAGTGGTCGGACACGCATTCGCTGTTTATCGATCAATTGCGGCGCCACTCGGAAGAGCGCGTTAAAAGCGATCCCGAATTCCACTATGTTATGGAGGACATAGATCGTTTGCGTCACAAGATCGATGAAAACCGAATTTCGCTGAACGAAGATCTACGCAAAAAGGAGCTCTCCGACGATAAGCTGCGCAAAGAAATGCGCTCAAAAGAACGCCTGGCCCGAAATCAGGAGGAACCGCGCATTTATCGCTTGACTCTCGACACGGTCGATAAGCCAAATCTGCAATTGGTCATGTATCCCGGCAAACTCGCAGAAGCAAAGAAGAATGGGGTTTCGCCTAAAGTTGATCCTGAAGTCGCCGCTCCGGACGCGGATACGGATTTGGTCGGTGGCGCAAGCAGCGCCGGCGACGATACGAAAGAGCCAGCGATCGATCCAGAGCGCGACGAAACGCTCAATATCCTCGCCGATCTTGTTGATCTTTCTCGCGGACCTAAGACCGCGAGCACTAATCGGTAAGAACTTTGAAATGCGTTAAGCCTCACGGCCACCAAGGCAGTGGCGGCGGGGCAAACCGTGGTCCGAATTGCGGGCCAAAGCGCGGGTCGGCGAATCTGCCGCCTCGACCGGGAAACAGAGATTGCGATTGCCCTAGATAACGCCCTGCCGGTGTCCTGCCGAACACCGTAAGTGGTGTCCCTACACTAACCGAGTTGAAAAACGCGATTGCGTACTGCTCGGGCATGCGGACACAGCCGTGGGACGCGGGATGGCCCGGCAAATATCCGGCATGCATCCCGTCCGCCCCGTTAAAACGCATGAAATAATGCATCGGCGCGGGAATAAATTTTCCTCCGCGAGGAACCGGCATGTCCGCGTCAGCATCGGCGACAATCGTGTTCCCCTGCGCATCCACAATTTTTCCATACATGCTGGAGTAGTGAGTTCGCTCTTTGTCGAGAATCTTGAATGAACCCGTCTTGGTAAGATGTCCGTAGCGGCCGCTCGAAATCGGCGACGCCAGGACCGGACGCCCATCTTGAAGGAGATACGCCATCTGTTCCTCCAAATCGATCTCGACTGAAGTTTGCGCACGCGCCAAGACGGCTGCGCAGAAAAAGATCGACAGTGCAACGACGCTCCTCACACTGCGTTTAAACCCGCGCGACGCGCAAAAGTCGCAAGTGGCACTTCATTTTCGCAAAATGAGCCTTACACCGCGATTGGCGCTTTGATTGATGGATGCGGGTCGTAGCCGACGAGTTCGAAATCTTCGAACTTGAAGTCGTGAATGTTTTTGATCGCCGGGTTCAGTTTCATCCGCGGCAAGCACCGGCAATCGCGTGAAAGCTGTTCGTGCGCCTGTTCGAGATGGTTTTTGTAAAGATGCAGATCGCCAAAGGTGTGGACGAAATCGCCCGGGGTAAGATCGACAACTTGTGCCACCATCATTGTGAATAGCGCGTAGGAGGCGATGTTGAATGGGACACCGAGAAAGAGATCGGCGCTGCGTTGGTAAAGCTGACAACTCAATTCGCCGCCCTGAACGTAAAATTGGAAAAGGACATGACACGGCGGCAGCGCCATCCGGTCGAGCTCGGCCGGGTTCCACGCGCTCACGATGAGGCGTCGGCTCTGCGGATTTGATTTGATCTGCGCGACGACGTTTTCGATCTGATCGACGCGCACGTCGTTTTCGCCACGCCAATCCCGCCATTGTGCGCCATAAACGCGGCCGAGATTTCCGTTTTCGTCGGCCCACTCATCCCAAATCGTGATGCCATGCTCGTTGAGATAACGAATGTTCGTATCGCCGCGCAGGAACCAGAGCAACTCGTAGATGATCGATTTGATGTGCAGCTTCTTGGTTGTGAGCAGCGGAAATCCAGCACCTGCGGGACGCAAATCAAAGCGTGCTTGCGCGCCGAAGATCGACAATGTGCCGGTGCCGGTGCGATCGTCGCGAGGCTGACCGTGCTCGAGCACGAGCCGAAGAAGATCTTGGTATTGCCGCACGCGAAAAAATTTATCGCGGCACAAAGTTTTGCCAAAGCAAAACTGCTGCAACGACCTTGGGCCGTCGGATTATTTCGCCCCACAAAATCTCAGAGAATTTAATTAGCATTTGCGCGCGGGACGATCTGATCATAGTGTGATTGTGGGTTGCGTGTCGCATTGGCGCGAAGGCGGTGAGTGCTCTGGCTGAAATCGAGCCTAATTGACTCAGTTCAGGCGGGGCTGCACCGACTTCCGATTAGCACTAGTTCCTTGTAAACAAGAGTTTAGGTTGTGGCACGTCCAGCTGGCCCAGTGCTTGCTAAAGGATACCCTGGGTCGGAGCCTCGCCGCGGCGAATTCCGTCTGTCGGTGAGCTCAACCCAGAAAGGAAATTTTCAATTTATGGCTAAAGTTTTAGGTATCGATTTGGGCACCACCAACTCCTGCATGGCCGTGATGGAGGGTGGCGACCCGGTGGTTTTGGAAAATAGTGAAGGCGCTCGCACGACGCCGTCGATCGTCGCGTTCACAAAAAGCGGTGAGCGATTGGTCGGCCAGGCTGCGAAACGCCAGGCGGTAACCAATCCGCAGAACACGGTCTTTTCAATCAAGCGTTTCATGGGCCGCAAGTTCGACGAGGTGCACGAAGAAGAGCATCGCGTTCCGTATAAGGTTGTGAAGGCCGCCAACGGCGACGCGCACGTTCAGGTGGAAGTGAACGGACAACGCAAGACTTTTTCGCCACCGGAGATCTCCGCAATGATCTTATCAAAGATGAAATCCGACGCGGAAGCGAAGCTTGGCGAAAAAATTACGCAGGCAGTTATCACTGTGCCGGCTTATTTCAACGACTCGCAGCGCAACGCCACAAAGGACGCGGGCAAAATCGCCGGCTTGGAAGTGCTGCGCATCATTAACGAGCCGACAGCCGCGTCGCTCGCTTACGGCTTGGACAAGAAAAAAGACGAAGAGATTGCCGTTTACGATTTGGGTGGCGGCACATTCGACATCTCGGTTCTCGAAATCGGCGACGGCGTGTTCGAAGTGAAGGCGACCAACGGTGACACGCATCTTGGCGGTGACGACTGGGACGCGAAGGTCATGGATTGGATCGTCAGCGAATTTAAAAAGGACACTGGCATCGATCTAACGAAGCAGCCGGATGCAATCCAGCGAATCAAAGAAGAAGCTGAAAAAGCAAAGATCGCGCTTTCGAGCTCACAGGAATACGAGATCAACCTGCCGTTTATCACAGCAGATGCGAGCGGGCCGAAGCATATCCAGAAAAAATTGACCCGCGCGAAACTCGAGCAACTCACCGATTCGCTTGTCGAGCGCACCGTCCAGCCGGTCAGGGATTGTTTGAAAGACGCAAAAATTTCCGAGCGCGACGTGAACGAGCTGGTGCTGGTCGGCGGCATGACGCGCATGCCGAAAGTGATCGAGACAGCGCGCAGCCTCATCGGCAAGGAGCCGCATAAAGGCGTAAATCCGGACGAAGTCGTTGCAGTTGGCGCAGCAATTCAGGGCGGCGTACTCAAGGGTGAGGTCAAAGACGTGCTCTTACTCGACGTGACGCCGTTGACGCTGGCGATTGAAACCGCAGGCGGCGTGGCTACGCCAATGATTCCGCGCAACACGACCATCCCGACGCGTAAGTCGCAAATCTTTTCGACCTACAGCGACAACCAACCGGGCGTGGAGATCAAGGTGCTCCAAGGCGAGCGACCGTTGAGTCGCGACAACAAACAGCTCGGCGTGTTCCACCTCGACGGAATTCCGCCGGCACCGCGCGGCGTTCCGCAAATCGAAGTTACATTCGACATCGACGCGAACGGCATTCTGCATGTTAACGCGAAAGACCTTGGCACCGGTAGAGAGCAAAAAATCTCCATTACCGGCAGCTCCGGTCTGTCGAAAGACGAAGTCGAGCGGATGCAGCGCGAAGCCGAAGCACATGGAGAAGAGGACAAGAAGGCGAAGGAAGCGATTGAAATAAAAAACAACGCCGACATGCTGGCCTATCAGTGCGAGAAGCAGTTGAAAGAGCTGGGCGACAAGATTTCCGGCGACAAGAAAAAGCAAGTCGAAGACGCCATCGCCGCGGTGCGCGACGCGATTAATCGCAACGACACGGACGCGATGAAACGGACCTACGACGAGTTGCAGAACAAGTTCCAGGAAGTCAGTGCCGAGCTTTACAAGCAGGCGTCAGCGCAAGCTGGTCCGCGACCCGGCCCTGAAGCAGGCCCTCGACCGGAACCGCAGAAAGAAGCAAAACGCGGCGAAGGCGATGTTGTTGATGCAGAATTCGAAGTCGTGGACGAAGACAAGAAAAAATAACCGAAACAATTCGCCGGTGATTGTCGAGAGATCGACATCGCCGGCTGAAACCAAAACAAAAACCAAAAGGAGTAAAGACAACACCTATGGCAGCAGTTAACATAAAACCGCTCGGAGACCGGGTGCTGGTGCAGCCGATCGAGGAGCAAGAAGTAAAAAAAGGCGGGATCATCATCCCCGATACCGCCAAGGAAAAACCGCAAGAGGGGAAAGTGGTCGCTCTTGGCACCGGTAAAATCGATGAAAACGGTAAGAAAATCGATTTCACGGTGAAAAAGGGTGACAAGGTGCTGATCTCCAAATACGGCGGCACCGAAATCAAAATCGACGATCAGAATTATCTGATTATGCGCGAGGACGACATCCTCGGCATCATCGGGTAAACGAAGGAGGCAAACTTATGGCAGCTAAACAACTACAATTCGATGAAAACGCGCGGCACACCTTGCTGCGCGGTGTCGAGAAACTGTCGAAAGCCGTGAAGGCCACGCTCGGCCCCAGCGGTCGCAACGTCATTCTCGACAAAAAATTCGGCAGCCCGACGATCACCAAGGATGGAGTAACGGTCGCGAAAGAGATCGAGCTGGAAGACCCATATGAAAATATGGGCGCGCAGCTCGTGCGCGAAGTCGCTTCCAAAACTTCCGACGTCGCTGGCGACGGCACGACTACGGCGACCATTCTCGCGGAATCCATTTACCGCGAAGGTCTGCGAAACGTCACTGCCGGCGCAAACCCGACTTCGTTGCAGCGCGGCATCATGAAAGCTGTCGATGCAATCGTCGAGGAGCTGAAGAAACTCTCCAAGAAAGTCAGCGATCGCACCGAGATCGCGCAGGTGGCGACCGTTTCAGCTAACTGGGACAAGACGATCGGCGAGATCATCGCCGACGCCATGGACAAGGTCGGCAAGGACGGCACGATCACGGTCGAGGAAGCGAAGTCGATCGAGACCACGCTCGAAGTCGTCGAGGGCATGCAGTTCGACAAAGGTTATCTATCGCCTTACTTCGTCACGAACGCGGAAGACATGGAAGCCGTGCTCGATAACCCCTACATCCTCATTCACGAGAAGAAAATCTCGAGCTTGAAGGATATGCTTCCGTTGCTCGAGAAAGTTGCGAAAGCCGGCCGGCCGCTCCTCATCATTGCTGAGGACGTGGAAGGCGAAGCGCTCGCGACGTTGGTCGTGAACAAATTGCGCGGCACGTTGCAAGTCTGCGCGGTCAAGGCGCCCGGCTTCGGCGATCGTCGCAAGGCGATGCTGGAAGACATCGCGGTGCTTACCGGCGGACGCTGCATCACCGAAGACCTCGGGATCAAGCTGGAGAACGTGAAGCTGGAAGATCTCGGCCGAACCAAGCGCGCCACCATCGACAAGGAAAACACCACCATTGTCGAGGGCGAAGGCAAGCAGGTCGATATCAAAGGCCGCGTCGCTCAGATCCGTCGTCAGATTGAAGAGACGACCAGCGATTACGATCGCGAGAAATTGCAGGAACGCCTCGCCAAACTCGCGGGCGGTGTGGCCGTCATTAACGTCGGCGCAGCCACTGAGACCGAGATGAAGGAGAAGAAGGCGCGCGTCGAAGATGCGTTGCACGCCACGCGTGCGGCGGTCGAGGAAGGTATCGTCGCTGGCGGCGGTGTCGCATTGCTTCGTGCGCAGAAAGCACTCGAAAACATGCGAGGCCTCGAAGGCGACGAGAAAGTCGGCGTGCAAATTGTGCGCCGCGCCATTGAAGAGCCGACGCGTCAACTCGCCGATAACGCGGGCAAGGAAGGCGCGCTCGTGGTCGAGGAAGTGAAGAAGCGCAAAGGCAACGAAGGCTACGACGTTTCCGCTGGCGAATACACCGATCTGGTGAAGGCGGGCATCGTCGATCCAACCAAGGTCACGCGCACGGCGTTGCAAAACGCGGCGTCCATCGCAGGCCTGTTGCTCACCACCGAAGCGTTGGTAACGGAGATTCCTGAAAAGGAAAAGACTCCTCAGATGCCTCCGGGCGGCATGGGCGGCATGGATTACTAAGCCGAGACCAAAAATGAATTACAGCAGCCGGGTCAGAAATGGCCCGGCTGTTTGTTTTGAGTGTCTCGGAAATGAACCCGACTGCGAGTGACTTTATCAGATGGTGTAATGATAATAGTGGCTTTGTCTCAATCATACTTTTCGTTGCGACATTAGTCGTCGCTTGGGCCGGCGGTTTGTTTAAGCTCCTAAGACACAAACCGAGGTTTGTATTGTCGCTTTCACCAGGCCCGACTTTTGCCTGTACGTATCTCACGGGTGTAAAGTTTGGCGAGTACGACGTCACGCGGACTTTCTTTGCACTTTACCTGACGATTTCGAATCGAGGTTCTGCAGCAGGAACTATCCAAACCGCGCAACTCGGATACAAGTGGTCAATCAACAGACTAAACTGGTACTTTCTGCGGTACGTTCTCGGCTGGTGCTGGCTTCCGACAATGATTTCGATCATGGACTTCCATTACATGTTGAAGTCAGGCGGCGCGAAGTTCTATCCGTTCCTGATGCAGCGCAGCACGGTGCTGCCAGAGCAATCCGATCTTTACCTTCCTATTGGGAAGAGCGCGCATGGCGTAATTTACTTTGAACAGCCTGATGCTTGGGGCGGTTGCCAGCCGAGGGTTAAGGCAGGAAAAACCCTGGTCAAGATGCGGGTGACTGATTCATTCGGCGGCACGCATACGGGTAGATTTTGGTTACCGGTAGTGACACTGGAGCAAGCACGTAAATACAACCCTTCGATTGGCACAACACACGACGAGGTGTAAGTGAGAGAACACGGGCAGCGTGACGTAGAAGCCGCGACGATAATCTCGAAAATCGTAAATTTCTAAGGCGATTCCTCCGTTAAACAATTCGCGAGCCGTATTAAGCGTCTCTGTTGAATTCGTCAAAAAACTTTCGATCTATCTCGAATGTTTTTCGCGGAACCAGACCCAATTCAAGATCTTCGAACAGCTTGACCAAGTCCTCGCCCGCGACCAGCTCGATTGGTGCTGCTCCATCGCGCCTGGCTTCCTTCTTAGCTTCAACCGTAAACGTGCCCGTCGTCATCATAATACCTTTGTCCGCGCGGCCAGCCATGGCTCCTCGAAAGTCGCGAACTTGAGACGGAGTGACCGAACCTTGATAACGTTTGCACTGAAATAAAACATTAAAGCTGACGAATGGATTGACTTGCAGCACCCCAATTCCGTCGATGCCACCATCACCAGTTTTTCCAGTAACGACGACCTCCTGAAAACCTGATTCACGAAGGAGTCTCTGACACAGACGTTCAAATCCATTCGGCGGCAATGATTTGATCACAGCCAAAAGTTCCGACTTGTAATCAGCGGTTTCGGCGGAGCTTTCGTCACGTTCGTCGATAAAGGGCTCTTCCAGTTCTTTCTTCTTCTTTTTTTCTGCCCGCAGTCCTTTTTGAACTAATTGAAACACTTCATACGCATCAAATGTCGCTAGATCCGTTTGGGCGCCTTTTTCTGTGAGTCTCCAGACGCCGCGGCGTGATGACTCAAGATAGCCGGCTCGCACCAGATAAAGGCGGCCCCATTGAACTTGATTGCGAATGCGAGATTGACCGTTCTTCAGCGTGACCTCTTGTTCCGACTCCGGGATTTGAAGAAGCTCAATTGCACGGTCAATGACTTCGGAGGTTGTTCCTGAGCCGCCAGACTGCTTCAAAATCTGCAGAATCGGTTTAAAGAACCGAATGAATTCTGGACCCTTCGCTTTCACTCGCGGGCATCATACCTGATTTAAGGATTGCGCCAAGATCGACCTTGGAATCGCGTAGTTGTAAGCTCGACCAATTGCTCACGTTCGCAAAGACACCTCGCCAAGACGGTGCAATGGTGGAAACATCTGCGACCGTATTGCAAACGCCGACAGCAACGCCGAGAGCGAGTGGCCTCGGCAAAACTGATCCGCGCTGAATGGGACGAGCAGATAGAGCGCAAGAAAACTAACCGCGGATTACGCAGATTCGACAATTGCCGAGTTCGCGGCTGCGCACTAAGTTCGGGAAATGAGTTTGGCAGAAATCAAAACTGCAATCGAGCGCCTCTCGTTCGAAGAGCGCGCCGAGCTCGCTGCGTGGTTGCACGGTTGGAAAGATGACGAATGGGATGAGCAGAGGAAGCGCGACATCGCTGCTGGCAAACTCGATGCCGTCCTGCGCGAAGTGGAAGATGACATCGAAGCAGGGCGACTCCGCGACATGCCGTGAAATCCCCCGGAAATATCGTGTGGCGAATTGTGGCGGTGAATACCATTAGCTAATCGGCAATCGCAGCCGTATGCTGGCTCCTTAACAATAGCAGCGTCAATCGATCGCGCAGGTGTGCGGCCCCTTCTCTCTGCACACCAACACAGATCATCTCTTTATGACCGTCCCCATTCAAACGAACAAGGACGCGGTGCAAACATGGCTCGCGGACTTCTTGTCCGGCAACATTGCCGTTGCGGAGCGCCGGCATCCGCTTATTGCCCGCTCAGATCACCAACCTGAAAAACAGATGCACAGCGGTGCGCAGTCGCATCGAGAGAGTAGGCGCGACAATGAGTCCGAGATCGGAATCCGATTGGCGCATTTAAATTAAACCACCTAAAGGAAAACGATATGGAACCAACGATTACGCAAAACAGCGCACTTTATTTCGCGCAACATAAACTCTCAAAACGTCGCGCCGCGCTTTTCAAGAAGTTTCGCGCTGCGGCCCGCAAGCAGGGGCCGGATGTTCGGCGGCAGCTGACCTTCGGCGACTTATTCATCGTACCACGACTTCATCAGGACAACGGGCGCTGAGCCGCTTCATTGATTGCCATCATGGATCCCCTGACTTTCGCAAGTTCACAGAATGAAGAGAGCGATTTTGCCGCAGAGCGACGTTGGGAAAACGAAGGGGGAAATCCGGGGCAACTTCAACAGTTACTGCGTGATGATCGGAAGGACGACGCTACCACCGTTCCGGCACGAGGCACGCTGAAGACATTCTACTACGAGGTTAACGGCACATGCACTTAATCCAATTCCGCGAAATAATGCGAGATGCTGAAGTCGCGTATGCAATTCATCCTATCGTCCGCAAGTACCACCTGACTGTGGAAGAGACGACCAAAGCCTTGCTGGCATGCGGCATGCCGCGGGCTGCCAATGTAGCTCGGATTACGAGCGCCTGGATATGACCGCGGCTATTTTAACAGAGCACAAGAGTGTCGCCAAAGCAGAGAGCGCTCGGGCTCTCGAAGCTCCAATCCCCGTTGATCACCCGGTGTCGAAAAATAATTGACGCCAATGACACGCTCAAAAAGAAGCGGGCTGATCCGCAACGCCCGTAGACGGGGCGCGACAGCGCGATCCTCTGATCAGGAAGTGATGGTACATCTGTCGCGCTCTCAGATTTTCAAAGATTACGAACGGTCTTTCAGCGAAGCCACGGGTTTGCCGCTTAATATCCGAGGACACGATTCCTGGTCGCCAGCACACCATGGAAAAGAGGATCGCGATTCACTCGCCTCAATTCTGGCTCGTTTCAACAAGGCTCGCGCCGCATGCTTAAGGGCCCAAACCGACGCATCTCGAGAACCGAACTCGACAAAGCGCACCGTTACCTGGTTTGCGGGACTCTCCGAAAGTGCAGTGCCAGTGTATGTAGGTGACCACATTCTCGGTTTTCTCGAGACGGGCGAAGTGATGCTCAAGAACCCGACAAAGGAACATTTCGCGACCATTACCCGGCAGCTCCGCGCATGGGGCTACAAGACGGATTGGAAACAGCTCGAGCGGGCTTATTTTCGGACGTGCGTTTTATCGCCCGACCGTTATCGCGCGATGTTGCGGCTGCTAAGCATTTTTGCGCAACACCTTTCGATCTTGTCGAATCAACTGGTTGTACGGCGTGAGAAGGAAGAGTCCGCAAGCATGGCGCGAACGCGGCAATTCATCGAAACGCATCAGGCGGAGCCGCTATCGCTCGGGCGCGTAGCCCAGGCGGCTAACATCAGCAGGCATTACTTTTGCAAGATGTTCAAGAAAGCGACCGGCATGAATTTCATCGATTACCTCTCAAGAGTCCGAGTCGAGAAATCGAAGACGCTCTTACTGAATCCCAACTCGCGAATTAGCGAAGCTGCCTTTGCCTGCGGATTTCAATCCATGACCAACTTCAATCGCGCGTTTAAGCGAATCGTCGGCCGTTCTCCCACGCAATTTCGCGAATCGCTTCCGAAGCTGCGACGCGCGACTTAGAAGGTATCGGTTCCGAGGTGTCAGTCCGATCAAGCCTGACGCGGAGTTGCTCGAGATATTTTGCAGAGCTCCGCAGAGTAATCCGGCCTCTTGCCGGCTTAGCGGGACAAAGATCAGCTGGCTTCATAACTGTCTTGTTTGGTGTGTTGATATTTACTGCGGAAATCGCCGCCACGTTGGTTTAAAAACAATAGAGGCGACTAAGTTAGCCGCCTTACACTGGGGCAAACGCGCGGACTGTTCCGCACGCTCGCCGTCAGTGTTAGAGCATTACACCACTTTAACTTGGATAGCTTTTGATTTTGCTACCGGTGTTGTCGGGAGGTGCACTTTCAGCACTCCATCGCAGAACTCCGCCGTGACTTTCGTGCTATCGGCATCTTCAGGCAGCGTGAAGCTGCGTCGGAAAGTGCCATAGCATCGCTCGATGCGATGGAATTTCTTTTTGAGATCTTCCTTCTCGCTTTTGCGTTCTCCGGAAACGCTAAGAATGCCGTCTTCAACTGTTACCCTGACGTCATCCTTCTTCATTTCAGGCAGGTCAGCTTTCAGGAGATACCCGTGATCATCCTCGCTGATATCAACCTCCGGTGACCAATCTGCGACCGCCAGGCTGGGGATCTCGCCACTGCCCATTCTGTTCGGAAACCCGACCGAGAAGAATCGATTGAAGCGATTTTGCGCTTCCTCCATCTCTCTCAGCGGATTCCATGTTATTACTTTATTCAATGTATTCATTTATTTTACCTTTCTGGATTGAGTTAAAGCCGTGTTGGTGCATAGCGCTAACCGCTTATTGTCAGAGTCGACCCTAATCTTGCGCATGTTGAGGAGCAGCCCGGTGGAAGGCGAACGCGTGGACACTTCGCCGCGACTGCGAAGTATTCCAAAGCCTCACGCATTTTCCACGGTCGTTTTCTGCGGTTTGAGGATTTTTTCGAGCAAGGCTATGCGATCCGGCATAACACGCTGCAAATGGTAAACCACCAGACCCGGCGACGTTACCTGCCCTGCAATCCTCACGTTGATGTCTTCGCTCATTTCTGCGTCGGGCATCAGCGACGACACAACCGCTTTGGCTCCAGCGCATAAACAGACTTGCCCAGGAAGCAGCTATAGAGAACGTTGGAGTCGGCTCTGACGATCTAAAGGATAAAAACCAATGCGAAAACGAATCAGTTCTCACCCGCAGCGAGAAAGCCCGTCAGCGAATACCGGCTGGCTCGACTTGGAAGCACTAGCCCGAGTCGAAGTCACATCGGAAGACGCGGCGCATCCGATTGAATCGGCGCTGTTGCCTATTGGCGCAACAGGGTGGCGCGCGCAAAGCCCAGGAGAACAGACGATCCGCCTCCTCTTCGAAGCGCCGCAGAGGCTCAGGCGCATCCGCCTGCTGTTTCGAGAGGAGAAGGAGGCGCGCACGCAGGAGTTCGTCCTGCGCTGGTCGCCAACGGCAGACGGCTCATCGCGCGATGTCGTGCGCCAGCAGTATCACTTCAGCCCATCGGGCGCCACAGAGGAGCTCGAGGAATACCGAGTCGAGTTGGAAGACGTGGCTGCCTTGGAACTTACCATCATCCCGAACCTGAGTGGCGGCTCATACGCCTCACTCGCGCAATTGCGCCTTGCGGGCAGTGGTGAATAGCTGGCAAAGCTGACTGTTCAATCGCGGGACTGGATATTGTCGACGCGTGGACACAAAAACCATGGCTGATCGGAAGAACAAACTTGGCCTATCGGTCGCGATCGGCGCAGGCGTCGGAGCAGCACTGGGTGTCGCATTGCATCACCTGCCGTTGTGGCTGAGCCTCGGTTGCGTCGGTGGTATCGTGACCGGAATTATTTTGACGCGAATGACGCGATCCTGATTCTCTCACGGTATTTGGTAGCGGGTCAGTTTGAACTTGAGGATTTCGCGGAGCGTTGATCTGTGGCAGGATTCGACATGCCCAAATCGAAAAAACAGCAGAATAGGGAAAAGCGCGATTTCGCGGAAACAACCTTTGCTGTTTTCCAGCAAGCAATGGGAATCAAGCAGCCTAGGGCGCGCCACCCGGCGCAGCGTCATTCTCGCTCAGGTCGGAGTAGATAAGCGCCCTGGCAGAACTGAAGCGAAAGATGGCGGGCGCCGCTTCACTCGCCTAACAAATGGATTTTCAAAAAAGCTGGAAAATCACGAGCACGCGCTGGCGCTCTATTTCATGCACTACAACTTCTGTCGGATTCATCGGACGTTGCGCGTAACTTCGGCAATGGAAGCTGGCATCACCGATCACGTGTGGAGTTTGGATGAAGTAATCGACTTGCCATGATAATCTTGGGACTATGAAGAGCATCCACCGGTGGGGATTCGTCTTCATAGCTATAGGAATTGCCCTCTGGATGTCTGGCGTTTCTCCCCAACTAGGCAGTATCGTATTTGTCATAGGTCTGGTCGGCTTGGTGATCGCGTGGGTTATACGCTAGATTTCAAACTGACCCACTACCCGGTATTTTGGTAGTTTGAATGTGTTGTTCGTGTGCGTGTTGCGCCTTGCATTCCATAAATGATGCCTGGAACCAAGGCGAGTGACGCGCGATTCCAATGATAAGCTTACGACACGTTTACGAAGTTCGACCGCGCAAGGATTGCCGCAGAAATGTCCCCAAATGAGCCCTTCTTCGAGCTTTATCGGCGGAAAGCGCGTACGGCCGCGCGGCGAAGCTTGGCGATTGTCTCAGCGCTCGTTGGTTGATGAAAGTTCACCATAGCTTGGCAACATAACACGGCGGCGCCGCTGACATGAATAAAAGGTCCGCCATGTGGTTGCCAACCTTCCTTCAGCGCGGCATTCACTTTTTCGGCGAGCGAACCGAGGTCTTGGCTTTCAATAATTTTGTACTCTTCGATCGTGTCCATCTGCCTATCATCGGAAAGCGCGCGGCCGTGGTCGAGGTGGATTTACTGTCTGTGCGAGAGCCCGTCCGCGGAAGGACCGGCGCGCCGTAGATATTTCATAGTGATGAAGGACAGTCGGTGATGCCGGAAATACCTAACACTGGCAAGCCCACACATCGTCTTCCTGTGCCCATCTACAACCAGCCGCGCTTCTTAAAGTAGACGATTTGGAAAATCGCGACCCCTAGCATGAAAAGAAGGCAACCGATATATCCCAATGGATGATACGCTCCGGCGCGTTGAAGACGACGCGTTCCATGTTGTCGATCTATGTCTTAATTAGCGGCGGCGGAATATCTTCCGTTATACCGGTGTCAACGCCGCGCCTCAGTTTGCTGTGGCGCACACTATAAGCGAAATAAATCGAGAGCCCGATCGCAAGCCAGATAAAGAAGCGGCCCCACGTCTCGAGCGGCAAGCTTAGCATCAGCGCGAAGCAGAAGACTACGCCGAGAAGTGGAAAGACCGGTACGAAGGGAACACGAAACGGACGCGGACGTTCTCGATTCGTTCGGCGCAGCACGATCACGCCGAGGCAAACGAGCACGAAGGCAAAAAGCGTGCCGATGTTCGTAAGATCAGCAAGCGACCCGATATCTGTTAGCATCGCGACGCCACCGACGGCGACTCCAGTCCAGATGGTTGTGATGTGGGGCGTGCGAAACCGGGAGTGAATTTTTGCGAAATATTGCGGCAGCAGCCCGTCGCGTGCCATGGCCATGAAAATGCGTGGCTGGGCGAGTTGAAACACGAGCAACACTGAAGTGATACCAGCGAGCGCGCCCGCACTGATGAGCGCCGTGGCCCAGGGCCGGTCAGCGAATGCGGTCGCGACTGCCGCAGGATCGCCGAGATAAGTGGTATACTTTCGCATCCCGGTGATAACCCCCGCCATCAAAACGTAGAGCACTGTGCAAATAATGAGGCTGGCCATGATTCCGATCGGCATGTCGCGCTGAGGATTTTTTGTTTCCTCCGCAGTCGTTGAGACGGCATCGAATCCAATGAAGGCGAAAAATACGATTGCCGCCCCGCTCATGACACCGCCGATCCCGGTCGGAACAAAAGGACGCCAATTGGTCGGGTGAACCAGGAATGCGCCAAATGCAATCACAAACATGACGACGGCGATCTTGATGATGACAATGGTCGTGTTCGTCCGCGCGCTCTCACGAATTCCGTAGACCAGAAGCGCCGTCACTGCCGCGACAATGAGAAGCGCTGGAAGATTCAGTGCGATCGCGTGGCCGGCAATGGTTGGGAGCGTAGTCGACGAATAGTTTGCGAGCGCATCGCCGCTCTGCGTGATAATGCCCGTCGCTGTTGTGTGATCGTTTACCAGCCAAAGCGGAAATTTCAGACCAAAGAGACTACCGCATAGTCTAACGAAATAGCCGGACCACCCCACGGCGACCGCCATATTGCCAACTGCGTATTCGAGAATCAGGTCCCAACCGATAATCCACGCGATGATCTCACCCAGCGTCGCATACGAATACGTGTAGGCCGAGCCCGAGACCGGAATCATCGCGGCGAGTTCGGCGTAACAAAGCGCCGCGAATCCGCACGCGATCCCGGCCACCACAAATGAAAGCATAACAGCCGGTCCTGCGCCCGGCCGCCCAAAAACCAAAGACGCATGCGTTGTCCACGACTGAACGAAATTCAACACCGGCGTTTTCCAAATTGACCCGACTGCGTGTGCTTGTTCCCCTGCCGCTGCCGTTCCCGCCAGCGCGAAGATTCCGGTCCCAATAATCGCGCCAATGCCGATGCAGGTAAGATCGAACGCCGAGAGAGCACGCTTTAACTGGCGCTCGGGCGCCGCCGCCTCGGCCATCAAGTGCTCCGGGCTTTTCGTCCTGAAAAGATTAAGGGCCATTGCTGCGTACTGGTTAGAAATTCGATTCAAACCGGATAACGGCAGCTCGGTAGTGGGTCAATTTCAGGTTTTTTTGGAAACTCTGCTGGGAAGCACGTAACCAACTCATAGCCGCAAATGCCGTGACGATTTTTCATCGTAAGATCGCTTCTTAAGCTGTGCATGATTGCATTGAGCGTGTGCAAACCGATTGCGAGGACGCTCGGCTTGTTGACACTACCGGGCGAAAACGGAGTCGGTCAGAGCCGTCTGCCTTGAATGAGCTGAATAACGAGCACAACGACGGCAATCACGAGCAGAAGATGAATCAGACCGCCGCCAATGTGGCCGATAAAGCCCAGAAGCCAGAGCACGACTAGTATTACAATTATAGTCCAGAGCATATAGATGTTTCCTTCGGTTAGGTTAAACTTTAGTCGGCCCATTTATCCAACGTTGTATTTCACTTGCAAAGATTTTTCAGCACGTTCAAGTCGATTCGTCGTTCTCGCTTGGAGCTTCCGAACGTCAGAATGCTTTATCTTCCGCGACCTGAGCGAGAATGGCGTTGAGCCGAGCGGCGCGTCTTAGACTGCTTGATTCCCGTTGCTTTTTGGAAAAACGTAAACGCCGTTTGATCGAAGTCGCGTTCTCCTCTCCTCGCCTGATTTTCGCTTTACGCGTTGATTTTCGCACGACCAAATCCCGCCACAGTTCGGTTCAACGGATGCTGTGGCCAACGTGCTCGACGATTTCCACGTAGGCTTTCAAGGGAGTGAAGCCATGGCAATTTGATCCTACCAAGTGGCTCGTCTGGACGCTGTCGAAACTAAAGCTTGTTCGAAATCTGCGCCGCGTTCCGGCAGATAAAATTCGGTCGGCGCAACACACGTACGCAATCTTGCCCTAAATCCAGCTTGCAGAAACCGTCTGAGGTCATGAAGGAGGCCAAGGCTCTCGCTGTCGCGGAGGCGGAGAGCATTCTCTCGCCGTGGTTATCACTGGTTGGGAGGGCATGAGCTCGTGCGGCGCGAGTGGAGACTGAATCGTGTAGAATATCTCATCACGTGCACCGTATCGAGTTCCGCCAGATAGTCCGCGACGCAGAAATCGCCTATGCGATCTCTCCAGTCGTACGCAGACACCGTCTCACCGAGGAAGAGACCGAAAAATTCTTGCTCGAACTGCGTATTCCTCGCGCCGCAAACGTCGCCCGAATCACGAATCGTTTGGTCGTTAGCTGCTCACAGAAGGCGAGCTCCGAACTCGCGACCCAGAGCTGATCGGGAGAATCGCGCCTTTGGGCAACGCATCCCTGTGAACCGGGTTTGTTCGCTGAATTCCATATACGAAATCGCGAACTGTTTTGAACTTCACCGCACGACAAAAATGGACTAAACCTTAGATTCGTACTGGACTCCCGTTTGGACAACGCAAGGACCGAAAAAATGCGAGCGAACGCGGAATCGTTTAAGAGCTGGTTGCTTGCCGACCGGGGGCAACTCGAGATGCCGGGACTTTATCAGAAGAAAGGCCGCGCATCTGAAGAACACTCCTGGTACAAAGTGATGTGCCTAACGGGAGTGGACTATTTCTCGACTCTCGGTTACCAGCCTGGCATTGCCGCTTTGGCCGCAGGTGCGCTGTCACCCTGCGCAACGCTCATTCTCGTTTTGTTAACGCTTTTTGGGGCACTGCCAATTTATCAACGCGTTGCTCGAGAAAGTCCCCACGGTGAAGGGTCCATCTCAATGCTTGAACACCTACTTCCTTGGTGGCAGGGCAAGCTCTTTGTCCTGGCACTTCTGGGCTTCTTGGCCACTGATTTCATCATCACGATTACGCTTTCGGCCGCTGACGCTACAGCACACCTAATCGAAAACCCGTTTGCTCCGACCTTTTTTCATAATCAGGCGGTGCCTATTACTCTAATCCTGGTCGCGCTTTTGGGAGCGGTTTTTTTGAAGGGCTTCAAAGAAGCGATCGGGATCGCAGTGGGTTTAGTTGTCCTCTATCTTGCGCTTAACGCAGTGGTTATTGCGGCCGGGATCGGGCAAATAGCAACTCATCCTCACCTGATCACTGAGTGGAAGCGGGCGCTCTTCACTGCCCACGGCAGTCCTTTAGCGATGCTTGGAATTTCGTTGTTGCTATTCCCCAAGCTGGCTCTGGGACTCTCCGGATTCGAGACCGGAGTCGCAATGATGCCCTTGGTGAGAGGCGAACTCGGAGACGACGAGAATCGCCCATTAGGAAAGATTCGTAACACTCGCCACCTACTCTTTACCGCGGCCGTTATAATGAGTGTTTTCCTCATTACCAGTGCCTTTGTCACAACGTTACTAATTCCGGTGGCCGACTTTCGTTCGCTTGGTCGGAATGGCGAGTTGGCGGGTCCGGCTAACGGCCGTGCGCTAGCCTACCTGGCGCACCGCTTTCTGGGAAACGGCTTTGGAACCCTCTACGACATTTCAACCATAGCGATTCTCTGGTTTGCAGGGGCCTCAGCCATGGCGGGGTTGCTGAATATTGTTCCCCGGTACCTACCCCGATACGGGATGGCGCCTGAGTGGACTCGGGCCGCACGCCCTCTCGTACTGATCTACACAGCGATAGCCTTCGCCGTGACGCTCCTCTTCAAAGCCGGAGTGGACGCGCAAGGCGGCGCTTACGCGACCGGCGTCTTAGTGGTTATAACCTCAGCGGCCGTGGCAGTAACTTTAGCAGTCTGGCGCACGCGATCCGCCGCCGCGGCGGCAGCTTTTTGCCTGATTGCGGTCGTGTTCGCTTACACCACGGTAGTGAACATCATCGAGCGACCCGACGGCGTAAAGATCGCTGCGTTTTTTATCAGCGCGATCGTGATCGTTTCCCTTGTGTCTCGCGTCTGGCGGACAACTGAGCTCCGAACCGGCGAGATTACTCTCGATGCCGCGGCGGAACGCTTCATAGATGAGGCCGCACACGGAAAAGCTTTGCGTATCATCGCCAATCAGCCGCGACACTGCCACGACACAGAATACTCTAAGCGGGAACGAGAACAACGGGAAGACAACGGGATTCCACCAGAAGATCGTGTGCTATTTTTGGAGATCTACGTTCCTGATGCGAGCGAGTTTTCGGCAGAACTGCACGTGCGCGGTGTGGAAGTAGGATCACATCAAGTGCTGCGCGCGGAAAGCGCGGCTGTGGCAAACGGGATAGCCGCGTTGCTGTTATATCTGCGCGATCGAACCGGGCAAGTGCCACATGCTTACTTCAGTTGGACCGAAGGCAATCCTGTATTGTATATGATCCGCTACGTTCTCAGTGGTTACGGGGATGTCGCGCCAATAACCCGCGAGGTGCTTCGTCAGGCAGAGCACAACCCCGCGCGCCGGCCGCGGATCCATGCCTTATGAGATGAGAGCACTGGACGTTGAATTTTCGAGGTCGGGACAATTCGTTTCTCTAGCGATCCAAAATCACGTCATTCTCGAATCGCTCGCCCGATCATTTTTTTTCGAGCACCCGAATCAGCACGATGATCAGGCTGAGCTTTGCCAACTCAAGAAGTTTTGTTTATCGTCTGAACAAGACCATGTTTTTCGACAATTTACCGCTGAAAATGACATGCTCTAAATGTGGCAAGCCAGATCAACGAGACCGTGAAATGGCTCAAGGCGGAGAGTCGGAGACGTCCCTTTTGCAACACGCTCATCGACACGACCGAGTTTCGACGTAGAATTGATGAGGCTACAAATCGCACTCATGAAATGCTTCGGAATCTTCAGGAGGGTCTGAAGAGCGTTAAGATAAAGATCAAACTCTAAATCAACACGCTCAACTGTCACCGGACCCGCTGTTCGTCCGGCGAGAAAGGCCCAGCAGTTCGGCGAGGCGTGACTCATACGAGTCGCAAGTGGGGCAATTGCCGTTCGGCCCGACCCCAATCGGGATGCTGGACGTCGTTGGCTCCCGTGCTGAGTCTGGGATTCGCAAGACAAGAAACGGTGAGTCTTTCGGAAAATACGCCCAGACCGTACTCACTGACGATGTAAATTACAGAGTCCTTCGGACAAGGGAAAATAGAAAGATTACGTCATGAGAAAATTAACACCGACCCTTACACAAAGCGGACTGCTGGCCGTGTTGCTGCAACGCCAGCGCTACAAAATAAGCCAGTTGGCCTGGCGTCGTGCACAACGCAAGCACATGCGCGCTGCCCTTTGGATTACC
>WNGR01001655.1_pt1 | contig 24780 bp, 19 predicted proteins | sample 5407581 | NCBI WGS metagenome assembly WNGR01 (sample SAMN13153383, study PRJNA577476) | soil metagenome | isolation source: 80 cm soil or saprolite under Garry oak tree replicate 2 | place: USA:California | collected 2016-06-15
GCGAAATCTGCCTCCATCTCACGCTTCCAACGCCCCGGGTCTGTCTGATACTGTCTACGAATCTTTTCTAGAAACTCTGGATCGATAGGTCCATTCGGCTTCAGCGCGTCTTTGTAGCTGACGTGGTGGCGTGAAAAGTATGCGAACTTTTCATCGTTTGTCGCTATGTCGTAGAAGAGAGTGTCCCTGGACCCTGGAGTGCTGGTCCCGTAGAAGCTTCCATTGGTTGTGCTCAATGCGAATATGATCGCATCATACAATTCCTTGTCATGCTCTATGTACGCGAACTCGTCTAGCACGACAACGTTCAAGGTCTCGCCTCGGATCGTGTCGGGATTGTTAGGAAGAGCCTCGATCACAGACCCGTTCCTGAACGCGAGTCTCCCTTTTCTAGGCGGACCCTCAAGCACGTCACGTCCCAGCCTCGACAGGAGTCTGGAGATCTTGTCAACCATCTTCAAGCTCTGCCGCTTACTCGGACCAACAATCGCCGCCCTGAACCCTTGACGGGTCAAAGCGTTGAAGAGTACTGCGACTGCCATGGCGAGGCTTTTGCCGCTCTGCCTCGACCAGCGAGCAAGGATGAACTGGCTCTTGTCCCGCAGGAGCTTCTCCTGATAGACGGTGGCTTGGAAGCCTAGATGTTTGAAAAACTCAACCACATCAGTCTGTTCGATCAACGGCTTGCTGCTAGCTTCGTCTCGTTCTCGCTCACTCTGAAAATTATCGTAGTATCGGTTGATCTTTCTTCCAGGCGATGTTATCATCTCTCTATCTCAACTCCTAGAAGCTCACGCTTGGACGACTATCGTGACTCGACGAGTCTCGGGACCAGTCGGTCTTTCGGGGAAGATGCCCTGCGGCTTCCAGCTCTTTCAGCCGTTTCTCCCACTCTCTGAACTGCTTGTCACGCAGGATCTGGTTCAACACCTGCGCCGTGTTGGTATGCAGCTGTGTCCATCTTTCGCGAGTCTTCGGATCAAGCTTCTGATTCATCATCATCTCACGCGACATTGCAAGGCTCTGCTTAAGCTGGTCGATTATCTGGGACCGAAGGTCGTTCTCGTCCCGCTCGGTCCCTTCCACTAGGCTTGCTCACCCTTGTCGGCTGTTTGCTTGGAGAGTTGTTCTTCTGCTTCCCGTGTTTCTCTTCTGAGACTTCGTCGCGGTCTGGGATTCAGCGCTTCTTGCCAGAGCCCGAGAGATTTCATAGCTATGCTCCCCAGCAACCTGATCTGCGCCTGGTCTAGAGTTCCTTCCTTGGACCCCTCTTCCAGACGATCCAGGACGATACGGCTTAGCCGTCGGATGTTAGCCAGCAACTCATCGCGCTGGCCGATTTCTCTAATCTCTTCAACCAATCTCCAACACTATCTCTTTTTTTTCTTGGCATCGAAACGTTCATGCACCGCGCGTCCCGTCCCGTAGTCCAAGATTTTTCCAGAACACCCGTGATAACGAGCGATCGTGTCTTGCGGCTACAGGCTAGCGCAGGGTTATGGGATCGTTTCTTGTTGCCGATACTAAGCTATGGAGTATCGTTCGAGGGAATTAAGGCATGTCTACCAGAATCAGGATGAGCCATAGAACAGAAGAGAATTATGGATCTCTGTCTAGGGCAGAATAGTTTCACTCTGATCAGACCGGACGCATCACTGATCGATGAATACTATCGGCCAAGTCCGGGACAAACTCTTTTCTGAATGCGATCAACCCGCCTGCGTTCTCGAAAGGGCCTCAATGATTCTCGGGGCAATGCGTATATCGACTGCAGAGGTTCTCCTGATTGATATTCTTGCGTCTAGCGGTGACTCTGTTCTCTCTCCTGCTGCTCTCGATTGCGCTAGCTCCCTCGATGGATAGGTTATCCTCCCTGTTCAGCGATTGTCTGCTCCGAGTCAATCCTTCACGCTGAAGGCTCTGACGCCTACTCTGAACGCGAGCCAGGGAATGCGCTCTTTCTCAACGATCATGGTGACGGGATATGGAGGTTACACTGGAAATGTGAGCCTCTCTGTAGCCTCAGGCTCCAACACCGAGAATCTCACCGTGTCTTTCAATCCGACTGTTGCTAAACTCTCAGCAGCTCAACCCTCGGTGAATTCGACAATTACCATATTTGTTTCACCTAGGACCCTTTCTGGTACGAACTACATTGTCATACTCGGCTATGACGGGGCTTCCTATGGTTCAACGGACATCTACATCTACGTAACCGGACTAGATTTCGCTATCTCTGCACATCCCTCGCGCCTGACCTTCACGGGAGGCGTTTTAGAGAACCTGCAAACTACTGTCCAGGTAACTAGTGCTGACGGCTTCTCCGGCGACGTGAATATGACGATGTCAGTATCCTCCAATTTTCCGGGAGTCTACGTCATGCCTCTCGTAGCTCCTAACTCGACAAAGGTCTCTCTCACTCCGGCGGTTTCGGCGACTTTTCAGCTCATGATCAGCGTCAATGCGTCCGTACTCCCTGCACCCTACAACGTTCAGATAACCGGAGTCGTCCAGGCCCCCGGCAGAGTCCTGTCTCACGCCTTTTTCGTCAGTGCCATAGTCGGACCGGACTTCACCATGTCGACCGGCATCACAAACGTGATTGTTCACCAGGGGGCAATGGCCGTTTCAACCATCACTTTCACAAGTCTGAACGGTCTGGTAGGGGGCATAATGCTGGAATACGGACCCATTTCAGTTCAGCCACCAAATCCCAGTACGGAATTTTTCCCTTCCTATCCACTGCTCGCTCCCGATGGAACCAACACCACCCGATTAGTGGTGTCAGCGGACAGCCGCACGGGCCTCGGAACGTACGTTGGGTTTGTAGAAGCCACCGTGGGCTGGATAGGAAGATCGCTAGCAGTCAACATAACAGTTGAGGGACCGGTAACGGGTCCTGACTTCACAATCTACGTCGACCCCGTTCACATATCGACCAGCCTCGGGTTCACGGTGACCTCAACAATCAATTTGTTGGGCACAAATGGCTTCACAGGGCCCCTCACTCTGTTTGCTGGATATGGAATCGGTGCCAGCCTAAACCCGACGTATGCCTCTCTGATCCCGAGGGTAAATGCGACCTCTACACTTACTGTCGACGTACCTCTCAATCGTGGCGAAGGCGGAGGCTATACTCTCTGGTGGTTCGCATCTGGAGTATACTCTACTCTTGTGATTGCTTCAGACTCTACAGGCTTCGCGCATGGAGCATGGGTCAACGTCACTGCAACTCCTTTCACCGTTGTTGCTAGCCCAGCTAGCCAAGGGCTGAAGGCTGGCTCGACAGCCCAGTTCAACGTGAGGGTCAATGGCATTGGACAATTCAATGACACCGTGTCTTTATCGGCAAAAGTGTCGGGGGTTAATCCGGCCGCTCAAATCGGAGGATCTACTTCCGACGTGAGCTTTCTCGTTTCAGCAAATCTAAGCAAGAGCGTGCTCAACTTTTCAGGTGCGCCAACTTCGCTTGGTTCCAATCTCACGGTAAGTGTTCTATCAGGAACGCCCGATGGCACCTATGTCGTCTGGGTTACGGCCACCTACCTGCGCCCTGAGTACATTTGCTCCTGCGCCCCTAAGGACGCTTTAGCTTTCACGTTGCCTGTTCAGGTCCTAGTAACCTCCACGGCAAGCGCTGCGCCGACAATCTTTGGACTACAGCCAGCCGAATTCTATGGGATCGTCGCCGCGGCGGGAGCGGGGGCTGTCATTCTTTCTTCCTATCTTGTAGTTCGGAGAGGAAAGCCTACTCGAACTACCGATGGCGGACCTGGGCCGAGTTAACAATTATTGTCGCTCATGCTATGACTTTCCGATATGAAGACACGAAGGAGTATTGGGACAAGATATGGGACTACGGTGAGCATAGGCGTGAACATGTTATCCTTGATGGCAGTGATGGGGAAAAAGAATTCGACGAAGAACTTCGCAAGAGAACCGTTGGGAAGGTTGTCCTGGACATAGGCTGTGGTTCAGGGAAGTTCACTCTGAAGATTGCCAAGAAGGCGAAACAGGTTACGGGCATCGACATTTCTACGATTGGACTTGCACAAGCCCGGATGAACATGATCAAAACCGGGTTGAGGAATGCAGACTTTCGTCTTGCTGACGCTTCGCGTCTACCTGGTTCCGCGAAAAGTTTCGATGTCGTGTACAGCAGGCGCGGACCCGGTAGTGAGACCGTTCGCACTATTTCGGAAGCGTACAGGGTGCTGAGAAAGAATGGGATTTTCATGCAGATTGAGATTGGCGAGCGGGACAAGCAGAATCTTGCAAGAATTTTCGGCCGCGGCCAGATGCTCCATGTGAAAGATCAGGTTTCTGGCATCAAGAGGAAAATGTTAGAGAGGGTCGGTTTCAGAAAAGTTGTGACACGAGACTATGTCGGAACCGAGGTTTTCTGTGGAATGACGGATCTCATGGTGAGGCTGCAATCCGCGCCGATAATCCCATCATTCGATCCACGAAAGGCCCGAATAAAGTTGAGGAAAGTTCAGAAAGAATGCATGACTCACAGAGGCATAGAAACACCCGTACACAGAGTAGTTCTAGTCGCCCACAAGTGAGCGTCTGGAACGAGCGCCACTAACATCATTTGCTCGGACGCACCATTGTTGTACTAGTAACCGGTAAGGGCTCCTTTCTTTCTCGCCTTGTCGAAGAAAGTTCTGAAAGAGAAGTAGCCTATTGGAATGTACAACAAGGTCAAGATGAGTATGGAGACCACGGGGAAGAGAAGGGTCGGATCGAAGATAGAGTAGCCTTTCAGAATAGCGCCCCTCGTGATTGCGAGACCATGTGTAATCGGAAAAATCCATGATATTGCTTGGGCCCATTGTGGTAGTGCTTCTACTGGGAACGCGAGTCCGGTGAAGAAGACGAGGCTTGTCCAGAGTACCTGGTTAATGTCATCAGCCCTCTTCGCCAGAAATGTTAGGCCTGCCAGTGCGAACGCGAACGCGGTCATCCCCGCAAGCGTCAGTAGCACCCCGATTGTAGCGGCCAGAATGTTTGGGGTTGTTCGGAGGGTGAAGGAGAAGACGAGGCTTCCGACTGTTAGTATGATGCTTGTGCTGACAAGTGCCATGGTGATGTTTCCAGCAATCTTTCCCAGCATCCAGGCCACCTTGCTGGACGGAGTGACAAATATGGCTTCGACGGTTCCTGCCTGCTGCTCGTTCCTGATTCCATTTGCTCCTGACCAGACCGCGTTCATTATCACGGCCTGGAACGCAAATCCGAGAATGACGAAGGGTATGTAGTCAGCGTAGCCGCTTGTTGTCGTGAAAGTCGTCAATGCTGAGGGACCAATTATTTGCAGAATAGTCCAGGATGTGAGCAGGAAAAATATTGGTCCGAGTACTTGTAAGCCGACGAAAAAGCCAGCGTTCATGTAGCGGAATGTCTGCAGCATGCTGTACCGGTAGCTCCCCCTGAACACGTCAAGGTCGAATGCGTAACCCATCTGGCTCACTTAGATCTTGTAGAGGGATCCGTTCCTCTTGGCTTGGGCTTCTACTCTCTTCAGGATGAAATGACCTGCGACGATGAGAATTGCGGTGAAGATGTACAGGGGTGCGAGGGTGCCAACGAGACTTATGAGCGTGCCTTCCTGAACAACAGTACTTCTAAGCGCGTTTATGCCATAGGTTACCGGCAGTATGTAGGCGAACAATTGGAATACGGCGGGCAAAGCCGCGACTGGAAAGGCCACTCCTGAAGCATACCTGATGGGCGCTTGGAGACTTGTGGCGAGTTGGTCAGCGGCTCTTGTCAGGACGAAGAAGCTGGCGAAGAATACTCCAACGGCGATCAGCGCAATCATTGTCGAGATTAGGGCAATGATAACCGCACCCCAGTCTGCGATTGCTGGTTGTACCCCGAAGATCACCCAGCTGAGCAAGAATACTCCGACTATCCACCACGCACCCTCCAACAGTGAGCTGAAGCCGGACGCGAGGAGGACCGTCATCCTATTGGCCGGGGTAAGGAATAGGGACTCAATCGTCCCGTTGAACCGTTCTTCCTGTAGGGACGCTCCTGTTCCCCAGAGCATTCGGTTGTAGAGTAGGTAGACGATGGTGCCGAGTATTATCATGCCCGAGAAACTGGCAATACCGTACTTTGCATTGAGAACCTGACCCACCTGTTGTCCCGATGCTAGTCCAAGGTACTGGTACACATTCAGGGCGAGGAGTGGAAGGGGCCAAATGATGGTTGCAAACACTGACGTGCGATAGGACACGAACTCTTTGAAGTGGCGTAGTATGACACCTTTGAAGGTAAGCCACTCAAGCTCTAGGTTCAATCGCGTAGCCTCCGTCCTGTAAGAGTGATGAATACGTCTTCGAGCGACGGCTTCGACTGTTCAATCAAGCGCACCCTCGCTCCAGCTTTGACCATTGTTTCGGTTAGATGAGGAAGAGTCTCCTCGGCACTCCTTGTATGGACTAGAATCTCTGTCAGTCCGGCAACTGGGTCGATAACGGAGGTCTTGACTTCTTGGACGCCTCCAATCAGTTTAACATCAGAGATCAGGCTTTCTGGAACACTTGTAGCGTTTATCCTGAGAACGTCGATCTTCTGGACTCCTGCCTTCAACTCAGCGGGTGTCCCCTTGGAGATGATCTGGCCATGATCAATGACCGCTATCTGATCGCAGAGCTGGTCCGCTTCTTCCATATAGTGAGTAGTAAGCAGAATCGTCTTGCCTTGTTCCTTCTGCAACTTCTCCTTGATGAATTCGCGGACGACAACCGCCGAGTTGGGATCTAGGCCTAGGGTCGGCTCGTCGAGCAGCAATGTCGGCGGATCGTGTATGAGTCCACGGATCAGATGCAGTCGTTGTTTCATGCCTCGCGAATATTTCTCGACATTGTCGTTTGCACGATCTTCCAGTTCTACTAGCTTCAGTAACTCTTCGATCCTCGGTTTCGCCTTATCTTCGCGTACTCCGTACAGGCGGGCAAAGAAGAGAAGGTTCTCTCTACCGGTAAGACGCCAGTAAAGACCCCGTTCACCACCTGTGACTACTCCGATGGATGATCTGACTTCGTTGGCTTGCTTGGCTACGTCGAATCCGTTCACGTATGCGGTGCCTTCGTCAGGCAGCAGAAGGGTGGACAATAGTTTGATGGTGGTTGTTTTTCCAGCACCGTTGGGTCCGAGTAACCCGAAGAGTGTGTTCTTTGGAATCGACAGGTTTACCTTGTCGACAGCGGTAATCTGCTCAGATCCCTTCCCCCGTTTGGGAAGAGAGAATCGTCGCTTCTCTCGCTTCTTGTCAAAGAACTTGGTTAGCCCTATGGTATTGATTGCTTCTGCTATGGCCTGTCACCCTTGAGAGCGGTGCACTCACCGCAATTGTTCTAAGATAATCTCCGGAATATCAGGTTATGCTCCCTGACAGCGATTATGTCTTTCGAGATGTGAGATTGACCCAGTTCCTAAAACCCAATGCAGCCCGCGTTGTAGAATATGAGAGTGAAACTACAACTGTCCCCAGTGAACAACATGGTCCAGGTGCCTACTCTGGTGACTTACTTTCTTAACTCTCTCGTCCCACCACTCTTCGTCTTAGAAGCCGATCCTTTCCTACCTCATCTCGTCGTTGCTGCCAAGGAAGATATGTAGCCAGTTCGTCTGAGGATCATATGGCCTCTGACTCTGATTCTTGCTGCGTCCTGGAGGCAGGATCGTAATCATGGAACTCCCAGTCCAACCTTCTGCACAACCTTCACGTGGAAGGAACTTCGAGAGGGCTCCTTGGTGTTATTTGCTCTGGGGCGTGCCTATTCTTCTGGTAATCGGAGCAGGCGCAGCTTACGGCGCTTACGTACTCTCGCTTACTGCAAGAGGAGTTCTCTGGGTAATTGCTGTCGCGTGGGCGGGGACCGGCTGTTTCATAAACGGTCGATCCTGCGGGAGGGTCCACTGCAGAATAGACGGAATCCTCTTCCCACTCCTCAGCATCATCGGCGCAGTAAACGTGCTTTCGATCATCTCATTCGACTGGAACGTATTCTGGCTCGCTTTCGTCCTGATTCTGGTGGGGAGCTTCGTTCCCGAATGGACCTGGAAGAAGTACTCGTGATGTCTGATATGGCGGGGGCCGACGATGTGCGTAACTACCCCGGCTAAGGCCTCGAAGCGTTAGGTAGGACATTCATGTCAGAATCAGAAGATACTGACATTATCCCTGCGCCAACAAGTATCGTACGCGCACCCACAGACATCACTACAGTGAATTCATCTCTAGCAAGGCCAGTCATGCCGAGCCAGGACTCGCTAGCGAAGGTTACCTATTACAAGCTCGACCTGGACACTATCCTTGACAGGCTGATTCCTGATCCGCTCCCTGAATCTGGGGGCAAAGACAATGCAATTCATCACTTGAACATCATAATCTTCGGAAAGCCAAACACTGGAAAAACCACCTTGGCTGAATCGATTGCTCAAGCGTTAGCCCGCAGATACGGTCAGAGGAATGTGAAGGCACTGCGCGCTACGCGCGACCTTCCAGGTTTATTCCAGAATATCGACAAACTCTTCGGCCGTTTCCGGAAACCTCCGAAGGCCATACTCTTGTTCGCTGACGATATGACAAAGGCGCTTAGGAAGCTCTCAGGCACAGTCGAGGTGAAGAATTCTAATGGACAGTTGGAGAAGATGAGGAGGATCGATTACTGGCTAGACAAGTGGTACGATATTCGAGGCGAGCTCTTCAAGCGTGGCATGCGGCAGGGGCTGGTGGTCATGGTTGCGGGTCTCCATCGTTTCTATGGTGGCGATATAGATCTGCGGGCCGACGCGGACCTGCTTCTTGTTCGAAGCACTGGAACGCCTGGGACATTTGACGCGAACAAGGTCGAGAAGATGCTCGGCCCCGTCGTCTACTACGCTATGCGCCAGCATGAGGTTGACGCTCTGCGAGATAGGAGAGAACTTGCTTGGACCGCTTTCGTGGCGAAGACTGGTTCTGGGGTCTTCCGTGTTCCTCGTCCCTCAGTCTCGACAAAATGGCTGATGCGAAACGTCGGAGCTAGCGAGACCTCCCAAGAGTTGGCCGTTGAGGTTGACGAGACTGCGAAGAAACCATCTATCGAAGTCGTTGAACCTAAGAAGAAATTCGCGGTCGAAGTGAGACCCGCTCTTCAGCCAAAACAGCATCTTCAAACTAAACAGCATACGCGCAAACGGGGTCGAGGTTTCGCAGTTGTCCTTGCGGTGGCTGGCATCTTAGTGATAGCTTTCTTGGCCTGGAAGTACGTCTGGCCCCTGCTAAGGTAAGATCAACCAGAGGCGAGAGGTAAGCAGTTCAAGACCGACGGCGAGTCGCCAACAACTGAATCTTCCAATCGAATCCAGCATGACAGGAAATAGGCTGCCTCACAGCACCTTTTCAGACCGTTTCCCAAACCCCCACAGACGGTGGCGGTTATGAGACGGATATTTCGATGGGTCTTAGAAACTGTCTCAGCGTTGAATTAACAGCCTCTGTGTGTCTGAGCGCGTTTGAGTATATTTGATGCATCACTTTCTCGGGATCGTCCTCTAAGGGTCCCTGGTACTTTTCGGCGGTCTTGCAGATTGCATTGCAGACTTGGTGGGTCAGAGTTTCCATACTCCTAGTCGATGGTGCGACAGTCTCCCCGAACAGAGATAGGCAGGCTGTGACACCCCTCGCCCTCTCTATGTCAATGGGCATGAAATATCGTCTAACGTCGTTGGGGAGTCGTTCACGGTCGACAATGAATGCTTGTGCGTTTGCAATGTACCACTTCTGAATTATCCCGTGTCCTCCCGCTTCACTTCGTACTTTTGAGATGAGCTCTTCCTCCCTCAACGCTTTGAGATGATGACCAATGGAAGGTGGAGAGAGGCCCATTATTTTCGAAAGCTCCTTCTCGGTTAGAGCTCGCCGGGAGAGGAGCCGGAGCATCTCCCTCCTCATGGGATCAGATATCAGCCTCGCCTGCGACTCATCAGTAACTACCTTGACGGCCGCGCGTTCTCGCATGGACAAGTCCATTGTGAGAAACTTCCTCGATTAGAATGGTCTTATCGGCTAGACGTACTTAACGGTATCCAAAAAATCGAGTGAATTCGTCTATCTGACCCCAGATATCCCTGGATAAAAATCGAAAGAACGCCCTTACCGGCTAGACAGTGAAAACCAAACGCTATATCCGGGGCCTAGGATTCGCAATCTGTTTTCATCTTGATTATGCATTTAGGGCAGAGAGCAAAACAGAGGGAGACTTCGAGGATCACCGTCCGTTTCAGGAAGAGCGCGAGCAAACTCCTCGCACTGATGATTCTTGCCTTGATGGCGATCCCAGCGATTCCGATTCATGCCCAGACTGTATACCTTCCTGGGGTCCATGTAGGCGACTCTGTGACATATGGGCAGATCAGTGTCGCGACGACTGGGACCGGTCCTCCTCCGTCAGGTTTCCAGGTGTTCAATGATAGCAAGTCGATAACCGAGACTGTTACGAGCGTAGATCTAGTCTCGAAGACGGTTGGAGCTACCCAGGCGTTTCTTTTCAAGAATGGAACGAGCCAGTCGCAGAACCTGTTTGGTAGCGTTGCAGATGGAAGCGGAACTCTCAATGTTTTCATCCTTGCAGGTGGTCTCAGCGCCGGAGACCCGCCATTCCAGACATCTTCCGCCAATTCATTTTTCGGATTTCTCACTGAGACGGTTACGAGGGAATATGCCGGTGCATTGCGGACCGTCAACTTGCTCAGCTTTCGCAGCATTCCCCAGTCGGGAATAAACAGCCTCTCGTTTGCTTGGGATCAGCAGACGGGCTTCCTGCTTGACGTCGCTGAGAATGCAACCACAACATTCTCCTCTTCCTCGTCCCAGACATTCTCGATCAAGATCAAGGCGACAAGCACCAACATATGGAATCCTTCTAGCGCTATGGATTTTGGCTTCGACGCGATCACTCAGGGATCTCCGCTCGTACATCTCGGACAGTCTGCTAGCTACACCCTGAATCTTACCAGCTTCACCGGGTTTGCGGGCTCTGTGAATCTGAGTGCGACTATTACTAATTCATCTCTAGCTCACCTCCCAGCGCTAGGCTTGGGCAGCACGAGCGTGATGATCCCGTCGAGTGGCTCTGTTACAACAACGCTGACGTTTTCTACGGATGCTTCTACGACATTGGGACTCTACCTATTCTCAGCGCACGCATCTGGCAGTTTGTCTCACGATGCCTTGTTCGCAGTATCTGTTCAACCTCCTACTTTCGCACTCCTATCCAGCCCAACAAACATGACAATCGCAAGGGGCTCGACAGCGGCATCCAAAATCACCGCTAAGGCCTTGGGTTTGTTCTCCGGCACCATAAGTCTCTCAGCGTCTCCTTCTTCTCCAAGTATCACCGCTTCCCTGAACCCGACAACGGTCCATCTCTCCTCGACTGCGGCCTCGGTAAACTCCACCCTGAGCCTCTCTGTTGGCACATACGCCGTCCCTGGAGATTACAGTGTATACGTGACTGGAACGAGCGGCCAATCCCAACAATCCGCGTTCATCCCAGTCAACATAATGGGCCCCCAGTTCCGAATGTCCGTCAACGCATCCTCTCTAACACTCGACCCTGGCAGATCGGCTGCCGTTGCTGTTACTCTGACAAGCGTTTCCGGCTTCAGTGGCACGGTGGTACTGGCTGACTCGTCTTATGGACCGGCGGCTATTTCGCTCAGCCAAACAAGCATCGTCCTCTCTTCAGGGGGAACAGGTAGCGCCATCCTCACGATCTCGGTCGCCCCAAGTGCTTCCCCGGGGTCTTCCATCTCCGTCTCCGTCACAGGAATCAGTGGTCTCCTAGATCAGACGCAGAGCGTTTTTGTTAGCGTGCCTAATTCCGGATTCGGATTTTCTATGTCAGCAAGTCCTTCCAGCCTTACGATTGAGCCGGGCCAGAACGGAAACTTCACCATCGCTCTGGCCAGCAATGGTGGCTTCTCTGGTCATATAGCGCTGGCTACACAATTCTACGGTAGCCCTCTGGGCTACGTCTTCAGTTCAACGAACGTTACCGTTACCCGGGGAGGGACGGCCACCTCTACACTCAAGGTCTCGGCGCCCGCCACCATTCCACAGGGCTCCTCTAACATCAACGTTTATGCCAACAGCGGCAATCTGTCTCAACAGGCCTTCCTCTCCGTCAACATCGGTACTCCTCCTGTTCTAACACCTGACTTTGACATCTCCGCGTTCCCTCCAACCCTACTTCTAGCGCCGGGCACTTCAGGCGACTCGACCATCACACTGGACGGCCTGAACGGGTTCAGCGGAAACCTCGCCTTGAGCGCATCATTACGGGGAGGCCCACCTGGCGTGTGCCCGGGTGCGACCTGCCCTACGGTATCTCTGGAGCGGAATGTCCTCAAATTGTCGAGCGGTGCATCAAACAGCACAACGGTTTCCGTGACTGTTCCAACTTCCACACCTCACCCTTCATTCTATACGGTAGTTGTGACAGCCACAAACGGCAGTCTATCCCGTGATACTTCGGTAACAGTAGGCGCCTGCCCTTGTCCCTCGCTCCAAGCCTCCTTCAATACGAACTTCGTGACCATCATCCAAGGCACGAGTATCGCCGCGACACTCATACTCTCCAGCTTCCAAGGCTTCTCGGGCACTATATCGTTGCATCAGTCCTTGACGGTGTTCGGACAAAACTGTCAAGATTCCAGCTGCCCCTCAATATCTCTCTCTCCCATGAGTGCCTTCCTCTCCGCAAATGGGACCGCAACTTCGACACTTACCATCGATACCAACTCGACCACGACGATCGGTCGATCCTATAGTGTTCAGGTGGTTGCTGATTCCACATCCCAGACAGCCTACGCTTATCTAAGTGTCAATGTTGTGAGTCCCACCGCTCCGGATTTTACAGTCTCATCAGCACCTCTTCCTCTAATCATCACTCCGGGCAGCTCAGCGCCCATGTCAATCTTGCTAAGCAGCCTTAACGGGTTCAGCGGCAAAGTAACCCTCTCCTCATTACCTGGAGGGGCCATCGCGATCTCTCCAAACTTTCTGAACCTTACCGTAGCTTCTGGAGGATCAGCGGGCTCTATCCTAACAATCTCAGTGCAAGCCAATGTTCCCTCCGGCTTCAACTTTGTCTACTTGACTGGGACAAGCGGCATCCTAACTCACGCACTCTATCTACCCGTAATTGTGGCTGCTCCAGACTTCAGTACAGTGGCGAGTTTGACTTCTCTGACCGTTCAGGCGGGGGGCAAATCCAATTCCACCATAATAACAATTCCGAGCCTGGATGGCTTGCAGGGAAGCGTATCTCTGGACTCAATAGTACAGCCCTGCTTTAGCGGAATCTGCCCGACCGTTTCTTTCAACCCACCGGGTGTGAGTCTCTCGCCAGGTGGGTGGACCTCATCGAACATTAGTGTCTCAGCACCAACTGGCACTCCTCCCGGGAGCTACTTCATAACAGTCAACGTCGCGAGTGGTTTGCTCAGTCACGCTGTTTATCTTTCGGTACTGGTTACGGGACCAACAACATTTTTCCCCGACTTCGGCGTATTCGCCTCTCCATCCGCCCTCACGATCGCCCAAGGAGGATCCGAAGACTCCACTATTGCAGTGAACAGCCTCAACGGATTCAGTGGGACTGTCACACTGTCGCCCGCCACACCACCGGGTATTACGGCAGTCTTGGCGTCGGGGAGTCTATCTCTCACTCCCGGAGGAACGAGCTCTGCGACGCTAAGCGTATCCGTCGCATCCACAACAGCCACCGGTTTCTACTCTCTCACTGTGACTGGTACCAATGGTACCGTGTCACATCCGGTCGACATTAGTGTGCGGGTGGTGGGCCCTGATTTTGAAATCTCGGCAAATCCGGGCTTTCTGAATGTGCCGCAGGGTGGATCCGGCATATCCGTCATTACCCTTGGCAGCCTTGCTGGCTTCGCAGGCACGGTGACCCTATCGGCGTCAGGAGACCTCGCAACATCGTTCAGCCCCAGTACTGTCTTTGTGTCAGCAGGTGGATCAGCGTCTTCGAACTTCACGATCAATGCATTCGCTCCCACGCCGGGTGTCCACTATCTGACTGTAACCGCGTTTGCAGGCATTGTGTCGCACTCGATAACGATAACCGTCGACTTAACCGGTCCGGACTTCAATATCTTCGCCATCCCGTCACGACTCACAGTCGCCGAAGGAGCGTCTGCCCTCTCAACGATTACTCTTACTGGCCTCGATGGCTTCTCCAGCCCAATACTCCTTACTACCTTTAGTCCATACGGTCTCCAATCGTCCGTGAACCCAGCTGACGTGACCCTTAGTAAAACAATGAATTTGGTTACGGCAGGTCTAAACGTCACAGTTCCGGCCACATTAGTTCCTGGCTCCTTCTACTATGTCACGGTGACCGGTACCAATGGCATACTTGCCCATTCAGTAAATGTACCCGTGATCGTGACGGGTCCAGACTTCACTATCTCTGCCGATCCAACCTTCTTGACAATCGAGCAAGGCAAGAACGCTACTTCGACGATCAGCCTATCCAGTCTTGATGGCTTTCAAGGAACTGTAGAACTTAGCGCCAACAGCTTTGGAGCCCTCTCGATGTCGTTGAATTCAACTGTCACATTATCGTCAGGTGGAACAGGCACTGCCACGCTTAGGGTTTTCACAACGACCTCTACCCCTCTAGGAGGCTACACTTTCTTCGTGACTGGTACCAGCGGCATACTCTCACATTACACCGATGTATTCGTCACTGTGGCGGGTCCTGATTTCCGGATCTCCGCAAACCCCCACTCATTGATCCTAATGGCTGGCCAGAGCGCAAATTCGACAATCAGCCTCGATAGCATCGACGGCTTCGCAGGCATTGTGAAACTCTCAATTTCGGTGAATGGTGTCACTGCATCTCTGAATCCGCTGAGCGTCGCGCTCACTCCGACTACGACATCCGCCATTTCCAACCTGACGATATCCGTGCCCGCCACCATAGCCCCGGGTTTCTACGGCATCGGAGTGACGGGAGTGAATGGCTCACTATCTCACACGATTGGCATCTCCGTAGAGGTAATCGGGCCGGACTTTACCATAGTCTCGAATCCAGCGTTTCCTTCGCCGCTCAAGGCTGGACAGACGACCCTCTCCACAATCACGCTGAGAAGCCTCCTCGATTTCTCTGGACTTGTTACCCTGACCATTTCGTCCCCGATTCTATCCGCTAGCCTCAGCAGTACAGACATCAATCTTGCACTAGGAGCGCAGGCTTCAGCCGACCTCAACGTAACAGTGCCAGCTAACACTGCTCCAGGTTCCTACGCGATCACGGTCACGGGAGTCAGTGGCTTGTTGTCTCACACAACTTACATTTTCGTGAGCGTGATCGGGCCTGACTTTAGTGTTGGAGTGGTTCCATTTTCTGGAACGGTGCCGGCCGGTACGACTGGGACCTTCTCCGTTTTGTTGGAAAGCCTCAACGGTTTCAGCGGAACGGTGAACCTAAGCACCACATCGGCCAACGGTTTCACAACAACTCTGAACTCCGGGAAGATCACACTGCCCTCCGGAGGACTGGTCTCGGACGGCCTAGAGATCTCCGTGCCTGCCAATACTCTGACGGGAACTTACAGGGTCGATGTAACAGCCACAAATGCCAGCGGCGTCCCTGTTCATAACACGTTCGTACAAATTTACGTGCTCGCCCAGAACTTTACATTGATTACATTCCCATCCACAATATCAATCCAGGCAGGATCTGCCGGTAAGTCAATCATAGACGTGGTCGGCCTCAACGGTTTCTCCGGGACCGTGGCGCTCACAATCGGGCATAATACCCAACAGCTAGCAGCAACTCTCGGCTCCGTCAGTCTGAAGCTTACGCCAGGCTTCACGAATTCCACCGCTCTGACCATATCCACAACCACTAGCACCACTCCTGGCGTCTACCTCGTCGTGGTGAACGGAACAATCGGGTCTCTCTCGCGCTCAGTCACTGTGAGGGTTGGTGTCACTGCTCCCTCCCAGATACACCCGACCTCTACGACTCTCGTCTGTGGTTCTCCTGTGGTTGTGAATCAAGCTTCCACTTGTACTGCTACAGTTACTGATACGAGTACCAGTGGTGCTACCAGTCCCTCAGGAACTGTTACTTTCAGCACTACCCTATCTGTGCCCGGCTCGTTCGACTCGACAACTTGCAACCTCGTTGCAGGTGCGACCGGGACCGCGACTTGTTCTGTTCACTTCAATCCCTTACGATATGATCTTGGCCCTGTGAGTGTTTCGGCTAGTTATGGCGGCGATTCGTCTCATGATGGTAGTTCCAGTTCCGCGTTCAGCATCACTGTCAACGGACGGACCGCTTCCACGACAGTCATTTGTGACAGTCCGGTGAGCTTGGCTGTTCCACCTAATCCTTCTACCTGCACGATAATTGTTACGGATACCGATACGGCCGGTACTCCCCTCACACCCTACGGTCACGTTGACCTATCGACCAATAGTACAGGCACTTTCTCAACTCTAACGAACCAATGCGAGCTTGCGGGTTCTGGTGTCTCCGGCAGTTGCACCATTATCTATTCCCCGACGGTTGCTGGTGTCCACAGGATGACAGCCAGTCATCCTAATGACGGGTATCACTTGCCCAGTTCGGGCTTCGTCGATATAACCGTTAGTGGAAAGGCAACCCCGACCATCGCAACAACCTTGTCTGCCACTGCGATTTCCGTTGGTGGATCCGTCGCTGATTCCTCTACTCTGGCCAGCGTCTTCCAAGCGGGTGGAACTGTCACTTACAATGAGTTCAGCGGCGCAGCATGTGCCGGGACTGCGACAGTCATTTCTACTGTGACCGTCACAAACGGACTAGTTCCAGACAGCAGAGCTGTCCTCTTCAACTCTACTGGCAGCTTCAGCTTCAACGCCGTCTATAGCGGCGACGCTAACAACGTCGGAGCGACTAGTGCTTGTGAGCCTTTCACCGTAGGTAAGGTTGTGTCTTATGCTTCGACTGTTGTCTTTGACGCTTCCACCAACGCGGCCTGGTCTGGCTCTGAGGTTACTGGTGCTTCTGCTTATGATACTGCTTCCCTTTACATTGTGGTTTGCAGGGGAGGAGGCCCGTGCGGAACTCTGCCGGGTCTTCCTGGTCTCCCTCTCTCTGGGACTGTTGGCTACACCTTCTACTCGAACGGTGGCTGCTCTGGAACTGGTGTTTCGCAGACTGTTACTCTGAACTCTATCGGTCGTGTTCCCAACTCTACGTCTACTGGCCCTCTGGCTCCTGGCACCTACAGCCTAAACGCTACTTACAGCGGTGACCCGAACTACTTCGGTTCGACAAGTCCTTGTGAGCCTCTAACGGTCAACATGATCAACCCAACGATCTCTACAACTCTGTCTGCAACAACGACGACTGTGGGTGGTTCGGTTAGCGACTCGTCTACTCTTTCGAATTTCTACAAGGCGACCGGCACGGTCACCTACGAGTTCTTTACTGGATCTGTTTGCAGAGGCACTGCTACTACTGTCGGGACCCCAATCACCGTGGCCAACGGGTTGGTGCCGAACTCCATGTCACAGACGTTCAACTCTCCTGGGTCGTACAGCTGGAACGCCGTATACTCTGGTGATGCTAGCAACAGTGGCGCAACTAGCCCATGTGAATCTCTGACCGTGAACAAGGCTAGTCCAACACTGGCGACCTTACTCTCTTCCTCGTCCGTAACTCTAGGGAACGCAGTCTCTGACTCTTCAACCCTCACGGGGAGCTTCCAAGCCACTGGGACATTGGCATACTCTGGCTTTAGCAACAATCTCTGTACTGCTCCTGGAAAGGTCGTTTCAATCGTGGACGTTACGGGAGGAGTCGTTCCCAACTCTCGACTGGTCATTTTCAACTCTACAGGTGACTTTGGATTCCAAGCGTCTTACGGGGGCGACGCCAACAATAGTGGCGCGACGAGTCCATGTGAGCCGTTGTCAGTTACCTCTGCGGGCCAACCGGTTCTCTTGTCTTTCAAGGGCTTTGATCTCGACGACTACGAGAATGGATTGGGCCAATTACAGGTCTTCGTCAACGGTCATCTCGTTGTGGACATTCCTGCTGGCCTGAACCATCTCAGTGGATCCGGCGACTACACCCTCTACACGGATCGTTGGATCAACTTTGGACCCTTTGACATTACAAGCTTCGTGGTGAACGGACGGAACAATGTCACCTTTACAGACCTCAATCCAGCCGACCATTTCGGCCTTGTACGTAACGTCATGATAGCACAGGGCTCGACGGTGCTACTCAACGTGGGCAGAACAGCCGGAATCTATCCCGGACATTCCAAGACATACACGTTCTCGATCCCGCCTCTCACTATCACCAGCTTCACAATCTCGCCCAAGACAACAGCATCGAACCAGGTCCTGACCTTCACGGCCACCTACACCGGTGGGACAGCGCCGTTCACGTGCGCCTTCAGGTTTGGCGACGGCAAGTCAGTGACGGTTGCTGGTAGCTTAGGCACATGCACAGTGACCCACGAGTACAATCAACCGGGAACGTTCATGGTAACAGTCACTGTTCGAGGATCCAGCACCTCAGACATCGTCCGATCAAGCCTAGCCGTCAACGTCACTTGACGGCAGCCAGATCATGCTCCGGGCGAGGGTTGTCCCGTGGACAAGGTCAGCCTTTCCAGAGTCCTATCGCGGCCCCAGCTAGAAAGGCCACTGAGGATATTGGCAAAAGACTAGCGAGTCCGACTGCTTGAGCTGCCACTGGTTGTGCTCCGTTGAAGACGTAATAGATTGTATTCGCCGAAGGCGTGCTCCAAGCAAAGTTGAGGTAGCCTGTGACCACAAGTAACACGACCAAGGCTACGACAGCCAGGGCGAGCTTGATCGCTCTCTTGATAATCACACCCAACAGGATTCCGATTATGAATGTTGTAATCGACAGCACGGAGGTCAGGGTGGTTATGTCAAGACCGTTTGCCATTTCGAACTGTATAGTCTTAGCTCTACTGGTATAAGGGGCTATACGGGTGAGAAGTTGCAAAAAGATGTCTAAGGCGAAGGTTTCACGGCGGGATAATTCGTGGTACAGAAGCAGGCTGGTTGTCCGAGCCGATCCTTGACGTCGACCGGTCCCATGAACAGAATGCTCGTCGAACAATTGAACAACACCAGCCTCCACACAACCTTGCTGAAGCTTTCCTACACGTACAACAATACTGGAACAGTGTCCAGCGTCATTGGCATGATAAACGGTGGTACCGTCAACGAGCAGTACAGATACGACCCTCTTCAGAGGCTCACAAACGCCACTGTCACTAGCTCGGGAACCTACAACAGGATCTGGTATGCGTACGACGGTGTTGGGAATAGGCTGAAACAGAGCCTCAACGGAACAGTCACAAGCTACCTCTACACTCTCTCAAACAACGAACTATCATCATCGTCGGCGCCAGGAACTGGCACGTCCTATTCCTATGACGGAATTGGCAACCTCGTATCTAAGACAACCGGCAGCCTGACTTGGACTTACACATGGGATACTGCAAAACGCTTGCTGAAAGCTGGAAACGGAACAACCCAGGGAATGTATGCCTACGACGGGGAAGGACGAATGCTAGAATCGAAAGAAGGATCCGCGAACATCTATTTCGCATACGCAGGCAGTGGCATTCTATGGCAGAACGGCACAGACTTCGTCTATGCGAAAGGCATGAAGGTAAGCTGGATTGGAGTTTCGAGTCTGAACACACCCCGGTACTACCACACAGACCAGCTCGGCAGCGTTCGCCTAACAACAAGATACGATGCGACGGTGGAATTCACGGACAACTACCAGCCGTTCGGCCAAGATAATGGTAAATCCATTGGATTCCAGAGGCCGCCCCCCTTCGAATTCCAGGGAATGCCCTTAAGCACTCGGACGGGATTCTACTACGACTACCAGAGATGGTATGACCCAAAGGTAGGACGGTTCATCAGCAGAGACTCAAAGCCCGGGAGGTTATCAGTTCCTCAAAGCCTGAACCTGTATTCGTTCGTCATGGACTGCCCCTGTTCCGGAACGGATCCTACAGGAGAGATCCCAATCCCCTTGAGAGACGACCTTTTTTACGGAACTGGTAGCGGAGATGATTGGGGTCAGTCTGCCACAACCAGTTCTACCTCGTCTAGAATAATTCCTCAGGTACCTGGCGAAATGCGTTCGAGCTTGAGCGTTCGCCTGGACCCTATAGACTGGTTGGCAGCGCACAACCAGCCGGGGCCTTGGTCTCCTCAAGAAGCCCAAGCAATCATTGACAAAGGAGTGGAGTTAGCGAATAGTTTCAAAGCCCAGAACGCCTACGACCAGTGCAAAAATACGGCGACCTCCTTCATAGCTGCAGGGCTTTTGACGGTCGTCTCCGGTTCAACCTTCACTCTACTCTTTATCGGGGCTGCAGCGTTCTTCCCTCCCGCTGAGGTGGCTGCCCCGTTCGTCGAGGCCGGTGTCCTCATCGTCGGAACGGCATTTGTGCTTACCGGAGCAATCTACTACGGAGTGAATTGCCATTACCCAGCATAAGCCGGTAGCTGATTTTTGATAGTTATTGGAACATCCGCGTTGGTCGTGACTAGACTTCACGGCACAGGCACGTTTGGTACATTGATCGCGGTCTTATCTGTTGTCATCGATGGACTGATGACCACTGGTCTTGTTCTGGCGAGAAAATTCCTCAGAGACTCCATATGTCTCCGTCCAGGCCCAAACGCAACGACCGACAGGACTGCTCCAACCTATCCGACGCTTTCATAGGAATGTTTTATTCGAAGCATATGATTGGAGAACCATGAACGTGCAAAGCGGTTATTCAATTAACAGGCTTAGGCTCTGGGGACTATTGATTGGAATGGGCTTCGCATTGGGCATCGGGTTCACTTTTTTGACTTCTGAAGGAAACCAGTTGCTTGACTGGAATGCCTTGGCAGCCCTTGGTTTTGGACTATGTGCGGCCTCCTTGATGGGGCTATGGCTAGAGCTCAAAAAGGCGAAGCGCTAGCTTCGGAAGTCGGACTCAAGAATTGACTATCCAATTGAAGGAGGTGCTTCTTGACTGGCGTTTGAATAACCTACGATATCTGTGAACATGATAACTGCGAGCCTTCGCTCGAGCTTGACTAAGGACTGCCTAGCACGATGAAACACTGACGGGTTCTGAGGCCTACAAGTTTACGGGCAAACCTGTTAGCCAAACCACAGGTTTGTACTGCGACTACCGGCAGTGGTGTCACTCTTCGACTTGGAGCTTCAAAAGCAGAGACCCGCTGGGAGGGCCCGACGGAGCATCAGAGCGTCCCGAAGAATTCGTTTTTTCCCTCTCTAGTTGTTATCTTTCTTCTTCTACTAACTTTTCTTTTCTGTTATCTTTCCTTTTTCCACTAACTATTTTTTTCTGCTATCTTTTTCTCGACCCCCCCGGGGGGGTATCTGAAAACAAAAAACTCCTTCACACCTTACGAGAGAAGGTTGTCTTGTTGTTGGCGCCGGGAGTGGGATTTGAACCCACGCGCCCCGAAGGGGCACAGGCTGACAGGAGAGCCTATTCCAGACATGGGCCCGCGTGCTAAGCAGACTGCCCGGTACCAGGCTCCGGAATCCCGGCCAAACAGGCAACCGTTCTAACGACTATTTTCCCTTTTGGGAAGCACGACGAGACATGCATTCAAAAGAATCCAGTATTCGAAACCCGCACAATAATAGCCCCTTAGAACAAAGAAATCCTGAATTGTTTCTTCAGAAGATTAACGAGAGTGGCGATGGGAGCGAGCCAGCCAACAACCCTTGACGGGCGAATGGCAGTGCTCGCGCCCGGGGGACGCCACCCTTGAATTATTTACATTAGGAATAATCATTCTAAGCCTGGCGTTACTCTGATTCCCAAGTGCTCGTAACTACAACCAGCTCCCTTTGGAGGCACGATTTTAAGTGACTAACACCCTCTAACACGGGGTAATCTTGGAACGCTGTGCAGTATGCGGAGCAGAAGAATTCATTCCATACGTCTGCCGGTACTGCGGCCGCACCCACTGCGTCTACCATCGCCTTCCTGAGAATCATGAATGTCCCAATATTCAGCAGGCCCGCGCCCCTAGGCAGCCCATAGTGCTAGAGCGCCGCCGAACGGGGGCAACTCTAAGACTCCTTCAATCACCGCGAATGGGCATGATGCCTAGGCGCGAGTTGGTAGCTCTCACTACTGCATGGATTGTCCTTGGAATAAGCTTCTCGACAAGATACATGTTCGCGTGGTTCGCCACTCCGATAGCCCTTCTCGAAGTGTTTCTCCTGAGCATGATTGTTATCGGTACCGGTTTCCTCGGCCATGAGTTAGCGCACAAGTTCACAGCGCAGAGATACGGGGCCTGGGCCGAGTTCAGGCTGTGGACTATAGGAGCAATCATGACTCTCGTTTTTGCGGCTGCATCGCAGGGCACTTTTGTCTTCGCAGCCCCCGGCGCGGTCTACATCGCATCCCGATCCAGCTACATTGGTGACGCGATGGACAGAAAAACCAACGGCATCATTTCGCTCGTGGGACCCTTAGTCAACGTTGCTGTGGCAGGAGTCTTCGCTCTCGCCTACTTCACCCTTCCAGTAATCGGAATCAATGGAATAATCATCAGTGGCCGCAATTTTCTCCCTTGGGCTGTCTTCATCAATCTCTGGCTTGGAGCCTTCAACATGATACCCTTCTTCATACTCGACGGACAGAAAGTTCTGACCTGGAATCGAGCCATCTGGGCACTAGTGACCATTCCGCTATGGCTAGCAACCGCGGCCGCGCTGATCCTCCAATTATCCTAGCTACTCCGATTTCCATCTCAACACACTCTGACCGAAGAAGCGGTACTCCTGTCCACACTTTGGACAGGCAATATTGTACTCCTCTTCTGCTTTAACTTCCATCACGATCTCTTCTCCGCAGTTGCAGACGAACGAGACTTGACTCTCGGTCATTGCGAGTCAACTCTGAGCCTGAATAGTGACTGTCTTCGTTTTCCACAAACGCGGATAAGTCTCAGTGGGCATTATGACTCTCACAGTTTTCGCAGCCAGCCCATGATCCGTCTTCATCATCTCTTCACTCGACATGAGTGCCTTCGACAAGGCGACGAGCTCGTCCTTCAGAGTAAACAACGCAATCGACATCTTTGGAACAATACCCTCACTCAGACGGACAATTCCGGGAACTGCCAGCTCTGCTCCGTGGCAAATTGAGCTTACGGTAGAATCACGAATGTAGACGCGTGGGACAAATTCGAAGGCTGACTCCATCGGTTTCACCATTCGTCTCGCCAACAACTCTCTCTCCTCACCGTTAGCCTCAGACAGTTGCATCAGGTCATACAATGAGAATGATTCGTCCTCGGTGAAACTTCCTGCACGGGTCCGTCGAAGCTCACGCATGTGTGCACCAACCCCAAGCACTTCGCCAACATCGTAGACGAGTTTCCGAATGTAGGTTCCTGCCTGACATCCAACCCTGAACAGAGCTTCGCGGCCATTGATCTCGATATCTCGAATGTAGTAGATTCTCCTTTTTCTCACATCTCTCCTTACAGCCGCTCTAACAGGAGGTCTCTGAAGAATGTCCCCGACGAACTCCTCGAGGACTGCTCGCGTTTTCTTCTCTTCCATGTCACCGTGAAGAGCCATCAGACAGGCATATTCTTTGCCTGTAAGTAAGAAAGCCTGGATTGTCTTTGTTGCGTCTTCGAGAGCTAGTGGAAGTACGCCCGTGACCATTGGATTGCTCCGACTTGGTGAAGGTCTCTAGAGTTCCGCCATGGCCAGCATGTTTCAGCCGCAACATTCGTTTGACCCAGGCTACAACTTCGTGGCTGGACGGTCCAGAGGGCTTGTCCAGGTTGATTAGTCCAAAACGAAGATGCTGGTTGAGAGGCCTCTTCGTCGGCGGACAGCCGAGGGCTGGGTCGGTTTCTTCTTCAAGCTTGACCAGGAGTTTTCTCTGTTCTTCCCAGGGGGCCCGCTGAGACACTTATCATCTCCATTTCAATAGTGGAATTCCCCGTCTCTTAAAGAATCTCAACTCAAGAACAGACGCCTGGAGAGAAGAGATGAGTCTTATGCGTCGGCGTGGGGTCTGTTAGGCTGTTACGAGAACCTGTTTTGGCAGAACGGCTTCTTTGAATGCTTCGGCCTTCTTTCCTTTGCCGATAGCCTTTGCTACATCCTCGTCTGAAGCTCCTTTCTTGATATCGATGGAGTCTTCAGTAGGTTCGAGGTGTTTCACGTTTGTTCTTCTACGGCGAACGCCAGAGATCTTCTGGGGCCCAGTAGCTAAGACGAAGTTCTTGTCGATCACGTCAACAATTACGCACTTCTGTCCCGTCTCCCGACCGCTAAGTTTCACACAGATGCGTCCGACTTCGATGGTGGGCATCGGGACAATCTTCCTAGACCGCTGTCACGGTCGAAATCCTCATTTAAGGTTTCGTCGGTTTCGCTGGGCTGTCTTCGCTCTTCGAACCATCAGAGCTGCCGAAACGAGAACCTTGGCTGTATCCTCAATCGAACCGAGGCTAGTGTCGAGAATGAGATGATAGATGGAGCGATCTTCAACCTGAAACCCGTAGTGTCTGAGATATCTTTCCCGCTGAACAGATTCCCTCTGCTCAGTCTGAGCCCGAGCCTCTTGGAAGCTTACTTTGTCCCGCCTAGCAATTCGTTCCAAACGGACGTCTTC
>WNGR01005043.1_pt1 | contig 24770 bp, 34 predicted proteins | sample 5407581 | NCBI WGS metagenome assembly WNGR01 (sample SAMN13153383, study PRJNA577476) | soil metagenome | isolation source: 80 cm soil or saprolite under Garry oak tree replicate 2 | place: USA:California | collected 2016-06-15
AAGCGAGAACGCGCTGTAAGCGATCCCACAAACGCCAAGAGTGAACCCAGCCTTGTAGAGACCTAGCAAACTAGTTACTGTCTTTCCAATCGCGGCAAAGAAATATGTTGTGTACCCATATAGAGGCCTGAGCGAGGAGGGCGGTAGTAAATCGGCTTGTGAGAGTGCTTTGTGAACGACGCATGGTAAATAATAATTCCAGAACCAGAGGTTGAAACGAACCTGATACAGCCTTTGCTTTTCGGGGACGAGGTTCTTTTCTACACATCGGCAAAGGTTTAACACAAAAGCCCCTGGTTTAAATAAATTGTTGACGAACTGTAAACGAGTGCGTCGAGCATGGTTGCGGTCGCCTGTAAGTCTTCGGTGGTGAAAGTGGGAGCGGGCAAGCGAGTGACAGCAATCCAGGCCAACCGGCAACACCCGACGGCGCTCGAACATGGTCTCGGCCCGCCCGACGCGACTTTACAAACGTGCCAGTATGACCACCGAGCGCGTCCGAGTCAAGGTATGCACTGGTGACTGGTGTCCCCACGCCTGAGTGAGTCCCATCTTACGCGTTCTTCATTTTCAGGGTCTTTCTATCTACAGGCCTATCATTTATGGAAACACCGCTGTCGTGCTGACTCCCGAGGAACGCGAAGCCCATCCATCACGTGAGCACACACATCGGTGGACGGTCGCAGTCCGCAGCGCTGCATCTGCAGAGGAGTCGGATATAGTTGGTGGTGCCGATGACCTTGGCTACTTCATTCGCCGTGTAACCTTCAAACTTCATGAAACATACCCTAACCCTTCGCGGAGTAAGTAGTAGTAGTGACATTGCAGCTCGTTTTAACACGACCAACTTCACAACATTTGCAGACGTTGACAAGCCCCCGTTTGAAGTCACCGAAACAGGGTACGCCCTCAGCTGCTTTGTTTCCTTTTTCTTAAATTATCATTCTCGACAGATGGGGCGAGTTTGAGATTCAAATAAGAATCACATTTACCCCCGAGGCAGGGGAGAAGCCAATTCTCCTATACCACCACCTCAAATTACATCCATGGACAGCATCTGGCGCTGACGTGGAGGTGCCCCCGCCTGCTGATGTCGCTGCTCAGCTCGGTCCTGTCCATTCGTGGCAATACGACGAAATTGTCTTCACCGACCCCTTCCAGCAGTTTCTCAACACGCTCACTGCGCATCCACCCACCCCACTCCCTAAAGCTCGTCGGCGGCCGGTCCCCTTCCACGTCGCGAACCCCGGATCTCTTGACGCAAGCAAGGGAGGCGTCCCCGAATTTAGTTCGGCGATGGAAAAGGAAGAGATTCAACGTTTAGAAGAGGCAAAGAAGACGGTCGTCGGAGAGCAGGAAAAACTTCGCGCAAGTCTCATTGAGAAAGAAAAGGAACTGGAAAGGCTCAGGAGGGAGCTGGGTGAAGCATGAGATATTGTCCTGGATGTACGATATGTATAACTACAGCTTGTTTACGTCCTTCCCAACACCTTGCGAAGGGAAACAAAAAACGCTCATCCAGAGCCGCATCAATGCCACGGAGCCCAACCGGGATACATTTTCCCCTGCATGCGTCAGAAATAGACACGATCATCAGGGGCAAGTAACTACTCACGAGATTCGCGTTGTCTGTCGCTTCTTGAATGAGCATCTGTACAAGATTGCCCGTAGACACTTCTTTCTCGACCCGATCTTTGCTGGTTCTATAAATACCTCTCAACTTCTTTTCAATCAAGCTCAGGGCATTCTTCGCAAGCACGCGCAACTCGATCGGAGGCCTGTTATGGGCATGCCGCCGATGTGTTTGTCGTTCCTGTAGCCGTTCGTCGTTAGAGTTTGGTCATGACCTCTGTTGTCTGGGCATATCCTACTCACAATTTTGCGCTTTTCGTCTTCCCATTCGACCAAGGGATCGTGAATGAATGGGTCCAGCACCGTCATCAGCGTGTCTTTGTTCTCGCGTAATAAGCCCATAGTGATCTCGCATGCAATGCGAAAAACGCCTAAGCATAGATGTGAGTGGCAACGAAACGGCGTATGCACAGCAGCACTGGCCTTCTGCTCCAGTAATACCGAAACCATCCAAGATATTATGCGTGAGTCTGAATGGCACCCTCTCCGGGACGTCCAGCAATTTTCCCTGTTTATGTTAAGCTCAATAGCCAAAGACGCACACCGAGGGAGACTACCTTTTCGAACAGGCAGTTAAAGTCAACATGAACAATGCTTCCGGTATTGGTGTCGAGTAGGATGTTCTCGCAGTGCCTATCCCCAAGTCTACAAAGCACGGTTTAGAGTATGTTCTCCATACGTAGCAGCTTCATACCCCAAGATGAAGCCAATCATGGACGTGACCGCTGCACTTCTGCTATACACGAGACGGCTGGCAAGCCACGCTGATGGCTCAGGGAAGGTTTCTAGGAACCATTCGTGGAATACTGGACTAAACCTGTAGGTCACTGTATCAGCAATATCCCGTATGCGAAGTGATCACGCTTGCCTAGGCAGGACTTCACTCGCAAATATCTTGCCGGCCTCGTTGTCGCTCGCCTTCTTGATCCTGTCGAAGATCACTGTCATCTCTGGTCCCTTATTTTTTGCACTGTAAGGATGGAGTTCGATTACTCTGACACTAACGTACCCAGCCCTTTTGTCCCCGTGCTTCGTATAATGGAACAAGGACATGGCGCATGGCTACCGTGTCAGGGACCCATTGAATAAACCCACACTCCTCATTCAGCGTGACAACACCGTAAGTGCGGATATCTGCGCGAAACGAAGACGTAAGAAGTCCTGCCCATAGTAGCACGTAACATGTGAGGCCTACGGAGCTGGCGTCGGCGAGAGTCAGAATTCATATTGAGAATTTTGTTGATGATAGAGTTGAAGTCCATGAGCCTAGCGTCTTTTCTCAAATCGTCCTTCGGTTTGCCCAGGAATGCGTATGTCTGGCCGTTGCTACCATGAATGGTGATTTTACGAGGCTTTGCGAGTGACTTCATGACTTCAATGTCGTCCGAGAGACCTGCAATTTTTTGTTTTCTCATAAACATGAAAACGCGCAAAGGAAGAGAAGTGGTTTACCATTGAATGTTGGAATATTTGGGCGGAATGGTTGGTAGAGGGAGTTCGTTGCTGCGGACGTCGGGGGAAGGATAACTGTCAGTGACTCCTGCAACGGCACAATCAATGGGGATGGCATAAGCCTCGACAGTTGCGGTATGTCCCTTTTCATCGAGAGAGAGTTCTTTGCGTCAAAGCCTACGTTTCTGGGGGGGTCGGGTGCTGGAAAGTCGCAGAGGGCGAGAAGCCCATTTACCATTGCAACAGAGGCATTGATGAGGTCCGAAACATGCTTCGATTCATTGGCGCAAGAGCTCTTCTCGAATCAGTGCCCATAGAACACAAGAGCACGTACGAACAACCTGACCTGAAGCCTCTCAAGAATATTTCTTCCTCGACTCTCCCTATTTGCATTGCGTGATTTCACAACTGACGCGAACAACCAGAGAGTCTGCTGAGGAAACTCTTTGATTACAGTTGATATTAGGCGTGACAAGACGGTGATGACGTCGTCATGTTTGTGACCAACACGGGAGGCGATTTGGGGAAATGCAGTATACCACTGGAGGGTGTTAGGTGTAAGTATTGGAGGCTGGTCCCACTGCTGACCTTGAAGGCGGGGACGCCGTTAATGGCCCGAGAGATCTCGGCGCTTATCTTTATGAATGTCTCATGTTTGTTGACAGTAGCATCTTCTCCCATATCCAGCCAGATGGTTAATAGGCGCGGTACCGTCTGGTAAATGAACTTATTCCCGTACTTCATCGCTTTCGTGAAGCAACGGACGGTCGACAACCGCATCCGTAACCCACTTCCTATTGTGAATGCGAGTAAGTGGAGGAAGATGGAGAACATACCGAATCTTTGGATCGGCCGGAGGTATGGTGTCGAAACAGCGGTCCTGGTACTTCCCGTAGTAGAACATTCCACTTTCCCATCTACTGCAGGGTTAGAGCAGGCGTAGATTCACAGAAACAGGGCTAACTTCGGCCACAATTCCGTTGCTTGTTGGAAGACCTTGTGCACGTCCGATGTTTCGTAGCGGTCAGACTCTTCCATCCAACGCGCCCGGAGGAGCTCAGCCTGTGGATGAAACGTAGGCTTGAGGAGACATTATCGTACCGAAGAACTTACCCTCGCTTTCTGTTGCTTTAACTCACTTCCGTCCTCAGTAATGTCGATCACGATCACGTCTGAGTCGGGCGGGCTATCTTGCGCACGAGTGGTTTGTAGATAATGTTCCAATTCTTGAAGAGCACGCAGCGGCTCGCCAGTTGCTCTGATCAGTCTGACTTTTTGCATCAACGAGAATGCTGTGCGTGACTCCTGAGCTTGCAGAATAGCACTGTATGCTGTCTGCCAATGCCCTGCTTTCCGTGCAATCTTGGCGCTGATTAACCAAGAACGACCAATTTCTCCGGCAAGAATACCGCAGCGCTGCCGACTATCCAACGCGTCAAAATGTATCCTTTGAGGGCTCTGGGAATTGCTGACCTGATGCCGTAGGCCGTCCTGCGCATGCTCAGAATCGGCTCCATTGTCCTGAATGAGGGTGACGTCGAATTCAAGCGAGTGTTCAGAGTTTTTGTTAGTTCGTCTTGAGCTGAGCTTCGGCGTGCTATACTCATCTGTACTTGCTCAGATGAGAATCGGTGGATCAGTTCCACTTCGTGAACTAGATGGAGATTCAGCACCGCTTCATAGGTGTGTCTGTATTCTCTACCCCCAGATGCAGCGATGGGGTTACCCAAAGTCATACGCGCCCGAGCAAGCGCATCAGCGATAACTTTCGGGTCTCCTTCCCGAATGGCCAGAAGAAGGGAGGCAATGACAACGGGTGGTGTTGACTCGCCAGATCCGTCCACCAAGACCTGAACGTCGTTCCAGTCTCCGATCATCCAAGCGCTCTCGACTTCGAAACCGACAAGCGATTGTTTCCAGTCAGGGTTACGAGTGAGCACACCTTGTACATGAGTTCGCAACGTATCTGGTGCGCATATAAGCTAGAGACTTTGCGAAGTATGAATGAATACCGACCATAGTGACCCAAATTGCGCAAACAACGCAAAAGACCGATGTGATATTCTAAGTTATCTGGGGACTGTTGCAAGCGGAGCTCCCAGCAGCTCTGGGCAGAAGTCCATCTTCCAGTGCTTTCGTGTTGACGGATCTGGTGCTCCAGCGTAGGAGACAGTATCAGAGTCGAAATGCCTTCCATGCCATCTGGTTCATCTAAGTTACAATAGATCTCGTGGAGTCGCTCGTAGCTAGATTGGATCTTGGCGCTATCCGCATTTCGCTGACGGAGAGAAACAAGATGGCGTTCAAAGCTCATCAACGACCTAGCATACGCTTTGCACTGAAAAGCCGCTTTTGCCATGAGGTCTTGGTCAACGCTTGACAATACCGAATCAATTCTTGAGAGCTGCTCGGCGGCACCAAAGCGGTTCCCTCGTGAACGTTTCGCCTCGCTCTTCTTATCGCCCAGATCCCTTCGTGTAAGGCGAGCCCATTTATTTAGATGGTCCAGCAGCATAAAAACGACCTGGAGAATGCGTTGGCCAAAGAACCACCTGTAAGAGGAGACTTTACCTGAGCGCTTAATAACCTCTTGTCTGCTGAAGAGGACGTCCCCTCGTTTACTTGGTCTTTGAGGACCGCGAGAATTTCGGACCTTATGTTCCACATTTTGTCTTCATCACCGGAGACAAGTGCGTGGAGAACCAAATGCGGTAGCAAGTGGTGCGCCACGCCAACATCTTTGTTCCGGACAACGGAGCGAAACGGCTCGAAAATCTTTTGAGCTACTCCCTTGGCCTCAGAAATTAGGCAGGTGGTCCATTGTTGAAGCCATTCACGGTATGTCCCATGTTGAGGATATATGGGGAGTTCGAATGCGGGGAGGGGCTTCTCCTTGATTGTGTAGCGGCTCTCGAGCAGAGGGGTGATGGTCTCGAGTACGTGTTTCGGAAGACTGTCCCATCGTGTTCGAGCTTTGAGCGAGGCCGAAGTAGTATATCTACCCGAAGACATAAGAGACACGTCGAATTGGCAAAATTTAAGCATTTCTTGGATGGCGTATGCCAAATTGGTTTGATAGCCCATGTCACTTGTTGATCGAAAAGCGCTCACAAGGACATCTTTGATGAGGTGCATTGCAAAGAGTATGGACTCTTCTTCTTCAGTAAAGTCCTTGAGGACGATTGGCCTTGAATCGCCCATACCAAGGTCGAGTCTATCTGGATCAAGAGCACCAATTGCGCCAATGCATTCGAAAGCAATCAAGCGGATGTCTTCTATACCATCGACATCTCGGCCCGCAACTGAAGATAGGATGCGAAGAGTGCGACCGATAAGTGTGTTAAAGGAATCTCCCGAAGTACCGCTTTGGAAGAAGTCCCTCTGCCCATCTAGAAGCGACTTTATCTCTTTAAGAGCCTGTTGTGTCACTGTCAGACTGTCACTGGAGACGCGTTCCAACAATCTGTGAAGCCTATCCTCGACGGACCAACGTCCACGTATGGTGCGTAACCTGTGTTGTACGTCGGAAAGCCCCTCTATACATGATAAGTCAACGACATCGCGAAGGCAGTCGGGATCAACGCTGTTTCCAATATCCAGAACAAGGTAGCGCAATATGCTGCTAGCGACGTTTCGTCCGTGGGAGGATAGTGATTTCCAGAATGAGGCTAACGAAGCACTAGTCGGTCCTGCATGTGCCAAACTGTCTTTAGGGTCCAGGGTCTTGAGGAAGACAAACCAGCTATCAAGCGTTACATCTGACAATTCACGGACACCGAGAGTCACTTGTAGGGTGGCCATTATCTAGGGATCATTAAGGGCCGAACAGACATATACGTACTGCACCGCGCTTACCTGAGGTGCAACAATACTTATTTCGGGGCCAACGTGAGTTACTAGTGCGCCGAAGCCACGCAAGGTCTGTTGCTTAGAGGCCATGGTTTCGCGCCCCTGGACACCTTGTAGTTTGTCTACAAGGTACGAAATGAGACCCAGAATATTGGATTTCAATAACTTCCCAACGCCGCCCGCAGAAGGCGCCTTCTTTCGGCCCTTGGAGGAAGGAAGGATCCCCTCAAGTTTGCATAAAGCTTGGACTGCCTGATTCTCTATCAGGACGTAATAGAGGGAAGGTAGCATTGCGAGCATACCTCGTTCACTTTCTTGGGATCTTCGGACCCCAGCAGGAAGACGAATGTGCCTAGTAATTCTGCGGTACAACTTCGGACCAAGGTCTGAGCGTTTATGCTACCAGGCGTCGGCATGATTTGCAGAATAAACGCAAGCGCATTGTCGGTTTGAGTTTTTTCGGGAAGGAGGAAAACCTGTGTCAGGATTTCTTTTGAAAAATCTAAAAAGAGTTTTGACGGAAAGAGGCCCAAGCTTTGTGCGATCTTGTCAACCACGACACTGTTGCAGCTCGCAAACAGCAAAGGAAGTGTGTGAATCAAGGTACCCGATATAAACTCAGCGGGTTCTTGGGAAATAAGACGACAAGTTTCCAGGAGCAATGCTGGTTGGTGAGGCCAGTGGGTAATTAAATAACGGGCAATTTCGCCAATGTACGGGTCGAGCAGCTTGTAAGGTGTCTTTCCGTAAAACCTTGCCAGTGACATCAACTGTGGCACTTGGTGATCAGCCGATGTGAGGTATTGGTTACCAGATTTACCTGCATGTACGCAATGCCTTTCAGAGCGGGATTAGGATCGGCCAGCCGAGATATCAGGCAGCTTATTGCAACGCTCAGGAAATTAGCCGTTGTTACTCTGAAAGATGATGAGTAGACTGTTTACGACATCGGACCAGTATCCTGACCTCCCGACACGCCCAACAGTTATGAGAACTGTTTCTTTGACGGGATCTCGTGCATCCCTCAGTAGTTCATAGAACTTGTCAAAGACTCCCTCCGCGCGAATCCAAGAGACCTGTCCAACACGATTGTAATAGGAAATGATCTCCACAAGGACCTGGCTGGGTAGATTCAGGATACCGTGAGGGAGGACGGACGGACGCAACACTGACCCTGCGCTGAGCCTGACTGCTCTATCCTTATGTGCCAGGAACTTGTACATCTCGGTAACAAGATCATCCACTTCCTCCAATCCAAGATCGATCGAGTGATGCCGAACAGCATAAGATAGGGCCTGGTTACCCCACTTGCGTACAGTAGCTGTAATCTCGCTCGAGTTGCCTCGCAAAAGTTGTCGTATCGCAATTTTGTAGGTTGAGAGAAGCAATAAGTCTTGGCTCGCGGATCCCAAGCACTCTGAATCTCCGCCATGCGCGAGAGGACAGACAGACTCAGACAACGCTTTTGCAACTAAAGCCCTCCGTTGAGCATCATAACCGACGAATGACTTCCTAAATATGAATGACGACCAGGGCCCCGATTAGAGCACTGGCCACTCACTGGGCTACTCTTTCCCGGATGAACTGGCAAACGGCCGCGCCAGAATAACTTGTACCTTGGCCAAAGAGAGAGTTTATCTCCCTTGATTCCTCCGGGTCCGAGAAAACTGATTGCATGAGCGTCCGTAGTTGTTCTACACTCGACGGGAGGTCCGTGGAGACGTCGACATTGCTAGCATCGGTATGTGCAGAGGCTAGCTCAGCCAGGCGATGGTCTATAGCATCAAGCTCGGTGCGTGCGATATCACGGTAGGTATCCGAAGACAAAACCGTTTTGGCAACGTTCAGGGCTCCTATACCAAGAAGTGGAATGACGCGAGAGATGTATAACATCGCCAAGCTCTTTATTGCAAGAATGAGCACTCAAAAGGCATTCTGGAAGCGCTCTGTTTGCACTTACGGTGCCACTCTCATCGTCGCTCCCCATTTGCGCCATAGAAGACACGATCGCGAGGTTGCTAGCACTTATAAAGCGCTCTTGAGGCTCCAGGTGCCCAACCAGCAGGGTACGTAACATGTCGTCCTCCACCGAGGTATATTGACTACTCAACCGATGGAGCAATAAACGAGAAAGCATCTCCGCATAAATATTTCTTTGGATAGAAGTACGTTGCACACCCATGAGCAGTTTTGTTGCGGAACAGATACGAATAAGATGGGTTGCCTGCGTCTCTGACACCATGGGCCAGTCCTCATTAGAAAGGCACGAGTCGAAAACAGACTGCATCAGTTTTGATAATCGATGTGCGAGGTCTGCACAAAGTGGCTGCGAAGAGACAGGAGGGATTGTCGACTGGGTCAATACATCAAAAAAGAGACAAAGCAAATCGACAGCTTCGGTGGGGCTTCTGATAAAGAAGGACAGCACATCTTGTACATTGGACTGCGCTCAAGTTAGCCAAATGCAACGATCACCAGCAGAGTCCGAGTACCTTATCCGGTATAGAAGCGACCTCCCTAACATGCGGTTGTTGAAGTGGTGACAACTCGAGCGGAAACACCAGTGTGGGATTCCCGAGTACCATGGCTAGAACGTTAAACGAGAGCAAGAACGTACCTGGGAACGCTCACCTTCACCGATGCACAAGCAGCCCGCATAAAAACTTCGAAAAGCTTCCCATGTAGGGTTTTCTATGCCTCCAGAGCCCAGGCTATCGCCTAAGTATCGCATGACTTCTGTCGCGACGGATAGACACTTGTCTCGTAATTGCTTAGGGGACGGAATGCCTTCTTTGACGGTTATATCGCCATCCTGGCGGCAATCTAGTACATGGCAAAGGATTATCAACCGCACTAATGTTTTCAGCGCGAGATGAGAGGCGGTGTCAAACAAGTTGGAGAATCTGCAGAGGAAGAGGTGAAAGACATCAACGGTTGCATTTACTAGGACAGCCTTTTCATGTAAGATATCCCACGTCCCTGCACTGACAGAAGGGAAGGAGGAGAGGACGTAATCGGAGAGTCCGGACAAGATTGGGATCCAGGTCTCTAGGTGAGGATGTTTGACCCTGTACGGGTGGCATGTTTGATTGTCTGCTATGGTTTGTAGGAGAAAGTCCCGTAGCGCAGCAGGTGAATCAGAAGATGCAGAACTCTGAAACGTCAATAATGGAAATGGGGGTGAAGAAGGCGCATCCATGGGATGTCCGAGTCAAAGTACTACTACAGTACGACGCGACGCGTCTCGTCTCGCCTCGACGCGTTCCTACAGTAATAGTACTGTCCCACGGTCACTTCCGACCAGCCCTCCGCTTTTCTCTAGCCTTCTCCCGTTCCAGTGCCTTCTCCTCCGCCCTTTCCACCTCCATACCCCCAAACACCTTTTTCATACGCTGGTGGTAGGACTTGTCCTTCTCATGCTGCCGTTCCTGCTCTACTGTAGCCAAGAACCTCGCGTCCTTCCGTAACTCCCGGATGGCACCCTTCCTCTCTTCTTTATATTGCTTGCGGTTGTGTGCTTGGAGGCGTAAGGGCTGGCGCGCTTGGAGCGAGAACTTCAAGAGCTTTTGAATGGTGGTTATGGTCTGAGTTATTCGGTCCTGTACAAGAATTCAGGGACAAGAAAACATGAATGAATTCTGGGCATTACCTGAAGCGTAGGACATAGGACGTCGGAATTGGCACCACTAAGCACCTCCAGAACAGGGCTGTACAGTTCAACAAACCCGTCCAGGGCCTTGTATAATTCAGAAAACCGGGCCAGGAGATCGATAGCAAGACCTAAAAGATCAACATTCGCTTGTGCGCTGATTTGTTCGTCGCCGATGACAGTGACTAGGTCTGGTCGGTTCACCGTCAAATTTGTCGCCTCGCCCTTATCAATAACACAGAGTCGTTCGTTGTGTCTTAGGTATGAAAAAGTGCTCTTCTCCGATCCATTGGAAGCACCTCTCCTCGGCGACAAAGATTGAACAACGCCGATCAAGAAATTGATGGCTTCAGGTACGAACCGCTTGGATAGGCTCTCATACTGAAGAAAAAGAGTGCAGAGGAACAAGCCGCTGGCGGCGTCGGCAAGAGATCTTATCTTGCATAAGCCAAGATAGGACCCCATCAGGAGGCGCGCCGGAGAGACAACTATATGATGCATATCGCTTGTCGGCCATAACGCTCCCAAAACCCGCAAAAGGACCAGTTCGGGAAGACCAGGCCAGGTCTTGGCTCCGCGGTTTAGACCTCGCTTGAGATTTTTGTGCATCAGCACCAACTTTCCGATAAAATGGTCTGCGATCTGCCTAGGGTACATTTTGGTGAGCGTGCGAAGGTGGAGAAGCAAGCCGGAGATGAGAGCTAATCGTGGACTTGGAGGCGATACCACGTGGAGAATATGGTCAATGAGGACACCTCCAAATGCCTGAAATGTTTTGATGTAAGGCAATGGGCAGGACATGAATTCGTGGCTCACCTGTAGCTTTGAAGGGTTTTCTGGGCTTAAGCTGGGATGATGAAGAGTGCGAATGCGCTCAACGACGGTTAGACTATCCTGGTCCGCGAGGCCACCAACGATGTCAAGAAATTCCTCGTGTGATGAGGGACAAGGGAATGTGTAAGGGAGTTCATTGGAACTCGTTGACCCGCCGTGCGCTCTTTTCTCCGAACCCGATGTTGCTGGATCCGTCACACTAGGAAGGCCAGACCAAGGAGGGGCAGGATCATCCTCTCCACTTGTACCGTCTTCCGACGTGCCGCTCCCATTGTCGCTGCCATCATGCTCGGAATTACCGTCTTCGCTGGCACCATCCAAGTCTGATCTTAAGCCCACACCCAGCCTCTCCAAGTCACCGACATCACTGAAGTCGTCTTCGAGATCGTCTCCGCCAATGGGTCGCTTTCGCTTTCTTGGTTTCTCGCCTTCACTGCTTTCATCATCATCCTCTCCGTTCATTCGTCTAATACGTTGACGCTCCGCCTTTTCTAGAGCAGTTTTAGCCTCCAAAGCTAGCTCCTCCTCGGTTTTGGTTCGATCTTTTGGTTTCGACCGTTGATCAAAGACCAACTCTCGCACAAATTGGTCATACTGCCGGTCATGATCTTCCCTGGAGGTTTCAAAAGCTTGTGAGCCAACATCCTTTTCAACGGAACCCGACACAAGATCTGGCCTCGAGAGCAGGTTACGAATGGTATCGAGCTCGCGATCGAGCTGGTGGCGAATGTCATTGGCTTCTTCTTGTTGCTTCCGTCTCAGAGCCTGAAAAATGTGCATTGGACATCATTTACAGGTATACAGAAGACATTTGAATGTACCTTGTGTTCTTTGCTCTTCGCAATAACCTCGGCCATCACCTCTGCCTTGGATTTCGGACGTTCTGTCTAGGAGAATGAGATTAGCTAGAGAATATCCGATACATACATAGACCAACTTCACTCTCATCCTCACTCTCGCTTCCAAACCCTCCAAAGTGCGACCCCTTGACAATATTGCCGTCAATCTGACCTGAGACCGGTCAGTACGAGTAAACTGACAGTAATGGATTGCGAACCCTTTGCGTCCTCTTCATCACTATCAAGCCTCAATCCTACATCGTCGAAATCATCGAGTTTGGACAGGCTTTGACCATAGTGAGTCAGATCGACGTCGTCCTCGAGATTGAAAGCACCGTTTGAAGCGCGCTGCCTCTCACGAGTAAAACGTTCAAGCATACGTTCTTCTGGCGTAAGAATAGGGTCATTTTCGCCAAAGCGCCTGTCAATTATGCCGCCCACGCGACCCTTCTCCTCGAACTCTTTAAGAAGAGTTTTCTTTCGCTAAGAAATGCTGAGTAATAGGACGGTGAGGAGTAATACACTCCACTCACCAAATCGATACCTGCCTGCTTGCTCTGCGCTGGCTTCCCAGACACACCTTTCAACTTCCGCCCTCCGACATCGTGTTTCAACTTTGTGACCTTGACGTCAAATGGATTCAACTTCTGCTGGATGTCGCGCAGCCTAGCAGCACGCTTCACAGTGTCCTTTTCCTCAATTTGGACGCGCCTCCGTTTTCTCCCGGGTCGAGATTGCCTTGAGAGACCGGCTTGCGATAACGCCGATTTGAGTTGCGATAGCTGCGAGCCTTTGCCCATGTTCTGTATAATGGGCGGGTGATAACTTCCGCTCCAAGTGACAAAGTCCGGTCCGGCAAAAATGCAGCCACAGTCCCGATTACTGTAACTCCGGATTGGGCCATGTGTGTCTGCGCGTCTGTGTGCGTCTGTGTACGTGACTCGGTGTACTCGGTGTGTTTCAAGTGTTCAGTACTTTCGGTAAGTTACATTCAACTGTTGTTTCAGCTTCACTCTTTACACCCCAAGGCCTGCGGCCAGCGCCAAGCAACAACTGTACAGTCATGGCACCTATCTTGCGCTCCAACACCACCCCGAACGGCAGGTCCGGCATCGAATCAACCAAAACAACCCCGACAAAATCGCCTCGTAAGGTCCCTCATTGCAGCAAGTGCCAACGGCCCCGAGCGGGTCACCCCCGCCAAGGATGTCCTTACACCCAATCACCGCGTCATGCAGTGCGACAAGACTTATCCGCCTCGATGGATTCTCTCACTATTTCACCAACGAAACTTAATGAACGCCGGCGTCTACCAGCTCATGAGATCACACTTGCGTCCCTCACCACGGAGTCCAGTAACATCCTAAACAGGCTCATTCAGCCCGAAAATACGTGTGAAGATTTCTCCCTCGCGGATGGGAACGTTGGAACAGGCCCTATCCCGGAACTTCAGCAAAGTCCCAGTGCTTCCTCAAGGCCACCCTTCAAGGAGGGTAGGATTATGCCTGGAACACTCGTCACGCCAGCCCCAAGCTTTTTGACGGAGACGGCTCAGCTGAGGGAAACACCCCAGCCCAGCTGTCACTTCGATAGCAAGGCGTCAATCGCTATGCCGATGGGTACTCCCCCTCCTCTTGCCCGTTCCATGAGCGTGGAAGAGAGGACCGTCTTCTTGGATGGACTCTCAGAGCTGTCACGGGGACCACCTGCCACGGTGTACTCCATTCACGTGCTCGAGTTGCAGCACATGGTCGAATCTGCAACAAAACTTGGATTTCACACAGGCGTTGTACTCCCCAAGACGGGTCCCAGGGAGGAAGGACTGCTGATCCTCGGGAGAGATCCCCGGGCTGTAGAAGACTTAGCTGCAAGGTTGTCGCAGGAAGGTCCCAAGCAGAGTGGCGTACGCGCGATTGCTGGTGGGGTCGTTGCAGGAGCGGTGGCGACTTTTACTGGGCTAGCCCTGGCCTGACTGATGTTTTTCTTCTTTTCCTCTTTTGGTTTATTGCCGCACCATGTCCACTATGTCTTCCCGCTTGCATTGACCGTTTGTAGCATAAATAAATACAGCAAATAGTCCATAGTGTCTTGAATAGTGTTTAAGAATTTGCTCGGGAACGTGTTAATTACATCAATCAAGATTCATGCGGTCGGTTCAAATCCCCGGACGAGGCGATAGAAAGGGGTGGATACAAGGTACATGTCAGTGGGTCACAAGTACAAAAACAACCGAGCCACATGGCACACCACGAGTTGAGACGTTCAGGTGGAAAACTGCGGGGTGATGTAACCATTATGTGGCGCAGTGCTGTACCATGTCGACTTGAGCATTGCTAAGATATAAGATCAATGGCAAGTGAGATTTCACCATGTAGGGAAGCACTTGAGATGGGCTGATTGCAACCAGGTCAGCAGATCTAGAGGTGTATGAACTGCAAGTAGATAGATTGCAAAGGAATATAGGTTACTCCCGATTCTTTACACAATGCGTACACACAAGCTGAGGGACAGCTACGCGATATTTAGATCTTTGTGTATGACGAGCAGGCAGGACACTCCAAAGGAAGGTCGGGTGCAACAACCTATCTGCAGTGAGGTATCAGCGCAAGAAGAAGTGGTAAAAGGCAAGTCCATGACTATTAGCTAAATACACAGCCAAAAGACAACAATGCAGAGGTTACACCAAGCACGTGCAAAGAAAGGCTCAGCGCTCAGGACTCCTGTCAGAAGGGATTTATATTCCACGACACGTAGACGTCTTAAAATACAGAATTTATAATACAAAATAATAGGTTGACAGATTATAAGTCTAGAGCGGTGTCATGGGCGTCTCACGGTGCCGAGGAATGCGTTGTCCATTCATTCGGAGATCCAAATATGGGCGGCCAGGGCGGAGAGGGAGGAGAGCAAGGAGAAATGAAGGGGGTGGAGAGGTGGAGGGAAGGTCGAGCAGGGCAACAGTGGACGGCGCAAGAGCGGGAGAGAGAGAACCTGATTGGGAGGGATCCACCCCTTCCCCTCAAACTTCGAATTCCCATGGGAAGAAAAAAAAAAGGGGAGGGTGGGCGGACGTGTCGAGTCGAGTGGCCAGATCGTCGGGAATGTAAGGAACCGATAGGACGGCCTTAAAAAAAGAAGCGTGACTGTGACATATGTTGATGTACTAAACCGAAAAAGGGAAGCACAGGATAAGGTGACCCGAATCGGTACAAAACCCCGCGGCGTGATGACACGGTGACCTTCCAGGAAGCGCTTCCCTTCGACCCCCACATCCTCTCACACTCGCCCATCCCGTCCCTCTATTTCTTAATTTTATTGTCTTTCCTTTTCGTGCATCGTCTCTTTCATCCCCAACCTCTCTCTTCGTCTCACACCTCTTCCCTTTGACCGTCCCCATCCCTTTGTCTATAGCCACAATTCGATGGACTCTTTCCATTTCGACTCTTTCTCCCCATCCCCATATTTTGGCTCATCTGCCCCCCGCACACCTTCCCCTCGCACTTCCATCTCTTCTGACGAAGTCCCTTCCCCCGCTCACTTCAAAGTAGAGCTCGAACCCTCTTGCGATATCTTCTCTGATCACATGGTTGACGATCATGCAGTACCTTCTAAAGGCCATCATTCTCTTTGGCAGGGTCTCTCCCACCAATCCCTACCTTTCAATGGCTCACGCGGCTCTCTTCTCGGCGAGCTTTACGATCATGATTTACCTGTCGAGCAATCCGCTAATCTATATGACCACCCCAACGATGGCGAGTGGCCCCCTCAGCTCCCTCGTCCACTTCACCCTCCTTCCCAAGACTTAGGTGCTGTGCGAAGGGCCACCTACCCTTATGTTCGCCAGGATCGCGACGCCTCAGCACCCTATTCCCAAGCGCCGTTTATTCCCCAAGATTGCGAGCCAATGCACAGTCCCTATTCTCGCGCTGATACCCTCTATGGGGAGCCTCTTCCTCTTATGGACAATTCCCCTCAACTCATCTCCATTGGTCCGGATAGCCATTCTTTTCATCATGGTCATTATGATGTGTCTGTCTCTTCGTCTCCCGCCTCATCATACGTCGAGTTTGAAAATCTCGATCATAATGTAAAACTGGAGGAGTCCGCGCCAGTCATTGTTCCCTCACAAACCTGCCTTTATCGTCCCCCCTCATCAGGCGCCATACACCCCATGTCTTATCTCCCTGCTCATACCGGTCTTCCGGTCCAGCACACTGATGACGCTGCCTCCAAAGAGACGCAATACCTTCGTCGCCGGTGTTTCAACTGCTCTCAGACTGAACCACCCAGCTGGAGACGTTCTACTCTCAATCCTGGCAAGATCGTCTGCAACAAGTGTGGCCTTTACGAGCGTACACACCTACGTCCGCGACCCTTACGGTTTGATGAGCTCCGGACGGGCAACAAGTCGCGCAAACAATCCAAGAGCGTTTCCGGTTCCGCAGCTTCCAAGTTGGTCAAGAAAGAGGTTGAAGCTCAGGCGATGTCTCGTCGTGCGTCTGTGTCTTCTTCCTCATCCTCTGTCCACAGTAGCAGCGATTGGGATGACTCAGGTTCGTTGACGAACCTTCTGACTAATAAGTTCCCTATTGACTAAGTTTTGAAGTGTCTGTTTATTCTTCGGGGTCAGCACCGCCGTCGTCCTACAACTCTCCCGCTGTCACCACTTTTGCCCTGCCGCTGGAACGTTCTTCCCAGTCACCACCTCTAGGCTCTCGTGATGGCGGGATTCGCCTCCCCAATACCCCTCTATCAGACATTGCCTCCCTTCAGTCCATGCCAGCGTCACCACGGAAGGCTGTGACATCGCCTGATTACGGCTTATCACCTGCTATTCAAGGCGATTACTACGGCCGCCGGACATCACTCCCTGTGGATATCCCAAAGGCACCTATTGAAATGCCCGAGATTACCGGCTGGCAGACCGTGCCCATGGGTGGCTCCCCACCAAACAAGTCAACCAAGCCGAGCGCTTTACGGAAAGCAGTTGCCGCGTAAATTATTTTTCCAGCCTGGCCCCCTCTTGTTGCGCCCTAATTGCTGTGAGATTACGCTTTATCTATGTATTTATTCTATTTTTTTTTTCTCGCAAAATGGCCGTTCCGCTGCTCTCACTGATCGCCAGCACATCCGCATGTCCTCTGGAGCGTTTTCTACCTGTGGCTAGTCGCTTCGTCATTGTACTCATCGGCAATGTATTCATTCCTATCTCGCATGGCGTATTATTTTCTTCCTTGACTGACGCGTTTGATTAAATTTATTTTTTGCGGTGCCTTCTTGCTTGGGACGTTACACCCGGTCTCGTCTTACAGTCCTGTAATGTAATCATAGGTAGAAATAACGAACTTCGATGAAATGAAATGGCAACAATGGTGCGGGCGGTCATCACAAGGTTTCGTGAATTGCCGCCGGTTGCGGTATGGTTGATAATTACAATGTCGTGGTGGCGGCTCGAGCCGAATCAGCCGACTATACCATTACGCCGTCGAGCTGAAGCGGTGGTAACCAGTGCCACGCAGGGGCTACAGGAGGGGGGACGTGCTTCACGTATTGATGGGATGCGATGCGACCCATGGTCCGTAATGGTAATGTAATGAAACACTAACGAAGAGTCAGCCACTAGTACATACAGCCTCCATAAGGAAGGGCGCAGGGGTGCCGTAAAGAGGTGGTCCGGCCCAAAGGCTTAGTGATATGGGAGGGTGCCCAGCCTCTGCGGCGCCATTGACAAACGCATGGAAGGCGCTGATTGGATTACCACAATGGTGGAAAAACTCCGAGAGGCAACTAGCGTGGGCGCGTGGGCATAATAATTTTAGGAAGACGGACGGGATACTTTGGAATGGTGGACCGGGGCTCAAACGTGCGGGGGGCGAGAGTCCAATCGAGTTCCCCTACATACGAGTCATTCCCGCAACAGAGATGAGAGTGGAAACTCTGTTCCGTCAAGCTCGCTGTATTTGGCGATGGCGATGGCGATGGGTTTGGCACATGGGAAAGAGCGCCGAACAACCGGGTCCGGTCGGATAAGGGATTTTTTGTTTTATTTTGTTTTTCCCCCTACCTAGAACTGGCCAATATGCCGGAATCGAGAGAGAACGCCGAGTTGGCCGCTAAAGGGATTCACCCACGCAGCTCCTCCCCCAGATTGCTCGATTGGTTAGGTTCAGGCCCTGTCAGGTCGTCAGGGACTGGGTGTATTGGGATGTGCGTTCTTCTTCTCTGCTTGCTGCTCTGCATTGGCATTGAGACGCTTTCCTTCTTCTTTTCTTACGGCACGCCACAACAAACAAGCAAACAAGAGGAATACAAACACGGAGTGGGCGGTTGCCTAATTCTATTGCAATTGCAATTACACTATTACGCACCGCCTTTTCAGCGGGGCTTCAATCGGCCGCCGTCATCTTGGGATCGGTTGCATTCAGTTTTCCAATTTCCCAGGGTGCTTCCCAGAACCTTGATCGGGAACGACGCGCGCACATGTGTCCGTGTCCGGGCGGTGCACTCACCGGGACAAAATAAGCAAAATAGTCTCTCCCTCATCCGTGAAATCGCACACAATCCGCGGACATTATCAGGGACCAGTCAACGTGAAACGTATACAATATTACTCTTATGGGTCAATACATGCCGGTGCGACTAGGGTATTGGAACGTATATATTTACCGTACCGTGCCGATGGATATATGTTCCTTCGTTCGTACCAAGGTATCACGAGGGGTTGCCGGTCGGGACGTTGGTCCTAGTGCGCAAAACTACGTTCAAAGTGGGACAAGAAGAAAAAAAAGAAATGACACAGCCCACAGGGCCCGCCCATCGACCAGTTGTGGCAGCCGCCTGACGAATATCTCCGCTCGTCTTCACAGCCCCCCTCATTCCGGGTGGCGGTGTCCCTGACCTCGTTCCCATACACCTCCACTTAGACATCAAGAATGTTGCGTCCCCCCAAATAAGGCAAATCCGAGGAGCACAGGGACTTGGGGAATGGGCGTCGCTCACTGGGAACTCCCGCGCTTTCTACTGGAATCGACCACCTTTCCTCTCTTCTTCTCGTCCGATTCCCACACGAGGCGTGACATCGCCGAAAGCACCCGAGCCGTCAGCCGAGACGCGACCCACTGGGAAAGCATCCCCCCTGGGATAAGGCCTACCAAGTCCTTCAGGTCCCAGACATCCCTGTGATGGATAATCCTTCCCTGTTCGTTGAACGATAGTCGGGTGAAGACGTGGAGCTTCAGGTGGAGGGGGCTAGGGAAGGGGAGACCGATACAAGGGACTGTGAGCGTCGGTAGGGGCGGTCCGCTGAGACCTGAAATGGACAAATGCAGCGAGCGGGTGGATGAATTACGCTGTGCCTCTGACGTGAGAGCATATGGTTGAGCGGCGTTCATGTGGCCGAAATAGCGCTCGGAGTGCAGCCCGGGAAAGAGAAGTATATTGAGTGTGTGCTCCACAATGCACCGCCTATGCCCATCTGACAAGAGCAGGATGATGTGAGCCAGGCCAGCCCATCGAGAAAAACCATAGATAGGAGAGATAATCGAGCGCTCGGGCCTGGAAGCTTACTCACCGAAACTTTCGTTCTCGCACACATCATCAACCTCCGTCCACATCCGGGAAATCTGAAACCAAGACTCTCGTTCCGTCGGGCTGTGAGCCCAGCCACAGAGGCTGCGCAACAGTGACGTGGGCTTAGGAGCGTCTAATTCGGCCAATTGTTGAGAAAGAGAGTGGACGTCCCCAATAGCATCGCGAGACGTCGCAGTGATGACTGGATTCTCGTAACTGGGTTGGACGGAGTAAAGTCAAGATGGTGTGAACGTGCACGAAATGGGGATATGGGGCTTACACTGGCGGAAACGTATTAATAGCCAAATACAATTAATCTAGAAGCGATGACTTTACCTGCATCCGCCTCGTAGAATCGGCTGAGCGTATCCCAGGACACAGGATCCGCCTGGCTATACACAAGGTTGCAGACTTCTATCGCTGCTGTATGGCGTGAGACCAGGGAAGCATCTGATCTGGTGAGCTGACGACGATACTCTGTAGAAGGAAAGACGATAGTAGAGGCCATGGGCGTAAAGCGTTATCGCGAACTGGAGGGAAGAGATTGAAGCTGGAGATGATAGCAGAGACTGGTTGGCAATGCGGCAGTGTGCCTTACTTGTCCTTGTCTTGTCCAGTCTCGTCGTCCAGTCTCCACACCCGTTGTCACGTGTCAAAATCGTGCTCACCAGCTGTCACGGTCAGCACGCAACTATTGTAGACCTTCCCATGTCTTTCCAGCATGCACCCGTCACAAAAGGTCTTTTCATTCAAGTTTCAGTACACACCCAGTCTAATCGGTCGGCGCTCTCGTAGGAGTTATGATGGCCCTCGCCATCTCATCCATCACTGTTGCAATATTCGACGCGAAGCAATCTTTTCACTTGCAAGTACGCACCTTGAACGTTTCGTCGCGATCTTTGAGCATCAACAGGTGGTCTTAGCTTGTCCCACACATATCGAGGGATCACCAGGTAACGATGACTCGTCGTTCACCAGGCGCTCCAGGGTCCTCACACATTCTCGTCTAGTATTGGCGGTTCTTCGGCCATCATGTTGCGTTCTCCAATTCGAGCGAACTCTTTCTTTGGGAACTCATTCTCTACAATATGGGCGTGAGCATTGAACGACAATTTGGATGTGTGAAATACGCCGTGAGGTTTTTAGGCTCATTATAGTTTGTTTCCTCTCCTCATGTATATTCCAGTCCTTCCTCGTGGTATCCACGCTGTTGGTCACCGCACTCGAGCTTCTGTCGCTTCTCGCGCTCCATCGGTTTGGCCCTAGTTTCAATGTCATACCTTCTGGCCCAGTGGGCCTAGCCTTCAGTTTACTATACCAATATTTCATTCTCGTGCCTGCAACATACCATTTTCGCGTTTTCGGAGTCACGCTTTCGAACAAGGTATTTCTTTACACACTCGCATTGCTGGTAAGCAACCCTCTTGAACCCTAGGTGAACCCATTCTGATTTTATATCCGCCTGCCTCGTTCTCCAGCTTGCATTCAGCCAGCCGTGGTCTACTACACTCGTCACAGTGCTTGGACTTTCCACCGGAGCCCTATACCGCTCCGATATTGCCAATTTGAAGGGCTATCGACTGCCTCCCTGGTTCATCCGACTATCCTCCCGTTATTTACTCTCGCTTGTTGGAGAGACTCGGGCCGTTCGTCGTACTAATCGCGCTTTACCCGTTACTGACCTGTCCGAGACGACACCTCGATTGGAGGACGAGGTGGTTACTACTGCCCACCCCCCACGCGGGGAGCGTGCCGCTCGCTTAGCCACCGATTCACGAGAAGCCGCCACCGAGCAACCTGGGCCATCAGTCATGCGGGAATGGGTCAACGAGCTTACGGGGAGGGTAGACCGTGCCTCTACAGGCATCCGCGTTCCGACCGAAGATGAGATATCCCAACTCACGGGTATTTTCCCGGACCTGCAGAGGGACGTGATCGTTGCTGCTCTTCAGCGCAGGTGTGTCTTTCTCGTTTCTGGGGTTTTCGTGGCATAACAATCAATCGGTGCAGTCCAAACATAGAAGGGGCAGCAGAGACTCTTCTCAGCGCTTCATGAATGCGGAACATACCCTTGGCGACGCACGTCATCGGAAGTGTTCACCTGAGGTTCTATATGTAATCCCTGGATCCATTCCCGAGATACAAACACGATCTTCTCTCCCTTGCGATTACATTTGTTGTAGTCACATCCAACATCATTAGGTTGTACACAGAACAACAGGGACATGTACACATTTTGTCAGGGCTCTGCCTCTTCCTCAGAGGCCGCACCTTCTTCCTCCTCGCCAACGAATGCAGAGAAAGGAACGGCATATAATCGGATGACCGGCTGCGGAGGGAAAATGAACATGAGCGGGGTAATGAGGCCTATCGCTAGCCGGCACGAGAAGTGCGCCAGAATCGCGACCGAGGAAGCGATGCCGTGAAGCGAAAAGAAGGGCACATACTTTGTTTGGATCCTTTACCAGGACATATTTGCCTTCGGGCATCTTCAAGCACAAGTCGGCGACAGTCCTAACTATCCCCCAACCGTTCGCCAAGGAAACATTGAGCTGAGCGGCGAAATCCAGCGACCGCATGGAGGCGGTGCTCAGGATGACATGCCGAGTGTTGTCACGGGGATTCGCCCTTGAGACGTAGCTATCAGAAAAGGTGTGAGTGGCGTGCAATGCGAGTCAAATTTCAACTGGAGACCTTACCCAATTTTCATTTGTTCCGCGCCAGCTAAGACGCTCTGAACCGACCATTTCGCGAGCTTGCAGCTGTTATTTTTCATCTCAGTTGCAACGACCGCTCCACGTTGAGAATCCAGCTTTAAACGCCAATCCGGCGCACCTCCAGCTCCGGTTGCACGGGGATCGAATTCGTTCAGCGCACGGACGGTGATCAGACCTTGCCCTTGCAGCGGGTTCCCTTGACCAGGTAGATAAGCATCTACCTCAGTCCGCACGCAGATCTTGATATCTTCGTCTTCTGTAATGCCGAGGTCGAAAACGCGGTACCTATATCCACACGAGGCAAGAGGTTCCGTCTCGTCCGGACCATAAAATGGATTGGGCTTCTGGAACTCTATCGCGGGTGGAGGGGAGGCCTCAATGACGGACTGGAAACCGAAGTTTTGGTTAATATAAGTCGCCTCGAGGGAGAGTGACGTCGCGGTGTTGATGGAAGATGTTTCGGGGACTTTTTCGTTTGGATTATTGGCATTCGGAGCGGTAGGATCTTGGGGTGGATCCGCCGCATTTTCATTGACGGTGACCGTGTCAAAAGGGCCGCCATCTCTCTTGTCAAAGAACACCTTATCGCCCTCACGGACAATGACTATATCCCAGGGGTAGACGGAACGCGGTGCACACATGAGGACACTTAGAATAACATCCGTCGCGTATATCGCCGCCGTGCCTCTGGACGCAAGCTAACAAAGTAAGCTCAATATCAGGATTCTTGACACGTGAGACGGAACGTCGATACCTGCTGTATGATAGGGTCATCCGACGTGGTTGTGTTGTACTTGATCCGGTCAACAGGCTGAAGGGGACGTTCTGTCTTGGTGGTGATACGATCGTAAGCTTTGTTGTAGGGATAGAGGCGACCGTATGACTCGCTAATGTGAATCAGCTTTGCCGAAAAAGGCATCGGAGAAGAAGAAAGTACAGTTCTTCAGGCTCATCGACTTCGAGCCTCAACTTCGCGAGACGATGGAACTCGATCTCCTCCAGCATCTGCCAACTGGGATCGATAGCCACTGAGGACTCGCGCGTGCGATTGTTCTTGGGACGAGATTGGGCATAGTATTCGCAGAGAAATATCGACAACTGCTTACTTTGTCCCAGTCACGCCATCCTCTCCTCCCGCCCCGCTGCCCCCCACCACGGTTGTTCGAAAAACCCCCACGGCCGCCCCTCTGAGAACCACGCGCATTGTAGGAGGTAGTGCCGCGGCTGGTGCCCCTTCCTCTGCCAAACGCACCACCTCGACGGGGAGCGCCAGTCTTGTTGTCTACGAGGGAGAAGCTCGATTCATCCTCAACCTGGAAAGCAAACGCGCTCGGAAGGCCACTCCCGAAGGCTTGCACGGCATCCCTACGACCGCGAGCACCGGTTCTGGGATTGACGGCGGCGCCAGATGCGGTCTGTCGATTATCTCCAGAGATATCGTTCCAGTCGGCGAATCGACCAAGTTTATCTGACTTTGAATAAGGAGCGTACGGGATATCCTTGAACTTGAAGGTCTCAGGGAGATTGGAGGACGATGGTCCCCAGCTACCGTCTGAATTATCGTGAATTGGAGGCAGTGAGAACGAAGCCATTTCAGACAAGTAAGAAAATAAAATTGGAAATAAAGGATTATCGTGTCGCGAGTGTGGCGTGTGAAAACCAAACTACACTCCTCGACACACCAAAGATGAAGTACGTTCAGTTGCTCAATCTCAATCCAGCTCAAGCGCATTTGCCCACTCGTCTGCTGCAGCGTTGTGCGAGAAATCAACAGAATCAACGAACGGGAGCTCGGGTTTGGAGCAGGTGGTGCCTCTTGGCATGACGAATATAAAGGTGTGTAATGGACTTGCCACTCGCCGACATATCAGATTCAGCCTACATATTCATTGGCGGGCTTCATTACGACCTGACTGAAGGGGATGTTATCACAATATTCTCACAGTAAGCTCATAAAGTTCTCTGCGTCACTCTTTTCCTATAGGTATCGCAGATATGGCGAAGTCACCGACGTCGATCTTCCTCGTAACAAGGAGACGGGGAAAACCAGGGGCTTTGGTTTCCTCATGTATGAAGACCAGCGATCTACTGTTCTTGCGGTTGATAACCTCAACGGCGCAACGGTATTAGAAAGGACACTACGTGTTGACCACGTTAAGAAGTACCGACAGCCAAGAACGAAGGGTGAGGACGGCGAATGGAAAGAGGCCGAAGGACAAAGCCTCAATG
>WNGR01001657.1_pt1 | contig 24762 bp, 18 predicted proteins | sample 5407581 | NCBI WGS metagenome assembly WNGR01 (sample SAMN13153383, study PRJNA577476) | soil metagenome | isolation source: 80 cm soil or saprolite under Garry oak tree replicate 2 | place: USA:California | collected 2016-06-15
GTAGTGACCAGGCGGGGCTGTCCAGAACCAGCGCCCGTGCCTCCTCCCCCTGGCCCTCATACAGCACATAGGCCTGAGAGGAGGACGACCAGGTGAGCGTATAGTCTGCGCTTTTTGGCATCGCATGCTCCTTCACGTGTGTTGGCAGGACTGTGTTACCCAACAGGGTGTTACCTACTGCGGTAGATCTCACCTGTTGGGTAACGCGATTGCAAGATGAGAACCTATCACGCCCGTTCAGCTTGAAAGAAGATGGTATCCCCTCTTTCGAAAGGTGTCATGAAATCACATGTCAACTTCCCACTTAGTACACGTTTCAACCACTGCGATGGAGACAACGTCGTCGATATAATCTTTGTAAGCGATTACAAAGAATTTGTCAAGGTTTTGCTTACACAGGATTCCTTCGCAAGTACAGGTGTGTCGTTTCTTTTGCGATGCGCCCGCGTGCACGCGTAAGACCTTTGCGGAACAATTTCCATATCTCGTTAGTAGCCTGTCGTCTCCGTCAGGCGCACCTTGCCCCAGAACAGCCGGTAGGTGAGGACTAAGTAGAGGATGGCGAGTACCATGCCAATACTCCACCAGACTAACCCCACCGCCTGGGCATACGGGGATGCCGAGGCGTTATAGATCGTCAGACTATAGGCAGGATTGACAGCAGGCAGGACCATGGGATACAGGGTAACGGCCGTGCTCGCCAGCAACCCCACCAGGTAGGCACACGAAGAAAAAAACGCCGCCAGGTCTCGTTGCCTGAAATGAAAGTAGCCCATACCGATGAGTCCTACGAGCGCGATCACCGGGAAGATGACCTCCCAGGGACGGAGACTGAAGCTCGCACGGATCGCTGGCTGTACCGAGAACGTCAGAATGGTTGCCAGCACCGTGAGGACCATCGTGCTGAGCCAGGCGAGCCTGGCAATCCGCCGGGAGCGCGTATTGAGTCTCCCCTCGGTCTTCACGGCAAGATAGTTGGCTCCATGCGCCGTCAGGGCCGCCAGCGCCAGCAGCCCGATCAGTATCGTGTACCAGTCCAGGATGCCGGGGTTCAAGCTGTACGGGTTGAAATCTGTCCACAAGGGCATGAAGAAGGTTCCCGTGCTATTGAGCGGCACACCCCGGATGACATTGCCCAGCGCGACACCATAGAAGAGCGCGAGCAGGGCACTCCCGAGAAAGAAGAGTCCATCCCAGAAAGTGATCCACACCGGATTCTGGAGGTGCGAGCGGAGTTCCACGGCGACCCCGCGCAGCATTAAGAACCAGAGCACCATGATCAAGGGCAGGTAGAACCCGCTGAAACTGGAGGCATACAGGACGGGAAAGGTGAAGAACATCGTGCCTCCGGCGGCGATGAGCCAGACTTCATTGCCATCCCAGACCGGGCCAATCGCGCGCAGAATCGTGCGCCGCTCTCGATCGTCCCGGGCGGCGAACAGGTGCATGACTCCAGCCCCCAGGTCAAAGCCGTCGAGGACGACATACATGGTGAGCATGAACGCCACCAGGATAAACCATAACGTCTGCATCGTTTTCCTCCTCGTTATTTCTTTCTTTCATCGCTGCATTAATCCATGAATCCCTGCGCCTTTTGTGGAAGCGCTTCCTCTCGCGCCGCCTGTTCCTCCATGATGGGGCCACGGAGCGCTTCGTGGACGATCAGCACGACATAGAGCAAGCCCAGCAGGAGATACATGCCGGCGAAGCCAATCAGGGTAAAAAGCGCATTCCCATCCGAGAGCGTCGTGGTTGACCCTTGAACCGTCGGGAGCAGCCCGTAGACGATCCACGGTTGCCGACCGAGTTCGGCGGTGAACCACCCCGCGGTGTTCGCGAGGAACGGGAACGGCAGCGCGAGCAATAAGATCCAGAGCATCCAGCGCGACTGGAAGAGCCGGCGTCGCCAGAGCAAGAACGCTGCCAGCGCCATAATGGCGATGAAAAAGGTCCCCAACCCCACCATGATGTGGTAGCTATAATAGACCAGGGCGATCGAGTCGGGTCGCCGATCGGGGGGGAAGGCGTCGAGGCCTCTCACCTGGGCAAGCCAGCGGCGGTAGGTCAGAAAGCTGAGCCCGTCCGGGACGATGATCGCATTGTCGAGGGTTCCCTGTGCTGGATCAGGCTGGCCGATAATGACGATCCCGGCTCCTCTCTGCGTGTGAAAGAGCCCCTCCATCGCCGCCAGTTTGGCCGGCTGATACGTGGTGACCTGTTCCCCTTCCAGATCGCCACTGGGGAAGAGCTGGCTGCCGCTGGCAATCAGCCCCACCATCACCCCGAGCGTGACAAACAAGCGGCCGTAGTCGAGGTGCTGTTTCACCAGCAGGTAGTACGCTCCCAAGCCGGCCATGGCGAAGGAGCCGGTGAGCACAGCACCGCCCATGGTATGCAGGTATTGCGGGAGGATCCAGGGATTGAACAGCACCGCCCAGTAGTTGGTTAAATGCAGCCGCCCGTTGGGGGTGATCGTGTAGCCGACGGGATGCTGCATCCACGCGTTGGAGGCGATGATGAAGCCACCGGAAGCCCACGTCCCCAGCCACACCATGAACGCCGCGAACCAGTGCATCTTTTGCCCGAAGACGTGTTCGCCAAACAAGAAAATGCCGAGGAAGGTCGATTCGATAAAGAAGGCAAAGGCGCCTTCCATGGCCAGGGTCTGCGCGATGATGTCACCCGCATAGACGGAGAAGCGCGCCCAGTTGGTGCCGAACTGAAACTCCATCGGGATACCCGTCACGACGCCCACGATAAAGGTGACGGCGAAGATTCTGGCCCAGAAGTGTGCCCCGGTGTTGTAGCGCTCGTCCTTGCGCCACAGGTAGAGCGTTTTGAGGATCAGGAGGAGCAGGGCCAGCCCCATGGTGAGCTGCGGAAAGAGATAATGAAAGGAGATCGTGAAGGCAAACTGTAAGCGTGATAAGAGTGTTGATGTGTCCATACGCTCCCTACTTCCTGCTAGGATAACAATCCGTCGTCTGCTCCTGCTGCTCAGGATGAAGATGGTTCCTTCGTCTCTTGCTGCTGTGCTCTTCCCGCTGACATTGGCTGGCTCAAGGAAGGACCAGCATGCCATTCTGCACCTCAAACATCCTCCGGTAGAGACCATCCTGCATCAAGAGTTGGTCATGGGTGCCGCGCTCGCTGATCCGACCACGATCGAGTACCAGAATCTCATCCATCCGCTCCATCGCGACGAGGCGATGGGTCATCATCAACGTCGTTCGCCCCTGCATCAGCACAGCGAGCGCATCCAGCACGGCTTGCTCCGTCAGGGGGTCCAGGTTGGCGGTGGCCTCATCCAGGATGAGCAACGGGGCGTCCTTGAGCAGCACCCGCGCAATGGCGAGACGCTGCCGTTCCCCACCCGCAAGTCGCAGTCCCTGCTCGCCTATCCAGGTCTCCAGACCAGCGGGGAGTTGCTCGATGAACCCGGCGAGTTGCGCTTGCTCCAGGGCCTGCTGGATCTCGCTGTCGCTGGCGCCAGGTCGTGCCAGCAACAGGTTCCCGCGTATCGTGCCGTTGAAGAGGTAGGTATCCTGGGCCACGACCCCGATGAGGCTCCGCAGATCGCTCAGCCCATACCTACGAATATCCTGGCCATCCAGGCGCAGGGTGCCGTGCGTCGGGTCCCAGAAGCGCAGGGCCAGCCTGGCCACGGTCGTCTTGCCCGATCCGCTGGGGCCAACCACGGCCGTCCGGCTGCCAGGAGGCATGCGCAAGCTGATCCCCTCCAGGACCTCGCCTGCGGCAGTCGGATAGGCGAAGTGCACCTGGTCGAACTCCAGGAGAGGCCCGCATGCCCCAGCTGGCGCATGCTCGCCAGGTAGGGGCAGAGCAGGAGCGCATGCTCGCACCTGGGGAGCGGCGTCTACCACCTCAAACACCCTCTCCCCAGCGGCGAGCGCGTGGCCGAGCGATTGCAAGGCCTGCGCCAGGGGCTGGACGGCTTCAAAACTGGCCAGGATCACCAGGGTCAGCGAGGCCAGGTAGACGCCATGAATGGCCTTCGTGACCACGAGGGGGATCGCCAGGATGAGGATGGTCCACAGTGCCAGGTTCACCAGGAGATCGTTGAGCGCCTGCTGCACCCCGGTAATGCATGCCATCCGTCGCTGTACCTGTGCCAGAGCATGGTCGAGGTCAGCGATCTTCCGGCGCTGATCACCACTGCGCCCACACGCCAGGATGTCCTGGACGCCCTGGATACTCTCCACGATCTGCGCGTTGAGTGCGGCCCGCAGCGCCAGCTGGCGTTTCCCTACTCCGCGCGCGAGCGCGTTGGCCAGGAGCGGAACGCCCAGGCCGGCGGCGACAAGAAACGCCAGCGCCACCCAGGCCAGCACCGGGCTGAACAGGGTGAAGAAGCCGAACGTGAGGATGGCCATCAGCACGGCGACAAGAAAGGGTGAAACCACACGCAGATAGAGGTTCTGTAATTCCTCGACGTCTGCAACCAGGCGGGTCAATACGTCGCCACTGCGGTACAGGAGGAGCCGAGCGGGAGCCAGCGGTTCGAGGCGGCTGTAGACCCAGATGCGGAGCTGGGCGAGCAGGCGGAAGGTGACATCGTGTGCGACCAGGCGCTCCGTGTAGCGTGAGACCGCCCGTGCGACGGCCAGCAAGCGCACGAGGTAGATGGGCAGCGTGAGCAGCACCAGCAGGGGTGCCAGCGCCGCAGCCGCAAGCAGGTAGGCTGCCATGCCCAGCAAGCCCATATTACTGGCCACCGTGGCACACCCCAGGAGGATGGCCAGGGCCACTTGCCAGCGAAAGGGACGCAGAAACGTGAGCAAGCGCAGCAAGAGCTTCATACGGGCACCTCTCTCATTCTGTAAGCATCCACCAGGCGAGCATACGGACCGCTTCGGCGCAGCAGTTCCTCGGAGCAGCCCACCTCGATGAGCCGTCCGTCCTCCAGGACCGCGATCTGTTGCGCCTGGGCGATAGTGTTGAGCCGGTGGGCGATCACCAGCACCGTCCGCTCCTGCACCAGGCGCTCCAGAGCCTGCCGGATCAGCGTCTCACTCTCGGGATCCAGGCTCGAGGTTGGCTCATCCAGGACCAGCAGGGGGGCGTTTTTGAGGAAAGCGCGAGCGATAGCGAGGCGCTGCACCTGGCCCGCGCTCAGGCGAGTCCCCCGCTCTCCAATCTCCGTCTCGTAGCCCTGTGGAAGCTGGGCAATAAAGGCGGCCGCTCCCGCGAGTGCGGCGACCCGCGCGACTTCGTCGTCGCTGGCGCCGGGACGGGCCAGTCGAATGTTGGCTCGGACACTGCCAGAGAACAGGTATGGCCGCTGTGGCACCAGGGCCACCAACGCTTGCCACGCCTCAGCCGGAAGGGCAGTGAGCGGGATGCCGTTCGCGGTAATCCCTCCACCCTGCACATCCAGAAAACGCAGTAACAGGTTCACCAGGGTGCTCTTGCCCGCGCCGCTGCGACCCACCAGGGCCGTGCAAGTGCGGGCTGGCAGGGTCAGGTTGACCGCTTGCAGAGCGGGGCGATCACTGCCAGGATAGGTAAACAGCACGTCAGTCAACGCAACGGTGAGCCCACCAGGGATATCCACAAGAGAGACCGCTTGCTGATGTGTTTGGAGAGGGACGGGAGTTGCTAAAATCTCGACAATTCGCTTTGCCGCGGCTTTGCCCTCCATGCCCGCGTGGCGCTGGACCCCGAGTTCCCGCAGCGGCCGGTAGAACTCGGGTGCCAGGAGCAGCACGAGGAAGGCTGGCTCAAAGGCAATGCCCCCATTGAGGAGACGCACCCCCAGCGTGACGGCAATCAAACCAATCGCGATCGCGGTCATGAATTCCAGCACCGCTCCGGAGAGAAACGCAATGCGGAGCACGTTGAGCGTGCGCTCGCGGAAGGTCTCGCTCACCTGGGCAATGCGTGCGCTTTGTGCCTCACTGCGCCCGAAGAGCTTGAGCGTGGGCAAGCCTTGCACGATATCCAGGAAGTGCGCGCTCATGCGCGCAAGCGCGATCCATTGACGCTGGATGTGTTCCTCAGCATAGCTGCCCACCAGGAGCATCAAGAGCGGAATAACCGGGCCGGTGACCAGGAGCAGAACGGCGCTGGTCCAGTCGAGTGGCCAGATATATCCAGCAATCAAGAGGGGCACCAGGACACTCCAAGCCAGCTGGGGGACATACCGGCTCACATAGGCATCGAGCCGCTCAATCCCTTCGCTGAGGGTCGCCACGAGCTCGCCAGTACGTTCGCCTCTGCTGTAGGCGGGGCCTAACTGTAACAGGCGAGCGAAGAGACGTTCGCGTAGCTCGGACTTGACGCGGATGGCCCCCTGGAGGGCGGTCACTTCGCGTCCCCAAACGATGCCCGCATGCACCACGATGGTGCCCAGCAGGAGAAGGAGCAGCGAACTGACCTGGGCAAGGTCCTGATGGGCCATGTACACCAGGCTCACGATCCGACTCAGGAAGGCCATCTGAGCGATCATCACGATTGCAGCAAGGACCCCAAAGAGGATCGTAAGAGCCAGAGCACCTCGTGCGTGCTTGATCTGCTGGAAGAGTTCTTTCTTCATCTGAGGCACTGTCACTTCTCCAGCACATAGGTGCCCGGTGCTGGCATGATCGGGGGATGGGCCGTACTGCCCATCGATGGCGGCGCTCCCTGCTCACTCGAGCGAGGTCTGAGCCACTCTAGCCAGTCCGCCCACCAACTGCCCTTGTGTTGCTCGGCGCTCTCCAACCACTCGTCAGCGGTCTTCACGGGCTTCTCATTCGTCCAATACCCCTTCCCCTTGCTGGGTGGATTGATGATGCCAGCAATATGACCACTCCCACCCAGGATAAAGCGTACCGGGCCACTGGCAAGATGCTCATCCAAACCCTCAATCTCCGAAGCGGTCTTGAGTAAGGTAGTCGCTGTAAGCAAATAACTCTGTTTGAGTGCGTCAAAGATGGGATTCTGTTGCCAGTCTGGGGCGCTGAAGCGTTTGTCGCCTTTCTCTGGCTCAACAACTGACTTGGCATCTTGATCACCCCCCCAGAACTTCAGAGCAGCCGTCGTCATCGACTGCGTAGATTGCTGAACGAAATCACTATAGGTGGCCCAGGCACGATCCGGATGGCGTACAGAATCAAACCAAATCTGCTGGAAAGCACGCGTAATCTCAGCCGGGTCAATGGGCAACAATTTGCTGTAAGGATTGGCCTTCCAGAGTTGGTCAATCTGGACAATCCAGGGATCTTTCTCGTTCCCCTGTGAGGGCCGGGCAAGCGGTTGCCCGGCCGAATACCCCTTCATCGTGCTCTCAATCAGCTTGCTCCAGGCCTCGAAGGGATTCTGTTCGCCCGATACTGTATCTGCCATAGAGGTAGCTCCTTTGGCTGGAACACTTCTTGCTGCTCCTGGGTCTTCTGTTGCAACTTCTCGACGAGGGCACGAGCGCGCTCCGCCTGTGCTTGAGGCGCTGAGAGCTTTCATCACGCAGTGTCGAAGGCTGTTAACACATGCACTTCACGACGATCAGCGCTCGACAATCATTGCCACGCCCTGACCACCCCCGACACACAGGGTGGCCAGCCCGTAGTGAGCATTCCGTCGCTGCATTTCATAGAGCAGAGTGACCAGCACCCGCGTCCCGCTGGCTCCAACCGGGTGACCTAAGGCAATGGCACCACCGTTGACGTTGAGCTTCGAGCGATCGAAACCGAGCACTTTACCTACTGCTACAGACTGCGCAGCAAAGGCCTCGTTGGCCTCTACCAAATCCAGGTCCGACACCGAGAGGCCCGCCTTCTCCAGCGCGCGCCTGCTGGAAGGCACCGGCCCCATCCCCATAATGCGCGGATCCACCCCTGCTGAGGAATAGCCGCGTATTGTGGCCAGTGGTTTTAATCCCAGCTCTTCGGCTTTCCTCCGGCTCATCACCACTACTGCCGCTCCTCCATCATTGAGGCCAGACGAGTTGCCTGCGGTCACCATCCCGTCCTTCTTAAATGCCGGGCGCAACTTGGCCAAAGCCTCGGCGGTCGTACCGGCTCGTGGTTGCTGGTCCTGCTCGAAGAAGGTGGGACCCTTTCGGCCCGGGACCTCCACCGGTACAATCTCATCGCGGAATTTCCCACTTTCGATGGCATGCACCGCTCGCTGCTGACTCTCCAGCGCAAACGCATCGAGTTCTTCCCGACTCAAGTGGCTCTCCATGCAGATATTCTCCGCCGTGATGCCCATATGGCAATCGTTAAACGCATCCCATAAGCCATCCCGGATCATCGAATCGACCAGTTGCCCATCCCCCATGCGGTAGCCAAAACGCGCCTTTTCGATCACATAGGCCGCACGGCTCATACTCTCCATTCCACCGGCCACGACAATCTCCGCGTCTCCTAACTTGATGGCTTGCGCTGCCAACGCGACCGCTTTGAGGCCGCTCCCACAGACTTTGTTAATCGTCATCGAGGGAATCTCGACAGGCAAATCGGCATTGACAGCAGCTTGACGAGCCGGATTCTGACCCAGCCCAGCTTGAAGCACATTGCCCATGATCACCTCTTCAACCTGATCAGGTTTGAGATCGGCACGCTCCAAAGCTGCTCTGATACAAATTTCGCCTAATTTTACTGCTGGCACTTCTGCCAGTCCACCGCCATACGTACCTATCGCGGTACGCACCGCACTCACAATCACCGCTTCTTGCAATTCAGCCATAGGGATTTGCTACCTTCCTGTTTGTTTGTTTTAATCCTACAAAGTTCCCACATCTCCTCAGGGGTAGACTACAATTGCCTGACATGCCTGAAGGGAGGCAATACATTGTATCTCTTGCGAGATGTATTTTCAAACAACGATTGACAACTGGTCGTTAGGAAATCGCTCAGATATCCTCTACATGTAAATGCCACCGTTGATACTAAGCGTCTGACCCGTGATATAGTCCCCGTCAACAATCAGGTAGCGGATTGCGCGAGCTACCTCTTGAGGAGTACCAACGCGACCGAGAGGTATACGCTGGAGAATTGCCTCCTTCACCTTCTCTGGAATTGTTGCATACATTTCGGTTCCTATGAAACCAGGACAAACTGCATTGACGGTTACATTGGAGCGAGCCAACTCTAAGGCGGCTGTTTTGGTAAAACCAATTATTCCAGCCTTGGCTGCCGAGTAGTTAGCTTGACCAAAATTCCCCGCCTGTCCTACAAAGGAACTGATGTTGATGATTTTCCCGCTTTTTTGTTCCGTTAAATAGGGAATGGCGGCCCTGACTATATAAAAGAAACTGCTCAAGTCCACCTGGATAACGGTATCCCAATCTTCGACCGTCATCTTCTTCAACGACCGGTCAATATTGATGCCTGCGTTATTGACCAGCACGTCGACGCGGCCAAGCTGTTTCACTGTCTCCTCGATAAGGTTGGCAGCCTGATCTGGATTAGCTACGTCTGCCTGGATCGCTACAGCTCGCGGTGCTCCTTTCTGCAAAAGCTCCGCGACTAGCTCTTCTGCTGGTCCCCTACTGCGCGAATAGTTCACGACCACCTTTGCTCCACCTTGCCCCAGTTCTTCTGCTATCGCACGCCCTATGCCTCTACCAGCACCAGTGACGACTACAACCGCACCTTCCAATGTTGACATCGCATATTTCTCCTCTGAAAAAGTCCTTTTTCATGCCGGGTGGTGTACCCCCTACATGACTGTCTCCTTTCAAATCTTGGGCCAGCAACCCCTCTTATGATCTCCCCCCATGCTGAAGATGGAAAACGAACGCACCTCTACAGGGGACGTGAGCTATCCTCGAAGGTGATGAGCCGCGCACCACGTTGGAAGGTCGTGAAGTACACCAACCATTGGAGCCCGACGACTACGCGGTTCCGAAAGCCGATCAGAAACATGAGATGCAGGACCAGCCACAAGAACCAGGCCACCAGACCGGCGGCGCGAAACTTCCCGATCGCGACGATGCCATAGAAGCGCCCGATCACGGCCATATTCCCTTTATCGACGTAGCGAAATGCCTTGGGGTGTGTTTTGCCAGCGACCCGATCAGCAATGACGGAAGCCACATACTGTCCTTGCTGCATCGCGACCTGCGCCACGCCCGGCAGCGGCTTGCCATCCTGGGCGCAACTGGCCGTATCGCCAATCACAAACAGGTTGGGATGACCAGGGACGGTCACATCGCTGCCGACCTTGACGCGGCCCGCCCGATCCGTCTCGGTGCCCAGCCACTGACCAGCAGGCGAGGCCGCGACACCCGCCGTCCAGATGACCGTTTTGGCGGCAAGACGTTCCCCGGCGATCACAACTCCTTCACTATCGATCGCTTCGACAGGAGCATTCGTTCGGATTTCGATCCCCAGACGTTCGAGGGCCTTGTGCGCTTTTTTCGCTAACCGCTCATCAAAAGGCATCAGGATGCGTGGAAGGGCCTCGACAAGCACAACACGTGCTTCCTTTGGATTGATATGGCGGAAGTCAGAGACCAGGGTTTTGTGGGCCAGGCCACCAATCGCCCCCGCCATCTCGACCCCCGTGGGGCCAGCGCCCACCAGCACAAACGTTAACAGCGCCTTGCGCTTCTCCGGGTCGCTCTCTCGTTCAGCCCTCTCAAACGCCAGCAGAATCTTGCGTCGAATGGCAGTCGCCTGGACAATCGATTTGAGTCCAGGAGCGAATGGTGCCCAGTCGTTATGGCCAAAGTAACCGTCACGTGCGCCGGTCGCCAGGATCAAGTAGTCATAGGGCAGGGACTCATCGTGCATAAGCACCCGCTGGGCCTGTGTATCTACTCCCGTCATTTCACCCAGCACCACCTCGGCGTTCTTTTGTTTGCTGAGCACGCTGCGAATAGGTGCAGAGATTTCAGCCGGGGAGAGCACTCCGGTCGCTACCTGGTACAACAGGGGTTGAAACAGGTGATGGTTATTGCGGTCGATCACCGTCACCTGGACAGGCGTGTTGTGTAGGTCGCGCGCTGCATGTAAGCCGCCAAAGCCAGCTCCGACAATCACGACACGCGGCTTGACCGCAGGAACCGGGTGCTGCGCAGGCTCAACGCTCTGTGGTGCTACCAGTTGTTCATTGGCAGTATTCGTCTCTGTATTGGGTACGTCCTTCATATCAGCCACCTCCTTTGGAAGGGTGTATTTGTGTGCTATCTTGCTCGTGCTGGTTGCTTTGGCGGAATATGAATCGGACGCCCCTCCGCTGCCAGGACCGCCTCGCGCAGCCCCTCACTGAGCGTTGGATGCGGGTGGATCGTCCTGATAATTTCATCAGCCGTGAGCTCATTGCGCATAGCAACCGAATATTCCGTAATCAGGTTGGTCGCATCTGGACCGATGATATGCGCACCCAAAATCTCGTTGTACTTGCCCAGGATGACTTTGGTGAAGCCCTCGGTATGGGCACTGCCGACGGCCTTGCCATTTGCCGCCCATGGGAAGCGCTCGACCAGCACGTCGGAATATTCCTCCTTCGCTTGTGCCTCCGTCAGCCCGACAAACGCGATCTCCGGGAAAGTATAGATGGGGTTGGGGACAACGTTGTAGTCCATCTTCGCGAGATGGCCCAGCGCGTTGTCAGCTGCCACCTCCCCTTCCTCCGAGGCAACATGAGCCAAGCCAGCCCCATGGACCAGGTCGCCGATGGCATAGATGCCAGGCAGGTTCGTCTCCATCTTCTCGTTGACGCGCACACGGCCACGGTCGTTCTCCAGTCCCTGTTCCATGAGCTGCTCCAGTCCGCTTGTGTTGGCGCGGCGGCTGACCGCCATCAGCACATACTCGCCGGTGAAGGTCTTTTCCCCTTGTGGTGTGCTGGCGATCACCTTCTTCAGGTTGCCCTCATCGACGACGGACTGCACCGTGGCATTGGTGGCAATGGTGATGCCGTGCTTGCCGAGCGAACGCACGAGGAGGGTGCGTACCTCGTCATCCACCGGGGCCAGAATGGTGGGCAGCATTTCGACCACCGTGACCTGCGAGCCTAAGCCATGGAACATACAGGCCAGTTCGACCCCGATCACTCCGCCTCCCACACAGATGATACTTTCCGGCAGCTTGGGAAGGTGCCAGCACGTATCGCTATTGATCACATTGCGCCCGTCAATCCCGGGAAAAGGGGGTATGAGCGGCACAGAACCGGTGGCAAGAATGATCTTGTTCGCACTAAATTGTTGTGGCGACCCGTCACTCTTGGCACTCTCACTCTTGGTCACCGTGACGGTACGCGAGGAATCGACGGTTCCCAGCCCATCAAACACATCAATATGGTTGCCCTTCATCAGTGTCCCGATGCCGCCGGTCATGCGCTTGACGACGCTGGCGGTAAAGGAGACGGCTTTGCTCATATCAAACTTCGGTGGCTGCGGGAGTTCGATGCCCAGTTCGCCCATTGATGCCACACTCTGCATTACTTCGGCGATGTGCAGCATCGCCTTGGAGGGGATGCACCCGACGTTGAGGCAGGTGCCTCCCAGATACTGCTTTTCGACGATGGCGGTCTTTGCGCCAAGTTGCGCGGCACGAATGGCAGCAACATAACCGCCAGGGCCCGCGCCAATCACCGCGACATCATACTGCGTACTTGCCATGCTCTTTCTCCTCTGCTGGCGTGCTCGATAAATCGGCACTCTACCCGGCTACTAGCCCATTAAACTGTACGGGTTCTGCAGTAACTGCTTGACCTCCTGGAGGAAGCGGGCGACCGCTGCCCCGGAGAGAATACGATGGTCGGTCGACATGGTCATCGTCATCAGATCACGGATCACCGGCTGCCCATCAACCGGGACGAATTGTTTGCGTGCGGCTGCCACCGCCAGAATCGCGGCCTGCGGGGGATTGATGACCGCAATGAAGTTGGAGGCATCCATCATGCCCAGGTTCGAGACCGAGAAGGTGCCCCCCTCCAAATCGGCTGGAGTAAGCTTGTTGTTGCGCGCCTTCGCAATCAGCGCTTTGGATTCGCGGGCTATGGAGCGCACACCCTTGGTATTGGTATCGCGGATGACGGGAACCACCAGTCCGGTTGGGGCATCTACAGCGATGCCAATGTTGATGTGCTTGTAGCGAACGAAATGATCCTCCTTGAGGGAACTGTTGACCTCAGGGAACTTCTCGAGGGCCAGGGCGCAGGCCTTCACGATCAAATCATTGACGGTGACCTTCACGCCCTCTTCGCCGACGTTCGCATTGAGGGTCTGGCGCAGGGCCAGGACATCAGTCATATCGACTTCGCTGCTGACATAAAAATGTGGAATGGTCTGTTTCGACTCGGTCAGGCGACGTGCGATGAGCAACTGCACACGGGAGAGCTTCACCAGTTCTGTCTCCGGCGGAGCTGCGGCGGGGGCTGGTGCCGCCGGTGGAGGAGCGGCGGGCATGGGTGCAGGAGCAGGTGCAGCAGGAGCAGGAGGCGCGCCGCGCTGCTCCAGAAAATCTTAAATATCATCGCGGACAACGCGGCCACCGGGGCCGGTCCCTTGCACCTGGCTCAGGTCGATGCTGTGCTCTTCGGCCATCCGCCGGGCCAATGGGGACGTTTTGACTGCTCCACTCTCCCCGCTCTCGGCGGTGACAGGACCCTGCGTACTCGCCTCTGCCTTCGGTGGGCCTTCAGGCGGAGATGCGCCTGCTCCGTCTGCACCGGCCCTGGCGGCGGCAGGCGCAGGCTGAGCTGGCTGCTGGGCTACCGCGCCGGTTCCGATGAGAGCCACGACCTGGCCGATGGGTACCGTTTCACCCTCTTGCACCAGGACCTGTTGCAGGGTGCCTGCCTCGTAGGCCTCCAGGTCCATGGTGGCCTTGTCGGTCTCGATCTCGGCCAGGATATCGCCCTTCTTGATCTCGTCACCAGGCGACTTCAGCCAGCGGGCGATGGTACCCTCCTCCATCGTATCGCTGAGTCTGGGCATGGTTATTTCACTCATCGTTTAGCTCCTCCTTCGACGTGGTGCAAGTTCGTGAATTGCATCCACTAACTGCTTGGCGCCCGTCAGCGTGGCGAGCTCCAGCGGCTTGGAGTAGGGCAGCGGCACCTCCAGGCTGGCCACGCGTTTGACAGGGGCATCCAGGTCATCGAACGCCTCTTCTTGTAAGAACGCGGCAATTTCCGCGCCGATGCCGAACGAGCGCCAGTCCTCTTCAAAGACAATCGCCCGGTTCGTTTTCCTGACCGAGGTGAGCATGGTCTCATGATCGAGCGGTCGCAGCGAGCGTAGATCCACCACCTCGATGCTCAACTGGTTTTCCTGTTCCATGCGGCGAGCGACATCGAGGGCTACGACGGCCATGCGGGAGTAGCTGATCACGGTCAGATCACTGCCCTCTTTGGTCACCTTCGCCTGACCAATGGGCACCAGGTAATCATCAGCAGGCACTGCGCCCTTGGTATTATACAGGGCCAGATTTTCGAGAAAGATCACCGGATTGTTGTCACGTACAGAGCTACGCAGCAGCCCCTTCGCCTCGGCCGGTGTGGACGGGGCAACCACTTTGAGGCCGGGTACGTGCGCGAACCAGACCTCCAGGTTCTGCGAGTGCGTGGCCGCCAGCTGATTGCCACCACCGCCAGGGGTACGAATCACCAGCGGGATCGGGCACTGCCCGCCGAACATGGCATAGATTTTCGCGGCATGATTGACAATCTCATCCATCGCCAGGATGATGAAATTGATGGTCATGATCTCCACGATGGGACGCAGCCCGAGCATGGCGGCACCGGTAGCCATCCCGACAAAGCCATTTTCGACAATGGGCGTGTCCACCACCCGTTTGGGGCCAAATTCCTTCAAGAGCCCGGCCGTGATTTTATAGGAGCCCTCGAAGACAGCGATCTCCTCACCAAGGAGGAAGACATTTTCATCGCGCAGCAGTTCTTCGCGCAGCGTGTCATGCAGCGCTTGCCGATAGGTGATCTCAGCCATGCTTATGCTCCTTTCACCGCCGCATCTCCAGGTGCGTAGACATACTCTTCGAGCCCCTGCATAAACTCCTCCACCGACGCATATGGACTCTCCTCGGCAAACTTGACCGCTTCATCCACCTCGTGCTGCACTCGCTCGTCGATCTCGCGACCCCCGTTCTCATCGAGCAGACCGGCCGCCGTGAGGCGTGCCGCGAACGCCATGATCGGATCATATTCGCGCCCTTTCTGCACTTCCTCCTTGTCGCGGTAGCGATCCGGGTCCACCACGGAGTGCCCGCGGAAGCGGAAACTCACCGCTTCTACGAGGCTCGGTTCGTGCTTTTCGCGTGCAAGTGTTGCTGCGTTGCGCATCGCATCGCGTACGGCCAGCACATCATTGCCATCGACCCGCCAGCTCTGCATATCGTAGGCGCAGGCCTTGCGGTACAGTTCGCTCACGGCAGAGCCTTGCTCAACGCGCAGGCCCATGCCATACAGATTGTTCACCACGAAATAGACGATGGGTAGATGATAGATCTTCGCGAGGTTGAGCGATTCATGGAAGGCGCCGGTATTGGTGGTGCCATCGCCCATCTGGCAGGCCACGACCTCCGAGGAGCCACGATAGGCGATGGCAAAGGCGGCACCGGTGGCCAGGGGAATCTGGCCCCCGACGATGGCGTAGCCACCCATAAAGTGACGTTCGAGGTCAAAGAGGTGCATGGAACCACCACGCCCACGTGAGCAGCCGGTGTCCTTACCAAATAGCTCGGCCATGACTGCACCGAGCGAGATGCCACGACCAATGGCATAGCCATGCTCCCGGTAGTTCGTATAGACGTAATCGGCCGGTTCCAGACCCTGGCAGAAGCCAACGACGGTGGCCTCCTCACCTAGATTGAGATGGCAGTAGCCGCCAATACGAGCCTTTTGATACATCTCCCCCGTCTTTTCCTCAAAGCGGCGGACAAGGACCATCTGGTAATAGGAGTCGAGGAGCGTCTCGCGATCTACCCCCTCGGGGAGTGGCGGATATGTTTGTTCGCGGACAGATGCGGCGTCCTGCGCATCCGCTTGCGGTTTGCTTGTCGTGTCCACAGTGTACCTGATCCTTTCTGGTCAAGGGCGGTGGTGACCACGGAGTGGCGAAGCCCACCCAGCCTCTATAGCTAGCGCGAGATATAACAGGGTCGGTAAAACCAGCTTCTTATGATCCTGGATCTTCCGGCTCATACGTAACAGCCACATTTTTTGCCTCGCAGCGTGGGCAACGCTCCGGCTGTTCCTCGCCACGAACCACTTCTCCGCACACAGGACACATCCAGCCTATCGCCACCTCTCTGACCAGATCGGCGCGGCTGACAATCCCAAGCAGTCTGCCTTTATCGATCACCGGTAAGCGCTTGATGCGTTCGTGCACGAGGATATATCTCACCTCGTCCAAGTCAGTATCCGGGGTCACGCTGATGACCCCACGGGTCATAATCTCGCGGACCGTCGGCCCTTCTTTGCTGATAACATCGTACTCGGTCACCACACCCACCACGACATTGTCAGCGTTGACGACAGGCAGGCCGCTAATACGGTGCTGCGAGAGCAGGCGTGCCGCCTGCTGTTTGGTATCGTTTTCTGTAACCGTAATTACCCTGGTGGTCATAACTTCTTCAGTTTTCATGCCTGCATTTCCTTCTTAAGGTATTTCGTTACCGCAAGAAGCCGAGCCTTTGCGAGGGCAATGTGCGGATCATCGTCTGTCCATCACGCGGTAGCGCCCGTCCAGCTTGCGGCATCTTCGAGCGGAGCGAAGTACCACGCCAGCGTCCGTTCATCCGCACAGGTAATTGGACCATGGCGATAATCCAGGAGATAAAGTATCTCCCCATCAGCAATGGGCGTTACATCTGTGCGTCTACAAGCTCAATGTTATTCTTGCCCCCATAGAAGTCCCACCACGGCTTCGCCCCTTTCCTGAGCACCTCATTCAATGCCTGGATGTTCCGCACTCCCTGATCTTCCAGCCAGCTCCGTAATGACGAGGCCCCGCCTTGCCCATACAAGGGGATCCCCTCCTGCCACGTCGCCCGCCCGCACAACACCCCAGAGAACGGCGTATCGGCTTCGGCGGCCAGTTCCAGCGTCTCGCGGAAGACCTCGTCGCTCACACCGGCGCTGAGGTAGATAAAGGGCACGCGCGTAGCGCCTGCGGCCTCGCGGAAGTGCTGCTTGGCCTCGTCCCGACTATAGGCGACCTGCCCATCCGGGTTGGCCTTGGAGCCCTCCACATAGCGCATATTGACCGGGACCTCGACTTTCAACACATCCACCCCGTACTGCGGCTGGGAGAATTCCCGCATGTACTTCTTCACCATAGAGGGTTTGACCTGTGCGAACGCGAGGCTGGTGTCAGCGCCGACCTCGTCGCTGTAGGCAATAACCTCCAAGAAAAAGGGAACGTCGTAGGCTCGGCATTCGGCCCCCACCCGCTCGACGAAGGCCTCTTTGATCGTGTTGATCTGCCCGGTATCGTCGGGATCATAGTACATCAAGATTTTGATCACGTCGGCACCCGCCTCGATGAGCCGTCGCACCGACCATTCCGAGAGTAGATCAGGCAGCCGCCCTCTGGACATGGTATCGTAACCGGTTTTTTCGTAAGCGAGAAACACACCAGCCTGTTTGGCCCGATGTTTCACCGCTTCGAGCCCGTACTCCGGGTCTAACAAAATCGCACTGGCGTAGGGAGTGAGCACCTCGGTTACCAGCACCTTGAACTCGCTCACTTCGGCTTCAGAAGCATCACTCCCCTTTGCCTTAGCAATGGCTTTGCGGAGGGAACCACGCTGATCCATCGCTGCGGCGGCGATGATCCCACTTTCATCGGCAACAGCATTGATCCCATTAAACTTTCCGCGGGACATCCGCGCTTTGCCTTGTACTTTGGTTGGTTCCATCTGTTCCGTTCCTTCCCCCGCGGGAGGAGGAGTCTACCCTCTTCCCGCGTAACTTACTTAGCATGAAGATTTGTAGAAGTACTTCGAGACGTCGGGATCGCTCATATTACTTTGGATTACGAACGAAGAGCCCGACGGAATTATTATCAAATCCCAGGCTGGCCTTCACAATTGCACACCATAATTATATCTCGCCCATAATATACGATATCAGTTTAAAAACTCACCCATTCTATAAAGAGCTACACCTCCTCTCATCAGAAGGTACGCCGTTCCAATGCTACTCGTACCCCCAGCAAGCCCCTTATGCTTTCTGAAACTCACGGTACTTTCCCAGGTACCGATGCACGGTCATCACGTATTCGGCATGGCTCCAGGTCAGCGGTGAAGCACTCAGTGGCTCACCGGTGAAGGGATCGATTTGTTCCGCCATGACCCCACTCGGCAAGGCATGGGCCTGCGCCCACTCTAAGAGCGGGCTCACCTGGTGCAATTCATTGAGCGTCGTGGCATGAGCAATGCGATATTGTGCGAGCCACAGGGTAGAGATGAACCAGGGGTTGCCCTGTGCCAGGGAGAGATCAGGCGTGACGCGGCAGTAGTCGTCGTTTTCATAGCGTGCCATACCCCCTATGGGCGTTTTTACCCACAGCGTCTGCTCGAGCGCGTGCATGGTGTGCTCGAGGCGTGGATCATGCGCTGGCAACATTCCGAACTGGAAGAGCGCACACACGCTGCTGTCAAGCGTCGGGTCCTTCTGGATGGTGCCGCTTTTGTCCACGGTGATCATCCGCAGATAATGTCCCCGTTCCTCGTCCCACAAATAGCGAAGGGCCGCCTCCTTGATCTCTTCTGCGGCCTGGCGATATCTGCTGGCGAGCTCCTCTTCTCCAAAGAGTACGGCGAAGCTGGCAGCAGCATCGAGTCCAGCATAGACCGTCGCCGTCGTGTATGTGAAAATCCCGTGTCGCTCTTCCCACAGATTATAGGAGGCAGCGGGCAGATGCGTGTGGGGCTCACGGTAGCTGACAAGAAAACCAGCAGCAGGAGTCACGAATCGGTGATAGTGGGACGAGACGAAATCGATGTCGTGGAAGCAGCGATAATGTTGCCAGAGACTATACACAACCAGCGCTGTTTCATCCTCCTGGATCGGCAGGTGTGACTCCCCCTCCTGATCAACCCAGGGATGCCAGCTACTACCCCACAAGCGGTTGGGGCTATAGCGGTGTAAGAGGTAGCCCTCTGCTGTCAGCACTTCCTGACAAAAATCATAAAACAGGCGTGCGATCGCCGCGTAGCCCGTATGGTTCAAAGCGTTTGCCACCAGGGCCCCATCCCTGGGCCACATGTAGGAGTAACTATCACCCGAATAACTATAGGTATCGCCATCATTGGCGGCAACAATCGCACCACCAGCATCAATCTGGGTGCGCAGCACCAACAGGCTGCGCTTGTACAGCTCAACCAGTTCAGGTGAGAGGTCACCGAAGTGTTGCTCATCTTTATTGACCCACCGAAACCAGTAATTGCGTGTGCGGTTGAGGAACGATTGAGGACTGCGAGCGCGAACCTTCTTGTCTAAAGACACGACCGCTGGCAGGTCGTCTCCTACGGTCAGCCAATGGAAGGCTTCTTCAGTCGCCCCCGCTGCCACTTCTGGCAGATGCAGCGCGAGTGTTCCGTCGACCCGCCCTTGAGCAATGGGGTTGCGACCCAATTCGCCGTCCTCGGCATCGCGCCAGGTTCCCTCGGCTCCCTTGAAATCTTTCTTTCCCGTGGCCCAACTCGAAATCCCAACGGTGGTCTGATTGCCGCTACCGACCTGTCCGTCCATGAGGAAGTAGGTTGCCTGTTTGTAAGCCACCAGTGCTTGCTGCTTTGGAGAGTAGAAGACCGTATTGCCCTCTGCATCACCTGTGATATGCCAGTGATAGTGGAAAAAGAGACGCACCTCTCGTGGATGATCGGCTTGATTCGTCACCTCAACATGACGCAGGAAGATGTCGTCATGGAAATCAACGACATCGCTGAAGACCAGTTGGAGTTGTAACGTGGGATGAAGGAGTGTCACGTGGGTAACAAGCGTCTCCCTGGAATAGAGCAACTCACGTTCCCACTCAGGGGCATCGAGCCATGCAAACTGCCCATCGACCCAGACCCCTGTGTGAGAGATAGGGGGGGAAGCTTCTTCCTCGATATCGACGATATCGACTCCAGTGTGCAGTTCCTGACCGACATGAGGCCAGTAAATATCACGGAGATTGTAGTGCTGGTCAAAATTCAGTAGCAGTTTTCCATTCCCAAGTGGCAAGTCACGCGGCACGGTGGTTTTCTCCTTTGCTCTCGGTTTCATAGTGAACAGGCCTTCCCGTTCAGGATGATGAGAGATGCCCTCAAGGTCTACACAAATCACGGCAAAATCAACGACCTTCCCGTCATATCCATCGGTTGCGGAATACCCATAATTTGTAAAATCGTAGGTGCCACATGCGCCAAAATTCCATCCGTCCTCAACTTTGCCTGTACCAGTTGTGGCACTACCAGATACAGCGGTACCGGAAATGTTGTATGCGCCGTGAATGGCTTGCCCGTATCATAGTAAATGAGCTGCTCGGCATTGCCATGATCAGCGGTAATCAGCAATCCACCGCCAACTGCCAGTGTTGCCTCTACGACACGCCCAACACCTGTATCAACCGCTTCAACGCCTTTGATCGCAGCCTCGATTACCCCTGTATGACCAACCATATCGGCGTTGGCATAGTTCATGATCACCATGTCGTACTGGCCGCTGCGAATACGCTCGACTGCCGTATCGGTGATGCCCGCTGCGCTCATCTCTGGTTTCAGGTCATACGTGGGCACTTTCTGTGACGGCACCAGTAAACGGTCTTCACCCGGAAACGGAATCTCGCGCCGCCCGTTGATAAAATAGGTCACATGGGCATATTTCTCTGTCTCGGCAGTGTGGTACTGGAGCAAACCAGCATCGGAGATAACTCGTGCAAGGGGCATCTCTACCTCGTCGGCGCGGTAGGCAACATCAGCATCCAGTCCTTCCTCGTAAGCCGTCATCATCACAAACGCCAGGTCATCCAGCCGTGGCCCTCTATTAAACTTGCCTTCAGCCTGGGGCGGCAGTTCCTTCATCACAAAAGCCTTGGTGAGTTGACGAGCACGGTCAGGACGGAAATTGTAATGAATCAGCGCATCACCTGCCTTTATTTCCACAACGGGATGGTTATCCTCCATGACGACCGTGGGAATAATAAACTCGTCAGTGATGTCCTTATCATAGGATTGCTGAATAGCCGTTACTGCTGAACTGGCCCGCAGTCCTTCTCCACGAGTCATGGCAAGATAAGTCATGCCTGTGCGGTCCCAACGATTGTCACGATCCATCGCATAATACCGACCGCTCACTGATGCCACCTTCGCCGCGTGCTCACCACCAATCTCTCGCGCACGAGCCTGTAAAAGCTTCATGAACTCGATGCCGCCTGTAGGTGAGGTATCGCGACCATCGGTAAAGGAGTGGACGTAGACGCGCTCAACATCATGGATCTGTGCCAACCGCAGCAGTGCTTCCAGGTGGGACTCGTGCGCGTGCACTCCGCCATCGCCAAGGAGACCACAAATATGCAATTGGGATGAGTTCTCCTTGACATGCTCGATAGCTTTCAGCAGCGCCGGGTTCCGGAAGAAGCTGCCGTCTTCAATCGACTCGCTGACACGGGTATAGTCTTGCAAGACGCGCTTCCCCGCACCGATATTCTGATGGCCCACTTCCGAGTTCCCCATCTGGCCTTCTGGTAGGCCCACCGCTGCGCCTGACGTTTTGACAGCGGTATGAGGCCACTGGCTTGCGATCTTATCAATGTTCGGCGTGCGTCCCAGGGTAATGGCATTGCCCTCTTTGCGCGGGTTGATACCCCAGCCATCCATGACAATCAAAACAAAAGGGCGTGGTCGTCCTGAAGGTGTTGTGCTCATTACTACGTAACTCCTTTTAGGTCATGACGATTTCAGACGTAGCCCCGTGCAGCGCACACTCTGCTCGGGGCCGATCTGGTAACGACAATACTCGCGCCTTTTGCCAGTTCTGCACGGTACCTCACCATAGCGTTCTAATACTCCGGTTCATCTATGTGCTCAAAATCGGGTTCTGGTTCGCCCTTCCCTTCCTGTTCTGTCGCCCAGTAGAGTGCATCCCTGCGGTTGGACAAGTAGTTGAGGAGCGCGAATGCCGCTTGCGGACTCAGTTGTACCTGTTTTGTGGGATCGCTCTGAGACGTGATAAACAGATGGTCATTGACGAGGCGAAACTCCCAACCGTTAGCGATGAGTGCCTCCTGTTCCTGGTTTGCCATTGGGTCAACCCTCACTTTCTGTCTTGCTTCATAACCTCACTATCGGATCAAAATGTACACTGTTATACCCTGGCATAAAGGACTGGCACATTATAGAAGGCACTGAACCCAGCGTAGCGGGCCGTCTCTGCCCCAAGTTCATCCTCGATTGCGAGTAAGCGGTTATACTTAGCCACACGTTCACTCCGTGCGGGTGCACCTGTTTTGATCTGTCCGGCATTGGTGGCAACCACCAGATCTGCAATCGTCGTGTCCTCGGTTTCGCCCGAGCGATGGGAAACCACCGCTGTAAATGCTGCACGCTTGGCCATCTCAATGGCCGCCAGAGTCTCCGTGAGTGTCCCAATCTGATTGAGCTTGATGAGAATCGCGTTGGCCGAATGCTCGTGAATCCCCCGCTTGAGACGCTCGGTATTGGTCACAAAGAGGTCATCTCCTACCAGCTGCACCCGCTGGCCCAGTTGCTGCTGCAACTGAGCCCATCCTTCCCAGTCATCTTCGGCCAGACCGTCTTCGATGGTGATGATCGGGTACTCATTCAGCCATTGCTCATAGAGGTCGACCATTTCGCTGGAGGTGAGGGTGCGGCCTTCTCGTGCCAGCACATACTTGCCATCTTGATAGAACTCGCTCGCGGCAGGATCCATCCCCAAGAAAATATCCACGCCCGGTTTGTAACCCGCTGCCTCGATTGCTGCGACAATGACCTCTAACGCCTCGCGGTTGGAACCGAGCGAGGGAGCAAAGCCCCCTTCATCCCCTACATTCGTATTGAGCTTTTTGCCCTGCAAGACCTTTTTCAGGCCCTGATACACCTCCGCGCCCATACGCAGGGCCTCACGAAAGGTTGAGGCCCCGACAGGCAAGATCATGTATTCCTGCATATCCGTGGAGTTATCGGCATGTCTGCCCCCATTCAAAATATTCATCATGGGAACGGGCAGCGTGCGTGCTGAAACCCCACCGAAATACCGGTACAGGGGCTGCTGGTTTGCGTTGGCTGCCGCCTTTGCCAAAGCAAGCGAGACACCAAGGATGGCGTTGGCTCCTAATCTGGCTTTGTTGGCCGTCCCATCCAGTTCGATCATGAGTTCATCTACCAGCACCTGCTCGGCGGCATCGCGTCCAACAAGCGCCTCGCGAATGGTCTCATTGACGTGTCGAACAGCGTTCAGCACGCCCTTGCCGCCATAGCGGCTCTTGTCCCCATCACGCAGTTCGACCGCTTCATGCGCTCCGGTTGAGGCCCCGGAGGGAACGCCCGCCACACCATGTGCTCCCCCCATCAACAGCACGGCCACTTCAATAGTAGGATTTCCACGTGAATCGAGCACTTCTCTCGCTTGCATATCTTCGATAATGGTCGGTCCCTGGCTCTTATGTGACATATACCTCTCCTCTCTGTTGTTGCATCATATACCATCGCCTACCCGCTGCAATTTCACAAAGTTCGTCGGTGCCTCACTCGCGATGGGTAGACCCCCCATGATCACGACATGCTCGCCCCGTGATACGAGCTTGTCCTCGTGCAGCCTCTGATCGACACACGCAATCAACTTCTCCGTCGTCTCTTGCATGTCAATGCGTTGGGGCCACACGCCCCACCAGAGTGCAAGCTGACGATAGACGCGCTCTGAGGGGGTATAGGCCAGGATCGGCGTACGTGGTCGATCCGTGGAGATGAGGTGAGCTGAGGCACCCGAACGGGTAAAGACAACAATGGCTTGCACACTGGTCTCCTCTGCCAATGCGCGAGCGGCATGGCTGACCGCGTGTGCCGGGGTCAGGTCCTGGCAGTGCGGTTGACGAACGCTGCGATCGCCGGCCTCAGTCTCCTGGGCAATACGCACCATCATCTGAACCGCCTCCAGAGGATAAGCACCTGCGGCTGTTTCCGCGCTGAGCATGAGTGCATCCGTCCCATCGAGAATTGCATTGGCGACATCACTGGCCTCCGCTCGTGTTGGACGTGGGTGCGTGATCATGGACTCGAGCATCTGCGTTGCGGTAATGACGGGCAACCCCCGATCATGGCAAGCGACGATGATGCGTTTCTGGATGAGCGGCACTTTCTCCGGGGCCATCTCCACTCCCAAGTCGCCTCGTGCGACCATCACGCCATCGACCACGTCGAGAATCTCATCGAGCCGGACGACCGCCTCTGGTTTCTCAAGCTTGGCAATCAAGGGAATGCTCACCTGCTCCTGTTCTCCCCCTTGCTCCGCTTGCAGTTGCCGCATAAAAGCCCTGGCCTCTACTATGTCCTCTGGTCGGCGGACGAAACTGAGCGCGACATAATCAACGCCGTGCCTCACGCCGAATCTCAAGTCGTCACGATCTTTCTCTGTGAGTGCTGCCGCACTTACAGCAACCCCCGGCAGATTGATGCCTTTGTGCTCTTTGAGCAGGCCACCATGCACGACCAGGCACTGTACCCCGGTCTCATCCGAGCCAAGCACACACAGTTCCAGGAGGCCATCGTCCAGCAAAATATGGTCACCTTCCTTCACATCCTGCGGTAACTGTTTGTAGGTGGTCGAGATCGTCTCTGCATT